>Ga0082212_10013968_pt1 | contig 10021 bp, 6 predicted proteins | sample TergutNt197P3_FD_71548 | JGI IMG/M metagenome (GOLD analysis project Ga0082212, IMG submission 71548) | Neocapritermes taracua P3 segment gut microbial communities from Petit-Saut dam, French Guiana - Nt197 P3 | ecosystem: Host-associated > Arthropoda: Insects > Digestive system > Gut ... | reverse complement strand
GAACGCGGGAACATACTATATCCAGGTGTACCCCTGGACAGGTTTGGCAAATAATTATTCAAGTTCTTACTACCGCCTGGCTTTGACCACTACTGCTGTTAGTGCCGGCGATAGATACGAGCCAAACGACACAATGGCAACGGCAACCAGCATAGCCAATAACGCCACTATAACCGATGCCAACATCCACGTGGCTTCTGATGTAGACTACTATAAGTTTACCCTGACTTCTGCCTCCAACGTTACCGTAAATCTTAGCAACATCCCCAGCGGCTGCGATTACGACCTTAAACTGTATAATAACGCGGGTACGCAAGTGGGAAGTTCCGCTGCCGCGAGCAACAATCCAGAAAATATTACCACGACCTTGAGTGCCGGAACATACTATATCCAGGTGTATCCCTGGACAGGTAAGGATAATAATTGTTCAAGCTCATATTATCGGCTGGCTTTGACTTCTACTGCTTCTGATCCATTTGTAAATGCACAAATTTTCAATTTGAGTAATTACAATGGCGTACGTGGTTCTCTATCCGCAGGACAATGGGTCTACTATAAATTTACGGCTACAGTACCTGGTATATATACAATTCAAACGAAGAATGCAACATTTGCCACGTGCGGTTATTTATATAACAACGGCCAAAGACAAGTCGCTTATGATGACTATTCAGGGGTTGGAAGCAACTTTAGAATAGACTACAAAATTTCAGAACTAAGTATATATTATGTAGCGGTCAAGGCATATACTAACTATGCAAGTGGTACCTACGATTTGTACATAAATTTTGATGACGACAACAATCGTGAAATTGCCATATTCCAATTTGGTAACGACACCAGTACGACAACAATTGATCGAATGGAAACAGCTTTTACTAATCTAGGCTATACTACAAATGTAAAACATAGTAACAACTACTCAAGTCCAACGGTAACAGCGTCAAATATCCGTTGGTACGGAGATAACGCAGATATTTTAATATTAACGGGTCACGGCAGGACTCATGCGAATATGCCTGTATTATCCACGACTAGTATGGCGTGGAGCAACCCAAGTGAATTTTTTTGTGCCAAAGAAAGCATAATACCCTCTGACGAGTTAGGAAATAGGCCGTCTACTGAAATTGGCGTAGACTTTAAGACTGGTAGTACTACCAAAACGAATTCTTATTGGACGGTTGACCTTGATTGGGCAATATTTTTTCCGTGCGCGCAACTTAATTATGGAGCAAACATAATGAATGGCCTTGATGCTTCTCAGGTATGGGCCAGAACCATGTTGGGAGATGGAAACCGTATGCATGGCATTCTAGGATATGCCAATATTGCGCCTGGAGATACGGATGGTATCGCATCACGTTTTGCAACGAATGTTAGAGGAAGAACATTGATAAATGCTTGGAAAGCAGCAAATGAACCTCTTCTGGGTGGGGATTCAGATTGGGCAGCGATTGCTCATCGTGAGAATGTTAGCGATGAAGCCATGTATATGCATGGCAGCACAAATAACGGAGACCCCTACATAATTGATCGCTATTCGTGGCGCGGTAACCAAAGCAATATCGCAACTCGCTCTGCTGCATCACTTGAAGCAACCATATCAGAAAATGAGGATACCTTCAATTTCTATGTTTCAGACTATAACGATTATTATAGTGGAACAGACATGTCTGCCCGCAGGCCTTATGGAGCAGCATTCAGCATAACAGAGCTGTCTGAAGCTCTTAATGGCAGTACAATTAGCGACGAAGGAATAGAATTATGCGTTTTGGATGGTGAAACAATAGTGTTTGAAAATGCGAATAATGACTTTACATTAAATGCTGAAGCTGTTACTTTTAATGAGGAAAGCGCTGTCCAACTTGCGGTTCAAATACTAGAGAACGCATCTCTTATGCCGGATGATGATTATGCTATCAGTGTGTCAGAAGTAATAAGGCAGGTTATTGACACAGATATTGAACCGCAAATTGGCGCAGAAGAAGTGATGGCATATGATATCCGTATTTTCCATACTTTTAACGATAAGCCTGTTTTTTCGGAAAACAAAGAAGGCATCTATCTTACCATTACAAACAGTGGACTGAGTAATCTATCTTATAAATGGACAGATTTTAGCGGCATGTCAACCACAACTATGATGAAGGCGCTATCGACAACAAACTACACTCAAGCATTCAGCCAATATTCAAACGACTTTACTACTCTTTGGGATTCTTGTGAGTTCTCTCATGACATTTATGTTTCTGACGTCTTCTATCTTAAAGATGGACGCCTAATGGATATGGTTCTATTTGATAATGGAGGATTCGGACGTAATCGAGCAGGGCTCATAGTTGAGACTCAGGAGTGGATTCAGTAAAATGTGCATTATAGAATATGCGTATACTCTATCCCATTCTGTATTATTACTTAGGTTTTCATTGAAGTGACCACATTTTTTTGCTATACTTTTATCAGAAGTTCGCTAGGAGCGATAACTGATTTAAGTAGTGTGTGAACCCACTGGACATTTACCGCATTGCGGTCAAGTGTCCAGTGGTATTGCGCAAACTTCGCCACTGATGGAGGCGGTAATTCATCCGACAGGAAATCATACACAGTCTTTCTATCCGACCGCTTCAGGCGTTATGTAAATTACCCAGCCTGTTAGAGTACCGCTTCCCCCTTGCATGAGGAAACACACGATGGAAGGATAATATTTAATAAACGTTTAGGAATGGTGAATACTATGAAAAAAAAGAAAACGGTACCAATTATATTGTCAACATTAGCAGCAGTACCATTGTTACTATTTTGTGCCATAGGCTTTTATTTGACAGATAAACATATCAGTGGATTTACGGGTATTTGGGGTATTGTTAATCTAAGAGATAATAAATTTTACGTTGAGTTAACTGATAGCCCGCTGCAAGTATTGTTAAGGCAAAGTGACGCAAAGGGCGATTTTGAAAACAATTATTTTGATAGCTGGGAAAATACAAGTCACCCCGCAAGAGGTTTTGGAGATAAAGATGGGCGACGGTATGAATATGCCTTCAGGTCGTTTACAAGATATTATTTTATCGTAACCCTTGAGGAAACCGACATTCTTTATTAGAAAATACTATGTGGATGGTTCGCCCATCGCCCGCTAAAAGGTGGTGAAAAATTTGAAGAAAAGACATATTGTGTTGATAATAGTCATTCTTGCTGTAATTCTTTGTCCTTTTTGTAGTAGAATAGTAGCAACAATCAACGCAGAAAAAGCAACAAACAATGCCAATGCCGTTCTGCCTCAAAACGAAGGTCTCCCCGTGGTTAAGCCCACCGAAACGGAGATTTCAATTGGATTGGGTTATGTGACCATCGTGAAAAAAAATGGTGAGCTCTGGGTTTGGGGGATAGAGGCTGACCCATCAATAAATGGTGAAAAAAGCCAGAATACGCAGAGCGCATGGAGATTAGCTGAACATGTCGCCGCCGCTGTTCCCGTAAGCCGAAGGATCACAGATGCGCAAAGAGGCTTTTATCTGGGCGTCCTTTATGAAGACTCCTCTCTTTGGATATGGGATATATCAAGAACGAAAGACGACAGCGGGGAGATATGCCTTTCATTTAAGAATGGAACGCCGGAGAAGATTATGGAAGGTGTATCTACTATTATAGCGCAAGGACATACTATTTTGGCATTGAAAACGAATGCATCTTTGTGGAGCATTCGAAAGAAAACAGAGTTCGACAAACCCTCGTTACAGAACAATAGCTTCATTTATACAGAAGTAATGAAAAACATTCATGCATTTTGGGTCAATCCGGTAGACAATCCACAAACATATTTACTGCGAGAAAATGGTGAGCTTTTTGGCTGTGGTGAAAATGGACAGGGACAACTTGGCGTAGGTTTTAGCACCGGAAACGCAAAGCGCGCCTATCAAAAACTGACTAAAATAAGCGATTCCGTTGTTTCTGTAATTACTCAAAATAGCTGGTCAGAAATATTCATGCATACGATGGCTATAAAAGACGATCACAGCTTATGGTTGTGGGGCCAGGATATTTGGTTTGATTCGACATCAGCTACTAATAAGGATGCCAGAGAAGGTTTTTTTATTTCAAATGTACCCGTAAGAATTATGGAAAATGTAGCCTACAGCTCTATTAGCGCCAACCACAGCCTAGTCATACAACTAGACGGCAGTTTATGGGTATGGGGATGTAATAATGAGGGGCAATTGGGTACAGGTAATTATGAGAATATAAAGGAGCCGGTAAATATTATGAACAATATCATATCTGTCTCTGCGGGTAATCATAATAGCTTTGCGCTTCAAGCAGACGGTGGTCTATGGGCTTGGGGTGGGAATAGTTTTGGGCAGCTTGGAATAGGTGATACAGAAAACCGGATAGAACCGACGAGAATAATGGAAAAAGTTTCATCTATTTCATCCATTGGCACTTGCAGCGTGGCAGTTAAACAAGACGGAAGTATTTGGATATGGGGAAGTACTTCTTTATACCCTTCTTTCTATGATACTGATAAAGTTGGCTCCATATTGAAACCTATTTGTATTATGGAATGAGTAAGAACATTTTCCGCAGTATGCCGCTGTGCGAGCAGCGGCATACTGCGGGGATGCTCTACCACAAAGGCGGGATAGAAATGAAAAAATTGATATTTGCCGGACTAATTTACATATCGCTGTTTTCTTTTGCCGCATGCGGTAACACGTCAGATATTAGCGGAGCAGAAGAAGATATAATGATAGAAAGCACAACTGTCGTCTCTCAAGCTTTTGCTCAAGATTATATAAATACCTTCTTTAATTCCTTCTTTAAAGCACAAGACCTAGAAGTCCTTGATAGAGCTCTCAAAGCTGAAATAAGTGCAGAGCAATATCGTGATTATCGTGACACTACATATGGTGAATTGCAGACTTACCTTGACCTTGACGATGACGATTTAGATGCTTTGTATAATAAAGAAGGCCTGTCTTCAGAGAAACACGATCTATTGCAAGAAAATTTAGTCAACGAGTTTGAAGCATTGCCAAATAGTGGTCTAACAGAGGAAGAAAAGTTGACCCGTATTGTTGAAATATTGTTCAAGCTTAAAGAAATGAACCGATTTGATGAGCGCAGCTATGATTTTGATTTTCTAATTGCGGATAAACAAAATCTAATGCCCGGTCTACAGTTCTTTCTTGATTTTTCTGAACTAACTCGTATTGAAGACTTTTATTGCACAGAAAAACATACTTGTGTAATTAGCCCGTTTGTTACTGATGTGCAGATACAAGGTGATGTTGCAAAAGTTTTAGCAACGGTTGACGACTTCGCCATTTATGATGACTGGCCTGAACCGGGAATTTCAATAACTCATTATGAAATAAATTTTGTGGCAAACAATGGCAATTGGTTGATTTTAGAAATTCGAAGTGACGATAATGTAGAAGCTTATTATATCAATAATAATATACGGATTGATATTGAGGCTGATGTACAGAATTTCATTGATCAATTATTAGAAACTGAACGAATATTGCAAGAGATGGAAGCTGCTAACCCCCATTTTAGAGAAGAATGGGAAGCTCAGCAAGAGCAACAACGGCTTGGCCTTGAAGCTGCCGGGCGACAATTGCAGCTTGATATGGAAGCTGCTCAACAAAATAGTGAGGCCGTTGAGTAAGAATTGCTCATGAAAAAGTGCTTATCACACCATGCCGCTGCTTTTGCGGCGGCATGGTGTGGCGGAAAATCTACCACGAGGCGGGGCAGAAATGAAAAGATATATTGTTATCGCAGCATTATTGCTTGTAACTATCCTTTTAACCAGCTGTTCAACTGCGGTGCCAGCCACACAAATTACCGAATATCGGTCAGATACTGTTATAGGCGGCGATACTACTTCACATTTCCGATATGATTTCGATGAACTTACCGAAATGCCGGATGTCGGATCGGGCCTTGGCGATTATGCGCTATCGCATGAAAACACAATGATTTTTGAGCCTGTGGAATTGGCCGATGGATGGTTGCTTGATCTTTCAGGCGGTGGCAAATTAAATGTTGATATAGGGATGCTTTCATTCGAGAATCAGTATGTTGATCGGTATATTGACATAGAAGGGAAAAATGGAAAGGTAAGGTATCTTAAAAACGCCGGCTCCGTGCACGACGGCTATAATATGGTGTTGTTTTGGTCAGCGAAGCAGCAAGAGGGTTTTTATATAGTAAAAGGTTTTTCTGGTGAAATCAAATGTGCAGTGTTATATGAATTTCCTGACGGTTCATGTTATCTTTCAGGATATATAGATGGAGATGGAACAGATTTTTGGACGCTTGAACTACCAAACTCAAACTATTTTAGATTCATAAATGAAAATATTTGCACGAAAGTAACAGAAAGCACACCTGAATCAGCTGAAAATACCGAAATTACGGTACAAAAACTGTCCAAAATAACGCGTCCTCAGGATATTATACTAAAGGATACCGCAAAAATCATGGAAACCTATAATATCGACGGTATTCAGGCGGAAGTGGGGTATGATGAAGATTATAACATTTTTGTAAACTTCACCCCCGGTGACGATGATAAACGAATTTCCATTGAGACTGGAAGTGAAGCTAAGTGCGAATGGCTTACTTCTACAGTAGGCGGAGAAAATAGATTCCAGGGTATGTTCACTTTACGCGATGCTATTTCGCTAAAAAAATATTGCTTCCTGCGCTTTTCCTATGTCGGAGCGCCATATGGTAACAACGACCTGTATGTTTTCGATGCGGAACAGGGCTTACTCTTGGATTACACAACATTATCTAATATCTACTATACGGAGGAAGTGGAGGCGGTATTTACAAAAAAGGGGGATGTATGCAGCTATTCTATTCCGAGCTATGGAATTGAGCAGGACTTGGAATTTGGCTCATTTGGGGATAGTTGGTTGAAAGAGCTTAGTAGAGATGCCGAAGGGGACGAATTTGTAATGGATGTTACACTGCATTTACGTAATATCGACTATATCAACGTCACCGATAATAAAATCTCCGCCACAAGAGTGGTGTTTACAGTTGATGATAAATGGGAAAGTGAAAGGGATAAATGGCTGTATGCCGAATGGATACCTGATATTTATATTGAAACCATATATGAGATGCAAAACAACGTTCTGACCCCCGTGAAATATGTTGGCATGCCACTATCAGTATATATTGACAGATTCTAAAATACCAAAGAAAGCGTGTGAATCTGCGGTATAATTATCTTACTGCGTATGGGAGCAGAGATATGTATATGCAGAAACCAATAAATAGAAACGCTGTCCGCTTATGGTTAGGGAAGAATTTCTATATATATAAGAGGTACCTCAAATGGATATTTGGTAAAATCAAATTCGCCAGAATAGGCACAGAACAATTGACATATGAACATATTTCACACAAAACCCCTCTTTTGAGAAAGCTAAAAGATGTAGATATGTATCTACAATACAATAAAATAACAAACTTGAAACTCGCTATCTCAAAAACAAATGGCGTAATAATCAATCCGGGAGAAACATTTTCATATTGGAAGTTAATTGGCAAACCTACAAAACGAAAAGGCTATTTAAAGGGCATGGTTTTGAAAAACGGTTCGTTCATGGCCGGAACCGGAGGAGGATTGTGTCAATTATCAAACTTGATATATTGGATGACGATACACACACCGCTCACAGTGCTGGAACGCCACCGCCATGGGTACGATGTATTCCCGGATTCCAACAGAACACAGCCGTTTGGCAGCGGAGCGACATGCTTTTATAATTATGGGGATTTAATGATTAAAAATGAAACAGACCAACCTTTTCAATTATGTTTAGAGGTTACAGAAAACGAGCTAAAGGGAGCCTGGAAATCGAATAAACCAGCTGAGTATAAATATGTAGCCTATGAAAAAGAACATATCATGCGCTCTGAATATTGGGGCGGATATACAAGGCACAATATGATATTTAGAAGAAAATATGATTTGAATAACGCTCTGAAAGCAGATGAATTTATTGTGGAAAATCATGCCATTATGATGTATTCACCCTTCCTTACTGAAATAGCAGAGTAAAGCGGATTTGGCGGCTACCAGGATCCTTGCGGGAAGCAACACCGGAGCCAATATTGGAGCTGCCGCTGTACGGCTTTTCTGTAAGCCCGGCGGACGGATTTGAGCAGTTCGCGGGGATTTTTAATAATCGCCCCTACATTTGGCGCTAGATAGCTAAATTCTACCCTTTTCTTGACATCATTCTGCCATCATGGTCATATTCTATCATTATGTTGACATTATTGCGCTACCGCAATTTCATGTTCGCTTCTACCAAAGCGGCCATGCAGGGCCGACCCAACACTTCGCGAATCAGCTATATCGCATTTTTTTATGCATTGTAGGGCGGTTATGAAGCGGAGGGGGATAAAATGCTCTCCTCCGCTTTTAAAAGGGCTTTGATAAGCAAATGTAGAATAATATATCTTAGGTTTTGCCAATAACCTTAACTCTATCAAGTAAAGAAATATTATAAATGGTGAGGTTAGTTTAATGGGAAAAATGATTGATATTACGGGCTGTAAATTTGGCCGGTGGACTGTAAAAGAACTTGATATAGCGCGAAACAATAAAAACAAACATTTTAATCTATATTGGATCTGTGAGTGCGAGTGTGGAACGATAAGATCCGTATTGGGTTATAGGCTAAAAAAAGGAGATTCCCAATCTTGTGGGTGCCTGCAACGCGAGCTAACGGTCAAAAAAATGGGTGATCTTACGGGTCGTACATTTGGCCGGTGGACTGTAAAAGAGCTTGATATAGCGCGAAACAATGAAAACAAATCTTCTAATATGTATTGGATCTGTGAGTGTGAGTGTGGAACGATAAAATCCGTATCGGGTTATGCGCTAAAAAATGGGGGTTCCCAATCTTGTGGGTGCCTGCGACGCGAGCAAACGGGCAAAAAAAAGATTGATATTACGGGTCTTACATTCGGCCGGTGGACTGTAAAAGAGCTTGATATAGCGCGAAACAATGAAAACAGACCTCATAATTATATACGATATTGGATCTGTGAGTGTGAGTGTGGAACGATAAAATCCGTATCGGGTTATGCGCTAAGAAGTGGGGTCTCCAAATCTTGCGGGTGCCTAAGACGAGATCGCGCAAAACAGCGGAATATTCGCAGCGGCAAAAGCTTGGATACTCGACAAAAATTATACAAAGAACTTGAGACTTATTTGTATGATGAAACAAATATCGCTGAAAAAATACCTAGCGATAATGCCTTTGGCTCCTTTGGCGTCAGTTTTGATACCGCCAATAACAACTGGGTCGCATCAATTACAGTGCGCGAAAAGGTGTATTGCAAAGCATATAAAACATTTTCTGGCGCCATAAGATGGCGCCAGAAAATGGAGGAGTTATTGTGTGAGCCTGTTATGGCAGAATTTAGCGAGAGCAGGATGATGAAGTGAACCATAAAAACAAAAAAGGTAATGGCGGTTTGATAAACATCATTTTTCTTGGTCTTGTTAGCTTTTTTACGGATGTCAGCACCGAGATGGTTTATCCGCTTATCCCGTTTTACCTCTTTTCGGCGTTTGGCGCAACGCCCGACTTCGTAGGCATCATTGAGGGGGTTGCCGAATGTGTTGCCAGCTTGCTAAAGGTATTTAGCGGCTATATTACAGACCGCTTTCAAAAGAAAAAAGCAATCGCATTTGCCGGATACGCGCCGGCGGTTTTGTATAAACTGGCGTTGCTGTTTGCGGGGTCGTGGGTTGGCTTTTTAGGAGCGCGTGTGCTGGACCGTATCGGAAAAGGAATACGCACCGCGCCGCGGGATGTGCTTGTTAGTGAAAGCGCGGAAAAAGGCAGTATGGGAAAGGCTTTTGGCATACATAAAGCGTTAGACATGGCAGGGGCTGCGTTGGGTATATTTATTACCTACTATATTTTTCGTGGAATGGGCGAAGGCTTTGATTACAAGAAAATGTTTTTGTTATCTATTA
>Ga0082212_10013967_pt1 | contig 10023 bp, 9 predicted proteins | sample TergutNt197P3_FD_71548 | JGI IMG/M metagenome (GOLD analysis project Ga0082212, IMG submission 71548) | Neocapritermes taracua P3 segment gut microbial communities from Petit-Saut dam, French Guiana - Nt197 P3 | ecosystem: Host-associated > Arthropoda: Insects > Digestive system > Gut ... | reverse complement strand
GGGTGAAAGCTGGAACTGCCCGGGCATGGAGCCGATTTCTTTGCGATAGGCCGTGTCGTCCGTTTCAGCCACAAAATAGGGCATGATGAGATTGGCGGCGGCAAGCCGCGTTTCCCGAAGCATTTCACGCAAGGCAGGACTGCGCCGCAGGCGGCGGCCCCGGAAGAATTTCGTCTGCATGTTTTTTCCGTTAGCGTTTTTTTACCGGCGTTTTTACGGGCGCCTTGCCTGCCGGCGCTTTGGGCGCTACGGCGGGCGAAGTCAGACGCGGCGGCTCCGGCGCGGCGGCGGCGCGTTCCTTGGGGCACTGAAAGCGCATAAAATCAACTTCCGGCAGCCTGGTGACGCGCTCGTCCGGCGCCATGGCGAAGCCGTTGTAGTAATGGATGTCCTCATCCAGTTTCAGAATGTCCACATGCTGCACGAGCGAGGGGTACTTGTCCGCCAGGGCGCGCAGGATGCGCGCATAGGTCACGTCACCCCCGTGAAAACCGTCAACAAATTCGCAGTCCGTGGACCTGAGAACCCGCGGGTCGCTGAAGTCCTGCGCTTCTATGTCGCGGGCATACAGGGTTTCCGCAAGCCGGAACAGTTGGGGATAGTCCTTTTCGCGTTCGTGCATGGCGTCATACACGGCCTGGGAAAGCGGCGTGATAAAGAGGTAGGCGCGTACCCCGCGCGACTGGAGCTTGCAGAGAATTTCCGCCAGGGCGTCCACATGCGCAACAGGGATTTCCGGCGCAGGGGCGAAGGCTTTGATGCCGTACTGCACCTGTTTGAGGGTATCCTGGAATTTATAGTCAAAGGGGTGCTGCTGGCCCGTGACGTCGGCGGTATAATACCAGGAACCGTCCGTGGCGAAGCCGTCGCCCGTTTTTTGCGCCATGATGCCGTACAGGTGCTTTTCAAAACCGCCCGTCAGGGGCGCGAAGAACTGCCCCGGCGTGAGCTTGCCTTCCAGCAGCCATGCGTAGGGGGTTTTCAACACGTCAAAGCTATAGGCGTAGGTGCCGGAGGTGGGGGGAACCTCCTTGAAGGGGTCCGCTTCCCATTTTTGGGTGAACCACCAGAAATCCAGGCCGATAAGCACGGCTTCAGGCGTATGTACCCTGAGCATGGCTTCGAGGGTGCTGCGCAGCACCGCGAGGTTTCCCGCCGTGCCGCCTATGTTGAGAAACTGTTTGGTGAAGTATTTGCCCCTGAACTGCATGACCCGTGAGGAGCCGAGAACGATAATATCCGGTTTGACCGCGGAATACAGCGCCAGCTTGTAATCCACAAAATCCTGCGAGACGCCGGAACCGAAAAGGGCGAAACGCCCCGCGGCCTGTTCGCGCACCACGCCCTGCAGGTCCACATCGCCGCTTTTGGCTATGAACCACCAGCCGTACGGAGCAAGCGCCAGCAGGCCGAAGGCCGTGAGAGCCGCAAGTGTTTTAAAGAAACTGGCGATATAGGGGCGGTATTCCATGTGAACTGCCTGCCGGTTAGAATTGGAAATACAGAAACACGGTCTTGCGCGAAAGCAGGAGCAGCGCGCCGAAGGTCAGCGCCGCAAGCCCGGCGGCCCATCGCTTGTCAGCTTGCCATACCAGCCAGGGACGCGTGCCGTCGGCGCGCGTTCCGTTGATGAGCTGGCGTGTGGTGGGGAAGCACCAGACGAGCAGGCCCGAGACGGCAAGATAGATGACGGGCCAGGCGTCGCGGATGTAATTGTTGGCGAAAAGCGTGGACCAGCCGCCGGAGAGGTCGGACGAGAAAAGGCCGGCCATTGAGGAATACATGACGCCGGCGGCGTGCAGGCTGTCCGCCCTGAAGAGCACCCAGGCCAGGTTGATGCACAGGAAGGTAAACGCGATGCTGATGACGCGCGGCACAGGGTTGTTCAGCGCCCTTTCGGAAATATGCCGTGTCGCCCAGGCTTTCCAGAAGTGGTTGACGCAGAGCATGGCCCCATGCACGCCGCCCCAGATAATGAAGGTCCAACCCGCGCCGTGCCACAGGCCGCCCAGCAGCATGGTCAGCAGCAGGTTGCGGTACTGTCTGAATTTGCCTGCGCGGCTTCCGCCCAGCGGAATGTACAGGAAGTCGCGCAGCCAGAGGCTCAAGGTGATATGCCAGCGCCGCCAGAAGTCGACAATGCCTGTTGATTTGTACGGGGAGTCAAAGTTGTCGGGCAGGTTCAGGCCGAAAAAGATGGCTGTGCCGATGGCCATGTCCGTATAGCCGGAAAAATCGAAATACAACTGGAAGGTGTACGCCAGCGATCCCAGCCATGCTTCGGCGCTGGTCAGCGGAAAGCCCTTGTGCGCGGCGTTGAAGATGCTGTTGGCGTAGGCGGCGATGCTGTCCGCGATCAGCACCTTCTTGGCAAGGCCGATGATGAAGAAGGTCATGCCCCGGCTGATGGCGGCGGCATTCAGCGGTTGCGGGTCGGCAAGCTGCGGGCCGAATTCCGGGTAACGCACGATAGGCCCGGAAATAACGTAGGGAAAGAAGGAGGCGAAGTTCGCGTACTGTAGCAGGCCGGCGGGTTCCACCTGGCGGCGATACACTGTGACCAGGTAGGCAATCTGTAAAAAGGTGTAGAAGGAAATGCCCAAGGGCAGCCCTGTGGACTGGTGGGCGATGGAGGCGTCAAAGGCCATATTGATATTGTCAATGAAGAAATTCGCGTACTTGAACCAGCACAGCGGCGCCAGGTTGATGACAAGCGCCAGTGTAAGCAGGTGTTTCCGGCTGAACCCGCCTTCCCCCTGATCCGGCATGGCGGCGAGCACCTGCCCGAACGCGCAGTTCAGGCAGATCATGCACAGCAAAAGGACAAGAAAGCCCATGCCCCATAAAGAATAGAAGATCAGCGAGGAAGCAAGCAGGAGCAAGCCCATCCTGTCGCGCGCGGCCTGCGAGACGAGCCAGTACGCAAGCAACAGGGCGGGCAGAAACAGCAGGATGAACTGATAGGAATTGAAAAGCATACGCGGCGTCCTTGCAGGGGCTGAGTGGGCGGATCAGCGGCCATGCATCAGCCTTGGCCGAACAGCAAAAAAGGCCCGTGCGGGCCTTGTATGTGAAATTGAGCAATACCAGGCAACGTGTGGGGCAAACAGACGGCTTGCATATTCGCACGGCCCTGATTTCGGGGGCGTTACGCGTTTCCCAAAACCAGCGGGCGTGGAGCAGGCGGGCATATCCGGCCTTATTCGCCGTTCAATTCCGCGCGGAATTTGCGGGAAAGCCGGAACACCACGACTTTGCGCGGGGGCAGGGTAATGGTGGCGTCTGTTTTGGGATTACGGCCCTTGCGGGCGTCCTTGTCATAGGCTTCGAACTTGCCGAAACCGCTGATCAGCAGGGTGCGGTCCTTTTTTACCGCCTGCTTCATGATGATCAGCATTTTTTCCACCAGTTTTTTGACTTCCGCACGGTTTTTGTCGGTCTTTTCGTAAATGGCCTCAACAATGTCGGCCTTGGTCAGGGTCTTGCTCATTCAGTCCTCCAACTGAGTCCCGGCTTCCGTACAGCGTGAGCGGTGGACGGCGCGTTTCCGGAAAAGCCTGTACGCACGCATGGTTATTCGTACAAGATACGCCCGCCCCATGCGCAACATGGGGCCGGCGTTGCGCGCGCATCGCTTTCGTGCGAGTGTGTCACGCAACTCATTTGGAACTATACAGAAACGAAGGTGTACAGGCAAGGAATTTCTTGGGAGACATACAAATTGTTTTTTTTCCGGCAGGTTCCGGAAGCGGTGGGCTTCGTCTGCCTTTCCCTTGGGTGCGGGCGCGCGCCGCGCATCCCGTGCTGCCGGTGTTTCTGCCCTTTGCCGGCTGTCCCGCGCGTTGCGTCTTCTGCGCCCAGGACAAGCAGACGGGCGTGGAAGCGCCCGGCGCGGGGCACGGCATAGCGCGCGCCCTGGATGCCTTGTCCGCCGGCCTGGAGGAACGGGCTGCCGGGCAGGGAGCAGCGGTGGAGGTCGCCTTTTTTGGAGGAACCTTCAGCGCGCAGCCACAGATTATTCAGGAAGCCTGTTTTGCCCGCCTGCGGCCCTGGATCGAACGGGGCCTTGTGGCGGCCGTGCGCTGCTCCACCCGTCCCGATGCGGTCAGCGCCGGGCAACTCGCGCGCTTGAAGGCCCTGGGGATTGGCGCTGTGGAATTGGGGATACAGAGCTTTTCCAGCCGGGCGTTATCCGAAGCGCAACGCGGCTATACAAGAGAGCAGGCCGCAAATGCCTGCGCACTGGTGCGGGAAGCCGGGCTTGCGCTTGGCGTGCAGCTCATGCCGGGCATGCCCGGCGTGGATACGGCGACCTTTCAGGAGGACATGGCGCAAGCGCTTGCCGTCGGCGCGGACTTTCTGCGCCTTTACCCCTGCCTTGTGCTGGAGGGGACGGAGCTGGCGCGCGCCTGGCGCGCGGGTGCATACGCGCCCTGGAGCCTTGAGCGGACGGTGCGGGAACTGGCGTCGGCGCTTTTGGCGGCGGGGAAGGCGCAGGCGCCGATCATCCGCATGGGCTTGCCGCTGGACGTGAATTTTGCGCCGCATATCCTGGCTGGGCCGGCGCATCCGGCACTGGGCGCAGTCGTCCAGGCCGAGGCGCTGTATCATTATATATATGATCACGCCGCGGGGCGGAGCGTGGCGGCGTTGCGCCTGCCCCGGAACTGCCGGGGGTTTTTCTGGGGGGAGAAGGGGAAGATGCGCGAACGCTGGGCTGTTCTGGGATTGCGCGGGGAAAATGTGTTTTGGGAATAACGCACTTGACAGGGCGCGCAAATCCGCTTACACGGATACTTCCGTTGAGCGGGAGTAACTCAGTGGTAGAGTGCAACCTTGCCAAGGTTGAAGTCGCGGGTTCAAATCCCGTCTCCCGCTCCATTTTTTTTGAGGCGGCATAGCCAAGTGGTAAGGCAGAGGTCTGCAAAACCTCCATTCTCCAGTTCAAATCTGGATGCCGCCTCCAGAAGTTGATTCGTTAAAGTCCGCCGAGGTTCAAAAAGCCAAGGTGGGCTTTGATTTTTCTGGAATACCACGTCCGGCCACGTTCGCAAAAATTCGTTGACATTCACATAAAAAGGGGGCAACTCTGGGGGCATGTCATTTGCAACCACTGTCGTTCTGTCGGAGTTGCCCCTATGCCCCTCACTGATACCGCGATCCGCGCCATAAAGCCCGAAAAGAATGCCGTCAAATTCTTCGACGGCGGCGGCTTATATCTGGAAGTTGCCCCCAACGGGGGCAAGTGGTGGCGGCTCAAGTACCGCTTTGATGGCAAAGAAAAGCGTATCTCTTTGGGTGTATATCCCACTGTGGGCTTGAAAGAGGCCAGAGAACGCCGGGAGCAGGCAAAAAAACTCTTGTCTCAGGGTATCAACCCAAGCGCTGACAGAAAGGAGTCCAAAGCCGCCGCCATTGCCGAGCAACGCGAGAAGGAAAATACTTTTCAGGCTGTGGCCCTGGAATGGTTCAGCTCCTATGCGCCAGACCTTGATGGAAAACATGTGATCAGGCTCCGGCGCAACCTTGAAAAAACCTTATTCCCCGCTGTTGGGGGCAAGCCTGTCACAGCGATTATGCCAGCGGATATTTTAGACGCCGTGCGTCCAATACAGAATCAGGGGAAAATATCCACAGCACACGACAATGTGCGTCTTGCCGGGCAGGTGCTTCAATATGCCTTCATCAAGGGAATTGTCCCTGTGAATGTGGCGCGAGGCATCACAAGCGCCCTGCAACCCCTGCGAGTAACAAGTTATGCCGCCATTACCGACCCTAAAGAGATCGGGCGCCTGCTCCGCGCTATTGATAATTACGCGGGCTTTTTTTCTATCCGCTATTTCCTGAAAATCCTGCCTTATGTCTTCACGCGGCCCGGCGAACTTCGCCAGGCAGAATGGAGCGAAGTCAACTTTGATGAGGCCATGCTTACGATCCCCTGGCGACGTATGAAGACGCGAAAACTCTCGAAAAAAGATCACCGCGTCCCTCTCGCTCATCAGGTAGTTGCTTTGTTTCGGGAATTACACGAGTTCTCCGGCTCCGGACGCTTTATCTTTCCGAGTATCCGAGCCAAAACCGACACCATCAGCGACCCTGGACCGCTCAACGCTTTGCGGGACATGGGATATGACCAGGAAACCATGACCCTGCACGGCTTCCGCTCGATGGCAAGTACCCGCCTCAATGAAATGGGGATGCGCCCTGACCTTGTAGAGGCGCAGCTTGCCCATAAAGACCCGGATTCCGTGCGCATGGTCTATAACCGTGCCGAATACCTGAATGAACGCCGAGATATGATGCAGACATGGGCCGACTACTTAGACGATCTGAGAAATAAACAATAATATCACTGCATTATGTGTATACTTGCTTTTCAAATGAAGTGTCGCTTCTCGGCTAAAATATTATAAGTAAAATCAATATGTTGAAAAAGAGGCTTCGAATTTCAAAAAACCTGTCAAGGAAAAAATAATTTTTCTTCGCATCACTGTAGTTCACCCTGAATCACGATTTTCCCTCAACGTATCACTGTGGTTCACTCTGAATCACGCAAAATTTCCTGCGTCCGGCTCGTCCAAAAACGTATGATACGCTTCCGTAAAATACTTCATTTTACGGAGGCGATTTTATGTCTACCACGATCCCCACAACCGGCTTTCTCCGGCTTCCTCAAGTTCTTGCCCTGTTTCCCATCAGCAAAACATCCTGGTGGGAAGGCTGCAAGGAGGGGCGTTTCCCCAAGCCGGTCAAGCTCGGCCCGCGCACAACAGCCTGGAAGGCAGAAGACATTGCGGCCTTGGTGAAAAGCTTGGGCAATCCGCATATCGACTCCAAGAACAAATAGGCGATACTCATGCGCTGGATAAAGCATTCAAGCGCGTTCTGCCGCTCTGCCGCCATGTCCGAAGTGCGGGAAGAACTTGGCCCCGCCGGATATGGAGCGGTCTGGCTGCTGCTTGAGCGCATCGCCGAAGCCTGGAACGGCAAAAGCGAGCCGGAATTGCAAATTTCCGCAAAAGAATGGGCAAAAACCTGCGGAGTTTCCGCAAAAAAACTACAGGATTTGCTCGAAATTTTGAAAACACATGGAATAATTCTTTCAGAAATCGTCAATTCCCGACTTCGCCTGACTGCGCCTATCCTGCTGGAGTTACAGGACGAATGGACTGCCAGAACGCGCCGCAACTCCGGAGAAACTCCGGAGCCGCTCCAGAGTGACTCCGGTATACAACAGAACAAAATAGATAAAGAAAAGAACAGAGACAGACACAGCCCACCGTCAAACAGGGGCAGCCTAATTGCCGTTCTCCAGCGACACGGCATCCAACTGGATTCCGAGAGGGCAAAACACATCATCCGTCATATCGAAGCGAAACAGCCCAACAATCCAGGCGGCTATTTGGAGAGTATCCTCCAGCAAAAGCCTCACTTTGATCCAACGCCGGAAGGCTATCCGACAGAGACAAACAGCAGACAACAAGAACCTGTGAGCGTCGGGAATGTATTACGCGGCATGGGCATGGCACGGCCATGAAAGGAAATTCCTGCCCCGCCCATCGCGCCCGCAGTCATGCCGGAAGCGTCTGGCAGCGTCAAGGGTAAAGCCCTGCGGGCCGCTTCGCGCCCTTGACCCTGCCGCCTTGCTCCCGGTCTTTTTGTATCGCGGGCGATGGACGGAGATCGCCTCCGGCGGGGGCTCAAAACAGAGATACCAGCTTTCAAACGCAAAAAATCAAAGAGGTGTTCCATGATACAGATCATTCCATTCATTGTCGCCCTGGCTAAACGGTTGGTAGGGGAGGCACGGCCATGAGCACAAGCCGACTGGAAAAACAGGTGGAAAGGCTGGAAGCGGAATTGAAGGAGAAAAAGGCGCAAATGGCGCGTGGAAAACGCAAAGAACGCGGCGGCCAACTGGTGGCGCTCGGCATCATGGTTGAGTTGGCGTTCCGGCGTATGGAACCGGCAGAAAAATTCCGCCTGCAAGCTTGGGCCGAACAGCTTGACCCACGGAACAAGCAGCGCGTTTTGACCGCCTTCGAGCGCCTGTCGTCGGAAGCAAAGGAGCCAGAAGCAGCAGCAAAGCCACAGCAGCCGGAATCACTCACGTCAGTGAGTGCGCACTTACCAGTTTCCTCCGGAAACTGAGCGCGCCCTACGGGGTCAAGAGAGAAATCGCATGGCGATTTACCACCTGACGGCGAAAACCGTTTCACGCGGAGGGAGTGTCAGCGCGGCCGCTCGTAGTGACTATATAGAACGCTCCGGGCGGTATCGCAATGATGAGGCCGAGGTGCTTCACAAAGGCCACGGCAACATGCCCGTTTGGGCGGAAAATTGTCCCCTGAGTTATTGGGAAGCCGCCGACACCCATGAACGCGCCAACGGGAGGCTTTTCAAACAGATTGAGTTCGCTTTGCCCAAGGAACTTTCGCCGCAGCAGCAGACGGAACTGGCCGCTTCATTTTGCGCTGATATGGCACTGACGAAGGACGGCCCCTTGCCCTATAGTTTTGCCGTTCACAAGGGCCGTGACGAGGCAAATCCGCACTGTCATTTGCTCATTTCCGAGCGAGTGAATGACGGGCATTTTCGGGAGCCGGATCAGTGGTTCAAACGTGCGGCAAAAGACCCCATCAATGGCGGCGCCAAAAAGACAAATGAACTGCGCCCGCGCGAGTGGTTGATCCAGTGTCGGGAGCTGTGGGCGGAACGGGCGAATTTGGCATTACAACGCGCCGGACATGAAGCCCGCATTGACCACCGCACACTTGAAGCCCAGGGCATACATCGCGCCCCTACCATTCATCTTGGGCCGAGTGCCGCGGCTGTAGAGCGCAGGGGCATCCGCACACAGCGCGGCAGTCGGCTTGCTCGTGCGCCTATCGTTCCCCAGGCGGAAAAACACACCCCGCCGCTCACTCCAGAAACAAAAGAATCTGTCTCCATTCCAGCGCCAGCCCCGCCGCCGACAAGCGATAAGTGCCGGGAAACCCTGCTTGCAATCGCCAAGCAGGGGCCGCGCGTGATAGAAAAATACTATCTGGAGCAGATCAAGCCATATATGGAGTATTTTGACGAAGCCGAGGACAAGGTCGCCGCCTTCGCCTTCTGTCAGGAGCGTATGCAGGCGGACGTGACCACCGAAGCCCCCAGGCTGAAAGAAATGCGTAGGGAAATTGATGAAAAGCTACGCCGTATGGGAGGCACTGGTACAATGCAAATTGAGGTGCGGCAGCAGGCACTTGATCACATCCGCATTGCTCCAGATCGGGAGGAGGCTTTTGCGGAAGTGGTCAAAGGAATCAATATGGCCCTAGAACTAAACCGGAGTCGTAGGATGGAGAGATAAGGGGATGCGAATCGGTAGGCTGTCTTTTGCTGGTGGTTCTTCGTTCCATTTTTTGTCGATCCGTTTTATACAGTTTTGGCCAAATCAATGTTGGGAGCGTTGTGCATGAATTTTCATAAGAAATTTCCTGAGCTTATGCAGGAACGCGCTTATGCCAAGGAGATAGTGCTATGAAAGGTAACGAACTGGTGGAAGCCCTCAAGAAAAAATTCGGCATGGAACAAGATCGCCAACTTGCGGCTCAGCTCAAAGTTAACTCACAGACCGTTGCTAGTTGGCGTAAATCCGATGTCATAACGCCAAAGCAATTGGATAATTTAATGGGCAAGGCCTTGGAGGCCGCCGCCACAAACGCGCAATCCATGGCGATCATGCCAGTAGTGGAATTCTATGCCATTGACAGGTATAAGCCTGCACCTGATGGGAAATATGAACTTTTTTCAACTGAACGGGAGGAAAGGACGGATAGATATCGTGACGGGCTCAAAAAAGAATTGAATAATCACCACGGAGTGTATCTTTTCTTCGATAGCGTCGGAAAGGCCATATATGCAGGTAAAGCAAAGCGTCAAAAATTATGGAAAGAAATGAATCTCGCTTACAACAGGGAAAGAGCTACGCAGGTTATTAAAACTGTCCATCATCCATCGAGAAATCAAGAATATGCA
>Ga0082212_10013966_pt1 | contig 10023 bp, 11 predicted proteins | sample TergutNt197P3_FD_71548 | JGI IMG/M metagenome (GOLD analysis project Ga0082212, IMG submission 71548) | Neocapritermes taracua P3 segment gut microbial communities from Petit-Saut dam, French Guiana - Nt197 P3 | ecosystem: Host-associated > Arthropoda: Insects > Digestive system > Gut ... | reverse complement strand
GTTCAATTTGAATCTGATACCCAAGGGTAGTAGATTGAACAATCGTCCAATCATTGACGAGCTTTTTTTCGCAATTCTCGTCCAATATATAGGTAATCCTAGCGCCATCGTCCTTTTTGGCGTTCATTACAATTATGGTTTCATGGTCTGTACCAAGTGTTTGTTTTGTAAAATCAATGTCATTGTAATGATGTCCTAGCAAAAGTTCTTTGCTCGATGCCACTCCATATACTGTTTTGCCTTTCTCATCAGTTGTTTTCAGCAATGCCAAGCCAGATGGAATCCTAGGGTCATCTTTATTCGTTACGACATAATCATAAATGCACTCAGCAATTACCTTGCCATTTGTATTGATAATTCCCCACTTGCCTTCAGGCTTACCACCATTCGTAACCACGCGCATAACCTTAATAGGAAAACTTGAAGCGTCAACGTCCTGATAGTAACCTGCGTTAGCCAAGTCTTTCCCATCCGAGCCTGTGACGGCATATAGAATAAAATCTGTGAGTGTGCCATCACTTAAAGAGAGTTCAAAGGTTGAAATCGCGCTATTTAACGCTGATAAGGCTGCATCAACAGCACCTTGGGACGTTGCGGTCAATTCTGCTTGCGCCGCAATAATAGCGTTGTTGATAGCAGTCTTACTTGGTATCCACTGCATATATGTAGGTACGTCAGTACCGCCGTTGCTGCTTTCCGCGACATATAGTTTTGCTTTTTTCGCAGCATCAATCGCCAAATTCAGACTGCTATAATCTATCGGTATACCCCATTCGGGAGAAAACGTCGTGGTCGCAGCAGCTAAATTTGACACTTCCGTGTCAACAGCGGCTTGAGTCGTTGCGGTCAAGGCTGATTGAGCTGTAACAATCGCGTTTTTGAAAGAGTTCATGGCGACCAATGTTACCCATCTCTTGTCTGTGTCAATATCCGTGCCGTCAACGCTAATTAAAACATATTGCTTTTTCTTTTTAGCGGTATTTATTGTCGCCATCAACGCAGAATAATTAATAGGGGGAGTCAAAATAGGGTGTGTATATGTTCCATATTCCGGCTTAAATGCTGCCGTCTCGGCGTTCAGATTAGATTCCGCAATGTCGATGGCCGTTTGTGTTGTCGCTGTTTGGCGAACACTCCGGGCAGTGTTAATCAAGGTTTGGAGACTGGATATATTAGCTGATGTCGCCCAGAATAATTTATCATCTATATCTGTGCCGTCAGCGCTTGTCATCACTCCGTCCAATATGTCTTCCGCAACGGTTATTGCGGCATCTATGAAGAAGTAATTAAGCCCTCCAGCAGGATAAGTGCCAAGTTGTGGGTTGAAGCCAGTCGTTAGTATTTCCAAAGTATTTGCGGCTGCGTCTATGACGGTTTGGTTCGTTGAGGATAATGCAGATACAGCGTTGCTAATCGCGGTGTTGAATGAGGTCAGCACACTTGATGTTGCCCACAAAATATGGGAGGCTATATCCGCGCCATTCATGCTACTGGTCATAACGCCGGCCACTTTATCCTTTGCCACCGTAATCGCAATGTTCAATCGGTAATAATCAAGCATGATGGAAGGTGCGCTAACGTACCATACTTTAACGTCTGCCGCGCCAGAACCGGATTTCCCCGGAATCAGAATCCGCTTTGCCGATTCCAGTTCGCCTGCACCAGAAATTTGATTGCCGTTTTTATCAACAATGATCCACAGTCCGGTGTTTGGCCATCTGACCATTGCACCTCCGCCACTTAACGGCTTGCAATCGTCATATAAAAAATCAGATACGATACCTCCTGTGCTGTTTATTGCCCCCCAGAGTCCGCCTCCGCTCTCCGCGCTTTTCACCCAAGCAACACCGTTGTCAAAATTGTGCGCGCCGAGATAAGGCCCTAAAAATCTTGTGTCGCAATACGGGATTGAATCTCTGTAAATCAGCTTATGGAAGTACCACTCGTTATCTTTTTCGGCGCGGAACATATTGGATGCCTGCTTCATGGCTTCCGTTGTCGCCGGAAAGTCAATATATGTATATTCATACTCAAAGCCAAGAAAAAATTCCCCACAACTGACGTTGGAGCGCACAACGCCTTTAATATTGTTATCGTCAGTGAACAAGACCAAGCCGTCAAAGAGCGGTTCTGCTTCGGAAAAGAACGGGCCTATTTGACCGGCATCAGATTTCCACCAGACCCATTCATATGCGTTCCCATGCTTATTCCCTGTACCATCATGTGCTGATACCATAGGATGCACGTTAAAGCCCATCACAACAACGACGGCAAGCACGATTGACACTGTGCGCCGCCAAAATGTAGCTGTGGAATATTTTCCCGTATTCATAAATAGGATTGTCCTCCGTCTCTAATTTTCTGGCTATCATATCGTCTACCTTTTGATAGCTCATACTCTTTAGTATATATCGTGCCTGAACGACAAAACTTTAGCAAAATTTCCCGATATTTTGTGTGAAAGGTCACCCCGCGCCGGTAAAAATTGGCTCGGAGAGACTTCTATCAAAAGGTAGACGTTTTGATAGCTTATTGTTGGCGTTTCATCAGTCTGTATTCCCGCAAACGCCTGTAAAACGTGGCTTCTTTCAAGCCTGTGCGTTCTAAAACTTCCCCAATCGGCATTTTTCCGCGCTCCCATAATTTGATGAGCGCGGCGAAATCTTCGGGGGGCTTTTTGACAGGCCGCCCAAACCGAACGCCCCGCGCCCGTGCCGCCCTTATGCCCTCGGCTTGCCGCTTGCGGATGGTTTCGCGCTCATTCTGCGCCACGAACGCAAGAAGCTGAAGCACCACATCGGCAAGGAATGTTCCCATGAGGTCGCGCCCGTTCCGCGTATCGAGCAGCGGCATATCAATCACGGCAATATCAATGCCGCGCTCTTTGGTTAGTACGCGCCATTGATTCTGTATATCCTCGTAATTCCGTCCCAGCCGGTCAATGGATTTTATGTACAGCAGATCACCGGGGCGTAACTTCTTCACAAGAGCTTGATATGATGGGCGGTTGAGGTCTTTGCCGCTCAGTTTATCCATATAAATCTGCGCCGTGGGTATCTGTAATTCGTCCATCGCTATCATCTGCCTGTCCTCGCATTGATCGGTGCTACTAACCCGAACATATCCATAGGTGTTCATGCTATCGACTCCTTCCAGTTTTGATTTTAACTTCGTTTGAGTGAGGTCGGCGGGCGTTTAGCGCCCGCTGATGGTCTTTCATTTTTCGCTTGCGGTTTCGTGGAGAACGTGGTAATATAATGGCATAAGGGATTAAGGAGTGCCGCCATGTCAAAATTAAAGAACACGTTTAAGACCGATATATTGTGCAAGCTGCTATTTGTGAAAAACCCAATTCTATTGCAGCGGTTGGTCGCTCACCTGTTGCGAATACCTTTCGGAAGCATAAAGGACTTTGAAATCAGAAACACCGAAATGCCGCCGGAGGTTATCGGGAAGAAGTTTTGCCGATTGGATATTCACATGATGGTGAATGGTCAGGAAGTCAATCTCGAAGTGCAAGTAGATGATGAAGGGGACTACCCCGAACGCGCTTTGTATTATTGGGCGCGAATCTACTCAAACGCGCTCCCCGCCAGTGGAAAATACAGCGATTTGCCGCGCACAATCGTTATCAGCATCGTAAACTTTAACCTCTTTGACTGCCCGGAGTTCCATTCGGAGTATCAATCCCTTGAAGTGACGCGCCATACGCCGTTGACGGATAAAAAGGTTTTGCTTTTCTTTGAATTGCCGAAACTGCCGAAAGACATTGCGGATATTGACGAGAACGACCTGTCTCTTTTATGGCTGGCATTGTTCAACGCCAACACAGAAGAAGAATTTGCCAAAATCGAAGCATTGGGGGTGCCGGAATTGAATCAAGCAATCAGCGCGTATCACAATGTCACGGCTTCATCGGAGTTCCGTGAATTGGAGCGGTTACGTTCTAAAGCGCGGCATGACGAAGCACAGGCGTTGCATCATGCAAGGGCGCAACGTGAGATTGAGATTGCAAAAAACCTTTTGAAAAAGCAAATGTCCGTTGAGGATATTATGGACGCAACCGGCTTGACCCGCGCCGATGTTGAACGCTTACGGGACGCTGACTAATCAGCGTCCCGCGCTCTTTTATCGGGAGTATTCCCGCGCCCTTGTTGGCGCCCGCTCCGGCACATCTTCGCGCATAATACCATTTAGCAATCTATACAAACGTAATAATCCAATCAAATCCGGTAGTAGATTGCACCAATGGCTTGTTATTTTCCAAATCTCTAATTCCCTCTTCGAGCCTATCTTCGACCGCTTCTAAACTATCAAAAGTGAGATTGTGGAAATATTTTTCGCGAAGCTCATCCCAAATGTGTTCTGTCGGGTTCAATTCCGGCGAATAAGGCGGAAGCGACACAAGCCTTATATTGGGCGGAATTTTTAGTTCTTTAGCTTTATGCCAACTTGCTTGATCCATAAACATCAGAATGAATTTATCACTATGCCTTTTCGCAACTTCTTCGAGAAAAATGTTCATGGCAATTGAGTAAGCCCAAGGCAAAATAAGACTGTCCATTGTCCCATCAAACGGACACACAGAAGCGTACGCATATGTATATTCACGCACAATTTGGCAATAAACGGTGGGCCGTTCACCGCAAACCCAGCACTTATGAGGAGAATTAATTCTTCCAAAACGCGCTTCGTCTTGAAACATGACCACGGTATCATCAAACGGCAATACTTCCGCTCCAAGTTCCGCAGCTTCACGTCTTGCGGCTCTGATTTCGCCTATAACGATGGCGGGAAAGTTTTTTTAAAGGTTTCCTGCTCCTCTGTATCGGCTTTTTTGTGTCTTTTGTAGGGGACAATTTTGCGAAAACCATGCCTGTCCAGCAAACGATAAATTGTGGATTCCGCAACTTCTTTGCCGACTATCTCTTCATAAGCCTTCTTAATCTTCCCAATCACAACTATAGAACCTGTTTTGCTTTCTTCTATAAATGGCGCTAAAAACGCAACTTCTTCTTCATACGTCATGTTCTCTCTATATCGACCGCCCCTGCTATCCGAAAGACTGGCAAGACCATTCTTCCGATATTCAGAATGGATGGCCCATACACGGCTCTCGCTGTAAAGTGTCGCTTCACCAATTTGCTTTGCGGTCATATTGGGATATCGCATACCAAGATACACGCATTGAATCCGTCTATACTCGTCTGGCTTTTTGCAGCCTTTCATTGCACGAGTTATTTCACTTATTTCGCCTTCCAGTTTTCTGTTTGCCGCCATCTTCTATCACCCTACTATAGTATATCATACTATTGCTTAGATTGCAAGATGGTATCACCACTCTTTGCACCACTTCTCTATCGTTGACCAGGTCCACGGAAATATCGGAGCTGTTGCTCAAATACTCCCGTAAACCTCTCGCGCAGCCGTGCAAGCGATCTGTCAGCAACAGCACATTGATTTCCGCACCGAATGTCAGTGTGCTCATATTTTCGATTTGCTTCTTAGCGTTTTCGTAATCCCGTATATTTTCATATCGGTCATTTTCATTAAGGTATCTTTTTCTCACGCCGAATACTCGTTCCATCTTTTCGAGAAATTCAGCGAATTCCTGAATTAACGTATTCGTTTCTTTTTCATTTGTGTTTGCTATTTCCAATCTTACCGCACCTTTCATTTTTTATGGTTTTTCATATTTTTATTTTATCTTTAATCTGCTAAATCGTACTAAACGGCGACGTTCATCGTTTGGTATGTTTATGAGGGCAAAAAAAATATGTAGAATTAAGGGGGGAGGTGTTTATGTATGAATATCAAATACGCGCAAATCGGAGAGCGTATTGCCGCAAAACGCAAACAGCTTAAATTAACACAAGCGGAACTTGCAGAGAGAGCCGATTTGACCCCAAAGTATATTTCCAAAATCGAATCTCAAAAAAATCGCAGTCTAAGCATTAAATCTGTCTTGCAGTTATGCGGTGCGCTGGATGTTTCCCCCAATTATCTTCTGCTCGGGATAAAGGATGATGATGAGATTTCCGGTTATGTCGATGTAACACAGAAACTCAAATTATGCGACGTCAAGCAGTTGCGTCAGGTTTCTAAGTTTATTGATGCGGTCACATCAGAATAACTTTTGCGGACAGACGAAAACGCTCTGTTCGTTTTTTTTACATCAAACCCTTAAAATTATAGCATAATCAACCTGTAAATACAAGTCTTTTATTGGCAGATTGTTTGAAAATTCAACAATTAAGTGTATAATATAAGGGGGAGGTGACGATATGGATTTAAAAAATATAGGTAAAAACATTCAATGTGCAAGAAATAGTTCAAAATTAACTCAAGCGGAATTAGCCGCCAAAGTCGGTGTTTCTGTAAATCATATATCCAGAATTGAAACAGGGTTAAGCGCAATGTCCTTGGATTCCCTGGTCGCCATATCCGACGCCTTGGAAACGACGCCGGATTATTTGCTTATTGGCGAGTACAAAATAACGCCGGACCGTACCGCAATGCTCATCAGTGAAAAGCTGAAAGGTTTAACAACAGATGAAATGCAGTACATAATAGAAGCCGTTGATTTGTTTCAACAGCTAAAAGTAAACCGAAAAGAATAAGTTCTCTGCCAATAAGCAGAGAATTATTTTTGATTTGATTTTGTTTATTTTCCGTTAATCAAAGAAGGGATATTATTTATCTCAACTAATTCAATGAGCTGTTCCTTCTTTTCCGTCAGCATAACAGCCAGTTTGTTTTTTAATTCTGTATACTCGCCGCCGGTATTGCCGGATAAAATTGTTTCGGCTTCGTTTTTGCATTCTTTGCTTAACAGCTCGTGAGCGTGTTTCACTACGGCCAACCTATCGAAGCCCGGTAATTTTCCTATTTCGTTTAGTAAACACCCAATGAGCTCCAAGCCATATTCCTTGCTTATTAATTCCCTTGCGTCAGTTCCCATAATTTCTTCATCCTTTCTGTTAGGGTTATTATTAACCTTAAAATAATATTTTATAATATCTCTGTGATAAATTACTGTTGTGAAAATGATATTTAACTGACATTTTTCGACTTGATTTTCAGAAACTATGGATTACCGACGGTTTACCCCTTCAAGTATATGCCCGGTAGCTGTCCTGATGTAGTCGGGATCAAGCTTGTAAAAATTAGTGAGTCCTTCCTGATGATCGACAATAAGGAGTCCTGTTTTACGCATGACTTTAAGATTATGATCAAGCGCCGCCCGGCTCAGATGCAGCGTTTTTTTCATTTCAAACCGGGACATTGGCGATTCATTTAATAATACTTTATAAATATCATATCTTGCCGGATTTCCTATCGCCTGGGCGAAAGAATACGGGTCTGCGTTTATGTATTTATAGCGGGTATCCAAAATTGTTTCGTATTTATATCCAAGCAGAATGAAACCGGGATCCGTATCTTTTAGTCCCAGCATAGTTTCGTCCATCAGCGTCAAACCGAACTTTAATATTTCATTTTTGGATTGCGCCAGAGCGCTTAACTTGCCGGCGGTTACGCTGTTCTGCACCGAATCCATAAAAGACGATTGTGTTAAAAAATCGTTGTGCTCGTTATTTACTGCGTTATAGACGGTTTGGATAATTTCCGTTAACGATTGAATAATTTCATCGAAATTAATAAAAATGTAGTATATGTAGACTTCAATTTCAGGATCGAATTCCCGCTTCTTTATCATTTCGATACCGCCGGGATGTTCTGTCAGCTTTTTAAAAACCGCCGCCTGATCCGATGAATCAAAGAAATACTCGGAAAACCGCCGACGTAAATATTGTTTGTTTTTGAGTATGGTCGTCGTTCTTTCGAGGTTCCATCCGCTGTAGGGTCCGTCTAATAGGAGCGATAACAGGAATAAGGGGCGGTCGTTATATCGATATAAAAGCGGATATAAATATTGCGGTATGGCAATTCCGGTGTGTTTAAGGGTTTCCTTGATCTTATTGAAAAAAGTATCGCCGGCGCCATCTTCTATTGTTTCAGCAAAATAACGTGAAAGGAAAGTCACGGTGTCATACAGGCATCCGGTTTCGGTATGCAGATTCTTCATGGCTTTCCCCCTCTCAGTTCATCATAAATAATGTTTACATAAATATTATATACGAAAACAAGGCTAATGTCAAGTCAGCTTTAACTATATAAAGCGTACTATATCGAAAAATTAAAGAGCACCATGTATAATATAAAGAGGAGGTGATGTTTATGGATGAGAAAAATTTCGCTGAAATGGGTAAGCGAATTCTTAAAGCGAGGACGCAGTTAAAATTATCGCAGGAAGAATTTGCGGAACGGACAAACACATCGAAACAAACAGTATCTGCGGTCGAAAATGGAAAAAATGAAATGCTTGCGCACAATATTATCAAATTCTCTGATGTCCTTGGTCTAAGCACAGATTATATGCTGAAAGGGTTGCCTTCCGATTCGGATCTTGTGCTGCTTGATAAAAAGATTCAAAAACTTAATAAGGAGCAATATGGCTTTCTTTTGGCAACAATAAACAATTTTTTGGATTTGTGCGGAATACCGGATTGATGTTTCATATAGGGATTGCCAAAGCAACGGGCTAATAATGCGTTTTGCGAGTAATATTTTTCGATTGAAAAATTGAAATTCTGCTATTTTTATGATATAATATATATAATTTTAGTTTGAAATAGGAGGCGCCATGCAAAACAGATTTAAAGAAGCTCGAAACATAAGGCGCCTTTCCGCCGTAGAGTTAGCAGAAAAGCTAAATGTCCATCAAACAACGCTTACAAACTGGGAGCTGGGTAAACGTCAGATAACTCCTGATAAACTCCTGCAGTTAGCTGAAATTCTTGAGTTTACCACAGACTATCTGCTTGGGAAAGATTCCGAACAGGTAAAGCTTGCAATACCTGTAGACAAAAAATCTCTGCTGGTTTTACACGGGCAGCCGGTTTGGACGTCATCACACGGATGGATGCTGGTCAATATTGTTGAGAAGGCGTTTGTTTTATATGATCTCAGTCTGATACCATTTGATAAAATCCGCGAGCCGGTTTATTTAATACCGCCCGCTATGTCGGTTAGCCTCCGCGGCGCCGGCAAGCCGATGGACATGGATTCCGTTTTAAATTGCGAACGTATCTGGGTAGAGCCCGTTTCATCCGATTTGAAGCTGAGCGGCGAGCTACGGGGTTGGTACTCGGTTTATGAAAGACGCTTGGCGCAAAACGAGTTCGGCAACCGGTTCTACATGGATACATACGGTGTGAAATGGATTGCCTTTGAGAACTGTTTAGAAAAAGTGTAATAAAGAGGAAAATTTTATTATGGATAAAAGCGCTTATGAAGTGATTCAAATAGATGATAAAAGCTGGCGTATAGAAGAAAACGGCGTAAGGTCTTTTCTTTTCGTCGGAACCGAATTCGCGCTGTTAATTGACAGCGGATTTGGAAGCGGCGATCTCAAATCAGAAATCGATATGTTAACCGATTTGCCGGTCATGTTGATCAATACCCATGCTGACAGGGATCATATCGGATGTAATAGCCTTTTTGATCAGGATAAAGTGTTTATGCACCCTTCCGATTTTGACCGCTACCATAAAATGATGGGTAAAGAATTTATTGTCAAACCGGTATGGGAAGGGGATATTATTGATATCGGCGGACGTTGTTTTGAAATCACATTATTTCCAGGGCATACTCCTGGCAGCATAGCACTGCTTGATATCGAAAATGGAATACTGATCGCCGGAGATACTGTGCAGGCAGGTGCAATATTTATGTTTGGTACCGGTCGGGACATTAACGCATACATATATAGTTTGAAAGAAATATCCAATATGCGCGAGAGCTTTGATAAAATATACCCGTCCCACGGGGCATTCCCTCTGGACACAGATATAATCGATGCGCTCATCAGCGGAGCTGAACAAATCCGCGATGGAAAGATTGAAGGAACGGATCCGCCCCATAATTTACCCGCTAAGTTGTATAGCGTGGGCAGCGTTAAGT
>Ga0082212_10013965_pt1 | contig 10023 bp, 5 predicted proteins | sample TergutNt197P3_FD_71548 | JGI IMG/M metagenome (GOLD analysis project Ga0082212, IMG submission 71548) | Neocapritermes taracua P3 segment gut microbial communities from Petit-Saut dam, French Guiana - Nt197 P3 | ecosystem: Host-associated > Arthropoda: Insects > Digestive system > Gut ... | reverse complement strand
ACGGACAGACCTGACGAAGCTAATAGTCGCTTTTCGCAATTTTGCGAACGCCCTTAAAAATGAAAGTAAAACTAAAGGCAACAATAAGTTAAATCGGAAGTATGGGAAAACCGACCGCACTTTGAGAACTGCGCTCTTAAACGGTTACTACGCAGCGTAGAAAGGTAATTCCTTAACGACGTTTCGGGAAATCGTATCGGTCCCACCTTCAAAGGTCAAGGGACCGACGGGTTGTCCCGAAACGTCGTTAAGGAGTTACTACTCGTTGCGTAATGACCCAGAATAGCGCCGTTCTCTTCTACGTCGCGGTGGAAGCCTGAAATGACGACCACACTTTGTTACCAAAACATTTACGATCAGAGAAATATGGCGTTAAGGTCCATGTCTACCAACAAAGGAAGAAAAGAAACCAAAAAACGCAACAGACTACAACAAAAAATAAAATTCAAGAAAACTACAAAAATATTTCGTCAATATATCTATTCTACACTTTTGATTTTGAAATAAATATTACTTGATGACGACAAACAGAGGTAGAAATATGATAATAGTAATAGAAGAAATTTGAAACTTATCACAGCTTACATCGGGATGTCACCATTCAAGAAACCAACCAAAAAATATATCTCTAACAGCAGGGGATACTCTTTTACCATTCGGATCAATAAATTTCTTAAGGACTGCTGTCTTATGGGATGTAACGCTATATAGTCTGGTAGAAATTTACAGACGAAGAAAGGCGATAAATTCCCAACAGACTACAAGGCGTCACAACTTAAACGACTGAAGTCGCCATAGACACATCCGTGACAAGGTAATATATATGGCAAGGACTTCTACGATCTTTTTGAGCCTCCAACATACTACACCATTTTATCAATATACTTCATTAAATGCACTGCAAGTCAGTTCAACTTGAGTAAAATCTTCAAGAACCCGCATTTTTTACGTCAGATTTAATACTATTACTCTGCCATCTGAATCAAGTCCATTAACATGAAGGTATAAAACGAAGTTCAAGAAATATGACGGACCACCCAGGAACTCTTTCTAATGAATTCAAACGCAGGCGTGCAACAAGTGGCTGTCTAGAAACCAGACAAGTTCACAGGCATGAAGAGACACTGCTAGGCTCGAGTGACACCTCATTCTAACATTCCACCTTCTCCATCCATCAAACAGGAGATACCCTTCGTGGCAGATCTTCCATCATTCGAGAGAGAAACAAAAGAACGGACTGTTACCAGCACATACAGGTATTCAGTGGAATGTAGCCTATATTCTCGCCTGGTAGGGCTAATTAATTTTGATTCATCCACCCCAGGACAGGTTCCAGCGACAGGCCCTTGTAGTGAAAGAGAGATCCGTACAATGAAGGGAAATTCTTGGGTAGGTGAAGGACAGAAGTGCCTCAAGAATAATTCTCATTTATATTTTTATTGCTCTCTGAATGCTAGGGTGTTATTACGTGACATATTTAATTTTCTATGATCCCTCGTGAGTGCATGTCAGTTCTTCAGTGTCAACCTTCATCTGCGTACTTTATCAACATGAAGGTATACATTAGTCACTTCTTCCTGGTTCATCGTGAATCTACAGTCCATTTGGAGCATCGTTCTCTTCTGGTGTCAATTCTTATACGAACAGGTTTTTGAATGAAAGATAAAACAACCGCACACACACACACTGCATGCTGTACACGGGAAATACTGAAATACGTGGAAATCACATGGGACATACTGAAATATGTGGAACTCACACAGGGACATACTGAAATACGTGGAACTCACACACGGGACCTACTGAAATACGTGGAACTCATACACTTTCAGAGCCGGATTCGAATAACCAACCCTGTGGTAGAACACCAAGTTCAGTTTCAGCACCTATTAATCCGCGTCCATCAAATACATATGTGCTCACACATTACACTCAACACAAGATTAAATAAAATTTTGGAAGAAATACTGCACAATGACAATGACAAGGAGAATTTTGGGGAAGTAAAAAAACCGTTAAATACGACGCATTATAAATTTCGAGATAAAGATTATGGGTCAGAAGCAGACGATATTTTGATGTTGCAAGTGTAAAATATGAGCTGGGATAATCTCTAGGAATTAAAGATAGCCTTAAAAGTCTAGAAGGCCGTTAGGCATAAGCACAGAAGGCAACTTATTAAACATCTGGAGAGAACAGCAGCAGCTGAAAGCCCTCTAAAATAACCTGAAACCATTAACCGCGATGTAACGGAGACGTTGGTAAGCTGGAGAACGGGTTGAGAAAATTCGCCTGCGAGGTGGAAAATGGGGGAATATGAGCTAACAAGCGAAGAAAACCAGCACATTCAATTTACTGTTACATATGACGCAGTCTGTGGAGAAACTCAACAGATGACATAATGTAATTAACTACATCAATCAGAATTACGTTTTAGAAACTTAAATAAGAAGAGTATACAGAATTCTGCGGGTCACACAAATTGACTTATTTTGACGTATGGCACTGTCAAAAAATTGCAGGTCAAAAAAATTCAATAGTACTTCAATCATGACGTCCGGTTTGACGACGTAGACACATGTTCCATACTAAGTATGAGTGCTGATGTGACAGTGGGTATTTAGACTTATGCTATACATCAGAACTTAGGCCACACAGAACACAAACATGCACGGGAACCTGCCGCAGGAGCATGGCGATATGCAGCTACTTTGCAGCAAGTGAAGGGAGGTGCTGTCTGAATCTCTGAGCTCAAAGAATAACAACTGAACTGCAATTTTTATCCAAATACTTGTTGCCACGACGTCTAAACCGGCCCTTGGAACTACCATGTCTTCTCTCGTAACGTGGAACGAAGACCATTAAGCTGAGGGCAAGGCGGAAGGCGCGAGAACCTAGCCTATCTCCTTTGTCTCGTGAGACGATTAAGATATCCGCTTCACACAGTACTTCAATAGGTGGCACTTTCGTTATGCACAAATTACCTTTACTTGTATCATTACTGAAACACGTTTCCTGCCTAACATAAAGTCAAATCGTGAACTTTTAAGGAATTACATGAATGACGACTTTTAGATTTTAAACAATATGACTTTTTAAGTACCCACACAGAACTGGAAAATTGCCACACAATTGTAATGACAAAGAAATAAATTATTGCACCTTTAAGCTTCAAACTCATGCCCCATACAACGAAAATAATCCCTCCAAATTGGGCAAAATTAAAAAAAGTACTTTCTCGTATCTGCCAAACCAGACCAAAGACAAAGACGCAGTTGCAGAAAGTACGCTCTAGCTGTATTACACTTCCTTTTGGGATTGGCTAGGAGCCGTATTATAGTAAAGAAACTCCCCACTTCCTGCATTACAGCGCTTCAACAAACTCCCACATAATGATTTAGGTTTGTGTTAGATCACTTTTTTAATGCATCGTCAGTCTGCTTCATGATGAGACTAAGAATGACAGGACACTTTAAACTTTAACGGGCACATAAGCAATAGAGCGGCGTATAGAAAGACACTGACTTAGCATTATCCTACTTATCATTACCAGGCTCTAACAAACAAAGTGGTGACATGACACATCCTTATTACATCTGAATTGCAGCGTGTGTTGTTGCCTAGCAAAGAAAGAGCAACTGGGGGTGTGGGCAGGATTATAAATAAATGATCATTAAAGAAGGCTTGAAAAGAAGAATAAAAAGACTTTCGAATTTTTTTACCGTGCGTGGGTAGTGAGACAGTGACTAAAACTACTGGAAGTGACAGATCAGGAGATTGAGTACGTCACCGTCCGATCACCTTGAACACTTAGAGAAAACAGTAACGAAGTGAACAGACAAACACTTTCGGATGGAAGACGTCCCATAAAAACACGTTATCAGCGTGCAGCCACTGGCAATCATTGTGAGACCTTCTCTACCACTTCCATATTTCCATGTTTCCAGTACCGTTACCAGTACTGTAATGCCTATCGTACAGAAGCATAGTGAAGTGGTGATCATTTTAGCTATTCAATAAATTCTCTGTTACAAATTTCTGAAGTTCCTCACATTCCCAAAACCCACTACTGGAATGAATATATCCTTTTCCTGTGATACCCACATCACATTTGTAAATTTTGACAGTTTATGAATTCTATCCCATGTCATTGTTCTGATCTTAACTAATTATACTTATAAAGTTAGATTTGAACTTTGAAGAATGTATGGGATACAAGTGACTAAACTGAATAAAAATTAAACCAGTGTCCAATATCCTAGTGTACAATGCCACCGCGAAATTCGTTTAGCATATTAGGAGACAAAAACAAGAGTCGAATAAAAATGAAATCCCCAACATGTATTCATTGTAATCACTTTGTTCTTATAATGCACTTCGAGACGTCTCCTGTGTCCACAACGTTTATACCGGGGTGCAATACGGTAAGAAATTAAAGATCAAAATTATTATATACAAATAATAAAAACATTAAATTTATAGAGTCCCAAGTGTATATTACCAAGGGGTGGCACTTCTGACACCATTACTCCTTTATACACACATGCCACATTTAGTCCAACAGGAGTTGCTGGACACGGTATTTTCATACATGGGTTTTCACTACCCTTAAAGAGTAGGAACCGAACTGGAATGATTTCAGTACATGTGATTGAATGTTTCGATGGAAGTCTCATGCAAATCTATATACTAAATTCATAAAACTGTTTTTAGCACATTTCGAGCAATCAGGGTTAAGGCTGCTAATTTTATACTACAGTTTGCACTTAAGGTTTATTTAGTATTAACGCAAGCCGTAAGGCACTCTGTGCCGTCAACCGTGAGACCTAAGATACGTGTGACAGGCACCTGTTACAGTCTGCCTTTATTGCGAGATCTGGAGTTTTCACGGTGGGGAATATAAGGATTACTAAAGATTCAAGGCTTCCGGGATATCAGCTAAATATGTAAATAGTTTATTATTTGCCAATTTCCAAATTGCCATCCTATAAGACTATTATTTTCGTCAACAGCGCCATAGAAATCTCATATCTTGCGACGAAGACTACTGTCTCTTTGGAAGTGACGACGTGTCATCTAGTAAAGAGCTACTAAAGTTTGGGAGGAAGTTTGTTTCCTCAATTTTCTTGAACTTAAACCTGCAGACAGCAGCGTTCTGCGAAACATTGGTACCTCTCTACCAGACCACATAATGTCACATCCCAAGATACAGTTACTTTTATGCGCCACTTCTGTTTATAAAACATGTTTTAACAATTTTTTTGCTGCGAATCAGATATGAGTTTGGTATTTGGAACTGCCGTTGAAAGCAGTCCTGTTCTGCATCTGCTGAAACTTTAATCTGCTTTCAGCAACGACGAACTGAATTTGATATTTAAAACGAAAGTAAGAAGTAAATAGCTGTCTACTACAAATCCCAGCATAGAAATAGGTTAAACTCTTCAAGAGGAAAGCTCAGTCGATAAATATTTCGAAGTTTCTTTCCGTAACTTTTGAGGAAAATGTCGCATCGCCATTACAGATACCTGTCAGTCGATGCTTAAGAAAATGAATGAGAATTATTCTGAGAGCAAACGGTAAAACACGTGGCTTACGCTGGCAAAGAGCTGCGTGGCTAAACGTAAAAGCAGGAACATTTATGTATTTATCACTGCACCACGGTTTTGCAAACCCATCAGATATACGATAAATATGTCAATTTTGTAGCGGTGTGAATCACGTAGCCATGACAAGTCTGTGGACTTCTTTGTGCTACCTCTTTAAGGTAATAAGAATATCGGCGGGGTCGGTGTGGGGGCGGGGAGACGGAAATAGCACTGAAGCTAATCTGACTTCAAAACTAATTTTCTCTTTACAACGTTCAAGTTCGTGTAATTTCATATTTCTGAGACGTAGGCCATTCTCCATGACGACGTTTTAAATGCTGAGCAGATTCGCAGACATGTTGCGTGCTGGACATGACTCTAGGTCTTTCCTCCATATTTTGCAGAAGGTTCAACTGCGCTGTGGTGTTCAACACATCTAATTCTTATCTCTAGGTCCACAGTCTCGGATTCGACTCTCCATACTAAAGCCTGTCGTTGAGATTTCCTGGTTTCCCTCACTTCCTAACATCAAGTAGAAATATCGATCTCACAAGAGCACACTGCCACTTCACCTCACACCACTCCCAAATGCCGTTCACCACCACTCCGACTAGTTTCTAAATAACGAATGTTAGTCAACTAGAACAAGAAACAGAAGTAAGAGATGCATACACTACTCGAACTTTGTCTACGGAGAAATCGCTACCATTAGAAATCTACTTGCTGCTTGATGTTTGCTGTTATCAAGTGTCACCACTAGTCTTAAGCAAAATTTTCAAGTTAACAGCCTGAATACTGACACGAGAAATATCTCATGAACTGCAATGCACAGCACTGGGCCCATGGAAATGCTAAGTGTGGAAATCGTAGGTAGAGATTGGAATTATAAAAGTTGTCCGTTGAAATTCAACCGGGGATTTCAGTAGCAAAATCATGTAGCTCTGCACATTTAAATTGCTGATTTTATTACCCCACAAATTTGTTGTTATAAATAAAATCTTATTTAAGGCTCTGCGTAGGTAAGGCTGTAACTGCTCCTGTTTGGTGAGTCAAGGTGAGACCCACTGAAGCAGAAACCGTATGCCATCACTAACCGTAGCGCGAACCAGATGACTACTGTGTGCTGGGAAGTAACGTCCTGAATTCTGCTAGATAAGTACGACGTTTCGGAGAAACCAATTGCTTTCGTGTAAACAATCGGCATTGCACTGCATATTCACGTACGATACACAACACTTGAGGGAAATTATCCGGAAGTGAGAGAAAATAAATTGGTCGGAAACTCAGGTTGTTACGTAAAGGGAAACTGCGTCATAAATACTGCACCGATGCATGGCTTTGTTATTACAGTTGTGTTCACACCTTACGGTGGGCTTCACGAAAATAGACAAAAGTCCTTCTGAGTGGCATTAAGGCGTATGAAGGAGTGGAGTTAAATTTCCAAATAATCTTAACTTGGCACTAAAAGTAGGTAAGTGATGAACTGAAGCCTTAGCTGCCTTTTGCCCAGGAAACAGCCCTGTTCCACAACGAAAAGCAGACTGGCTGAGCACCACAGCAAGTTCGGACGCTTCTAAAAAGAGAAACGTCTCTTTCTCTTGCCGCGTAATGAACTACAGTTCCTCGGTAGTCCACTTGGTTTACTAGTCACTACAGTGACTGGAAGTCAACATAGAATTTACTATTCCGGTTTCTAGAAAGGTGACCATTTGTCACGTGTAGAATCTTTGGGAAACACGCTCGGAGACGGACAACACTGACTCTAAATCGTACCTACAGAACGATACACGAAATAGGAATCCCATCTTGGTGTCAGTGACATTAAGAATTTTATTAGAAATAAAGAACAACAAAGGTTACCTTATATTTGAAACGTTATCTTGTTATTAAAGGCCGTCAGTGTAGGACTTCCCAGCTGCCCGTGGGGGGCTATTGTGATCACGTGACTACGCTTGCTGCTGCTAAAACTGGTTCGGAGCTCCTTATCCGTGGGCGGTGCTACTTTTCGTACGCCCTGTTTCTTTGTGTTTAATAATATTTCATTTTACCATACACTCCCCTTCTTTGTGGAGAATACACGTCCTTGGAGTAAGAGGTTGTGCAGCTTTGAGCATCGGGCTGCAGTAAAGGGCGCGGATAAGTTAGCAGTCTTCAGACAGACAAAGCTGACAGAGCATATGCATGCACTATCATCTTACCAATGCCCAATAACTTATTCCCACGAACGTGTCTCCTTCATCTCCACGTCACAGCAGAAACGACGATAGATATTCAATGATTTCCGTCTAAATAGAAACTTTCCTAGGTTACAGATGTATTTCTCAGAAGCAGTCACAACAGTAGATATAATAAAACAGGCGACATGTTTTGGTTGGTTCAGCCTTTATCAGACCCTTATCGAGAAGATTCAAAAGCTACTTGACTCTGCTACCGTGTCACTAACTTTTTCATGCTCTTGATAAGGGCCTGAAAATACCTTAATCAGCGGAAACATTGCCCATTTTATCACATATTATATGTTGCGTGTGACAGACTTCGATAAATACGACTGTAACTGAAAAAACAGCGGGGAAATGTACCCAAAGACACTGGCACTGGTTTTTTCGTAGGCTGTTCCTGCGAAAAATTAGGGTTGCTTCCCGTCGGTACCACATTTATAATCGTCTTCGTGTCTTTATTAAGGTCTACAATTAACATTCTTTCATAGGCAGGATAAGAATAAAGCCAATTCAGTGGCGAATTTCAGGCTCTTGCAGCAAGTAAGAGTATTTTTAAAGACTGTGGTAAGTGAATATATTTTAGCTTCGCTATAATTAATCGTGCTATTGTAAAAACTTTCAAATGTCAATACAGTCTTGCAAAGGACGGCGAGAATCACTGAAAAGTTTGTTCTGGCAATCTACGACTCCGAATTGTTGCAATGGAGCAGTTTGGGAGATAGGAACAGCAAATAATCACAAGGCGGTGCGCCCTGTAACGCTGCCAACAGACTACCTGGTGCCTATAAACCTCGGCGTCTTTCATTGCTTTCCTGCTATTTCGTTTGCACGAAAGTAGAGCAAAAACAAAGTAAAGGGACGGCTCCAATCTATGTGTCGTGCATTACCTCTCTACTCGCCGACAAAGAAAGAGGATTCGAAGACATAAACAGATTTAACTCAGGGTATCACATCTTGTAACATACTGGCTTACACAAGACGATACGTGTCATTACTTAATATCGCGAAAGTTTTAAATCTGTAGTTTGACGGCGAATTTATTTCGACTACACTGGAAGCGCAGCCCGAATGGGATTGCAAGGTGCCCGTAATTAGCAAACAGAAAGAGGGGCTAGATATTTATTGTGCTGTATTCGAGCATTCGTCTGGAGAGGGTGGGACAGCTCACGAAAACACAAAGAAAGAACTGCCGGTAAAGAAATCGAGGGTAGGACAAAACATTTCCCAAACAAATTATACAGTGTCACCGGCTATATCAAGGAGCACAGTTACACATACACCACTTTATTTTGTACTACGAACAGCTCCATTCTAATGTCCTTCATATCGATCCAGTTCAAGAACCTACGAGTTACATCATGTGGGACTTTTCAGGAAAGACTAAAATATAACATTCTTGAAAAAGGTGTATTTTAAGTAACCTAAACCTACGTGCCCCAATGGCTGTGGGGTCTACAGCATGGGTCTGCGGCATTTCGCTTGCTGCGATTGCGGGTTCGAATCCCATGGATTCCTGTCTCTTGTGTGTGCTGTGTGTTGTCAGGGAGAGGTCTCTGCGTCAGGTCGAACACTCATCCAGAGGAGTCCTACCCCGGGTTGTGTGTCTGAGTGTGATCTCGAAACCCCAAAACTGAGGACCCCTAGGCCCCCAAGGGCTGTCGAGCCATTAAAAATCTTATCTGTAACAATAAATGGCTCTAGATTGTGTTAATTGTCTGCCAGATGTTTAAATTTCAAACAGTTTTTCTATTCGTAAAAACTTACGCAGAGATTCTAGTCTCCTGGGAAGTGACGGTCTGTCATTGAATAGAGTTACAGACGTCCTGACACAATCGCAGTGCCTTACATTTCAGGGTTAAGGAGTCCAAGAAGAGAAACTGGTGAGGTTTTCGCTTTTCTGAGATGTTACGTGGCGTAGGTTAGTAGCTGGTTGCCGAAGTTCTGGGGCAAGTTATAGGTCCCGTGTATGTCGTACCAAAACTTCAGTGAACAAATACCAACACAAACTGCGTAACATCCCAGAAGACGCGTAACAACCCAGAAGAGTGAAGTATTCAATTGCACTGCGGCGGAAGCCTGACACCTCGCAAATACAACTGCTGCCCATTACTTCCATCATGTCAGTACATCTCTCCGTCTGACTGTATGTATGTCCGCACGAATCAGCGCGGCTCCAACTGGACGGATATCCGTGAAATTTGGTAATGGAGACTTGTACA
>Ga0082212_10013964_pt1 | contig 10024 bp, 5 predicted proteins | sample TergutNt197P3_FD_71548 | JGI IMG/M metagenome (GOLD analysis project Ga0082212, IMG submission 71548) | Neocapritermes taracua P3 segment gut microbial communities from Petit-Saut dam, French Guiana - Nt197 P3 | ecosystem: Host-associated > Arthropoda: Insects > Digestive system > Gut ... | reverse complement strand
CTGACAGCTACGCCTAATAGACTGCCCGCGACAATAATGTGATACTCCGGGGCGAACTCGCAAAAGTATTTAAGGGCAGTAAGCGCCGGAGGACACTTTTGAACTTCATCTAAAAATATGAGTGTCCGTCCCCTTGTTACCGTTTGTTTTGTAAAAACCTCGATTTTTGGAACAACCTCTTTAGGGTCTAAGCTATTCTCAAAAATCGTAACAGCCGCCTTGTCAATTTCAAAGTTAATGTATGCGACATTATCGTATTGCTCCCTTGCGAACTCCAATACGGCATAAGTCTTGCCGACTTGCCGCGCCCCTTGAAGCACGAGAGGTTTTCTGTATTCGGAATCTTTCCATTCCAGCAATTGTGCAGTAATTTTTCTCAACATGCTTCGCAACCTCCGAGCATATCCTACCACATATTCATCCAAAAATCAAGGGATATATATGGAATATTTACATTAATTCTGACGAATAATTTGTTATTTTTCACTTTGCATAACAAAAACTCTATCATACAAAATTGAACAGAGCATTACAAATTGATCTCTGACAGCTACTTGTTGCAGGACTTATACAGCAATTATGAAATGAAATCGATGCAAAAAGAGTACAAAACCAACCGCAAATATAGTATATGGAAAGTGCAACAACGCATTTTTGATATTGCTTTTTTGAAATTTTCTAAAGCAATTTTGAGCATATCAGCAGATAAATCAAGTGGTGGTAGCTATGAGCCTGATAATGGTAATTAAACTTCTCCCGTTCCTGTTCTCCATAAGCCTTTTATCAAAACATATATCCCTGCGACCCACTCCCACGGCACATACGGGACATACAGCGCGAACGGAACGGAGACACCGAAAGCCTGTAACGTCCACCCGACCACAATAAAAGGCACGGTGATAAGTCCCCAAAAACCAAGCCATTTCGGAATTACTCCGGCTTTCATAATGAGATAGTAGAACAGAAACGCCCCAAGCCCGAACGGCATCATCGCTATCGCTCCGCCGAAAGCCCTTGCCGAGAACAGAAGCTCCGCAATACTAAACAGCGTAGCGTTACCGGTACTGACAAATATTTGACTGACTTCGGTTATTGTAAAGATTATAATTTGGTCGAACATCACAATAACAACTTCGAGCAGATAAAAGCCCACAGCAATCATGGCGGCAGTTTTATTAACGCCTTTCCCCGCTTGATACAGAGCCACCGCAAGCGCGACAATAACAAGCGCGGTCACTATTTGAAGAAAAATACTCATGTAAAAGCCGTTTATATTTCCGGCTATGTTGTTCATTGCGGCGGCGGTGTCCGATGTGTCGATAAACGGCCCGAAGCCGATTAGTCCTCCTATAATGGAGGTTGTTGCTTGGATGATAAGGCTAATGCCCAATAACAAGTAAAGGCTCTTTTTATTCGTTGACATAGTTCATACCTCTTTTCCGAAATCCCTTGATAATTAGCCACACCGCCATAACCATCTCCTGTGCGGTAAAATTAACGCGCCGATCCGACGATTCTCGCCGTGCCTTTGTATCCGCATGTTGCTTTTTTTCATAAAGAGGATTCTCCTTTATCGTGGTATAGTCGGATAAACTGCCGAAAGTGCTGTTCCAACGCCGCGAGTGCTTCGGCTTCACGTTCGGGTTGGCGGTCGCACACACGCAAAAAAATAAACTTGTGCGTAATATTGCAACGCCATGATTTATGAGGAATATTATAAAGTCGCTTACACATTAATAGACGCAACGGGCGATATCCTGAAACGGGAGCTTGCGCCTTTGGAAGCAATAAATGACCACAATCCGAAATATATTTTAACGATGGATCATAGTCCGCTGACCTCGCACAATGGCATTAAACAGATCAATGTACTTGACTGGTTGCTTAGGTAGCCGAACGAAATGGACGAACAAACCTCGCCATTTAGTAGTGGCTTAAGTTGAAAAGAAAATCGACATGCAAATATATTCGCTAAAAGCTGAAAAGCCGCTTGCTCAACAAGTAAGCGGCTTTTTAAATTATAAAGGAGGACAGAAATGCCTGAAACCAAAGAAAAACCATCCACATACGAGCGGACGAAGGAACTGACCGACCGGCTGGAGGCCGGTATGAAAGACCTCTTCCAGAGCGATAAGTATAAGGATTACCTGAAAACCATGTCGCACTTCCATCACTATTCCAACCGTAATATTATGCTTATCAATTTACAACATCCCGGAGCTACCCGTGTAGCTTCATATAAATTGTGGAAAGAAAAATTTAACCGCCAAGTGAAAAAAGGCGAGGAAGGCATACGTATTTTCGCTCCAATCAAAAGCAAGGAGCCTGAAAAGAAGCTAATGGAGAAGCTAGACCCGGAAACCGGCGCTCCGCTACTGGACGAAAACGGTAAAGTTATTATGGAGGAAATGACCGCGCTGACCAGTGGAATCAAATTTAAATTAGTGCCGGTTTTTGATGTGAGCCAGACCTATGGCGATCCTCTGCCGGAGCTGGTCGAGAACCTGACCGGCAACGTTGAGCATTACGCTGCCTTCATGGGAGCGCTGAAAGAAGTATCACCGCTGCCTATTGAGGTTGAGCCTATGCAGGAAAATCAAGACGGCTATTGCCGTTTCGGCGATAAGATCGGCATACGTGAGGGTATGAGAGAGATACAGACTGTATCGGCAGTCATACATGAGATTACTCATGCCAGGTTACATGATAAAAATGTCGAAACCGAACAAGCCACGCCCAAATCAAAAATCGTCCGAGAGGTTGAGGCCGAGAGCTGCGCTTACGTTGTTGCGCAGCATTTCGGTATTGAGACTTCGCCAAACAGCTTCGGCTATCTCGCCGAATACGGCAGTCAAGATATGTCGGAGTTAAAGGCTTCGTTAGATACGATCCGCAAGGAGGCGAACAACCTTATAAACGCTATCGACGACCGTTTTATGCTTATCTGCAAGGATCGCGGTATTGATTTGACCACAAAGGAACCGGAAAAACCAGCCGCTCCCGTAACACCGCCGGAACCTGAATTTACAGATGCAACGCGGAGTGAAGCAGCAAAACAGGCTGCTAAAGCACCGCCTGACATGGTTTCCGACGAAACCATGCCCGATTCGGCAATTGGCGTGTCGGAGATGAATCTATACGGCTATCAGTATGACGGTATGCTACCGCTTATGCGAGAAAAAGCATTGGAACTATACGACAAAGACCAGCCTGTATACCTGCTCTATCCTGATAACACTGAAGCAATGGTTTTTGAGCGCTCAGAGATAGAGGCTCATGATGGCATCTTTGGCATTGACAGAGAGGAGTGGCAACGCTTATTAGAATATTCCGCGCTGTCGGCGAAAAACAGTGAGACAGCAAAAGAATCCGGTATCATCAACGGCAACACTGATATGTTCGGCATTTATCAGCTAAGAGACGCTGAGGAATTGCGATACCATCGCTTTGCTTCTCTCAAGCAGCTTGAAAATGATAATCTTGCTGTTGACCGCTCAAATTATGAGCTTGTTTACACTGCGCCCTTACCGCCGAAAGAAACACTTGACAGCATATACCAGCTACTTAACGAAGACCGCCCCAAAGACTACACCGGTCATAGCTTGTCAGTCAGTGATATTGTTGTGGTACAGCGGGGCGGCGAAGTTGCGTCACACTACGTCGATAATTTCGGCTTCACTGAGCTTCCCGCTTTTTTGGAAAATGAACGGCAGCCGGAGAGAATCACAGCACCTGAACAGGTCGGCAGGATTGATGAGCAACCTGAATTCAAGAATCAGCCGATATATCAGCAACCGTTTGACATCGCCCGGCAAAACGGCGAACTTGATGACTGGCATCAGAGCAGAAAGCTGAATTCCGAGTGTGCCGTGGTTATTGACAAGGCAATTAAGGACAATAATTACGATCTATATCATTATAACCTTAAAACCGCTGTACAAACCGCCACAGAAGAATATGGCTCTGACCGCGTGGCGTGGGTATTAGCGAATACCATACAAAGTCAACATTATGACGGGCGTTATTCATCTTCCAATCAGGCATGGGCAAAAGAATTCGATATTCCGGCAGATTCATCAGGAATATTAAATACCCATCCGGCGATTATTGACGGCTTTGTAACCCGTTTCCGCGAAGCCGGCGCCGAACATGAAAAACCCTCTATCCTGAACGCCCTGAAACAGGGAGCGGAAAAATCCCGACACCAGGATAAAGGTAATGATAAGCCCCAAAAATCTAAAGAAATGGAGATGTAACCGATGAGAGATATATTTTCTGTTGAGGAAATCAACCTCATTTGTATTAATAACATAAGCGATAAAACCACGTTGGTAGCGGAACTGCGGGGCAGCCTACCCTACATCTACGACCCCGATATGCTGGATATTTACGAAAGTGTAGTCGAAAAGCTCGAAAAAATAAGCGATGATGCTTTTGCGGAAATTGGCTTATATATAGCCGACGAATATATTGAGGAATTGGTCTGATGGCACCGACTAAGTTTCAATATTATGCTGAACTTGCCGACCAGCAAGCGCGGCAAATCACGGGTAGCCGTGAGGACTGGACAGGTTTTCTTGAAACTGCGGGACGGCTGTATAAATACCCCTTCGACGAACAGCTTATGATATATGCCCAACGCCCCAATGCCACGGCCTGCGCCCCACTGGCAACATGGAATAAGCCATTAAACCGCTATGTCAAACGTGGCTCAAAGGGTATTGCCCTTATTGATAACAGCGCAAACAAGCCCCGATTGCGCTATGTTTTCGATTACACCGACACCGAGGACGGCAGATATAATTCCCGCAGGCCATTCATTTGGCAGATGAAACCGGAGCATGAGCCGGTTGTTGTAGAAGCGCTGGACAAAGCCTATGATATGAACAAATTCATGGGCTGGGATTCGTTCAACGGGCGAGCTATGATTGGAAATGATATAGGTGATGTAATATTTGGCCTTGCGCATGAACTGGCGGCGCGCTATTATTATGATAACGCCCGTGATATTGGATACGCGGTCGAGGGCAGCTTTCTTGAGAGTAATGATGAATTTAACATTTCCGTAGCATTCCAGGAAGCCCTGACCGTCAGCGCGGCGTACTCCATAATGACCCGCTGTAGTATCGACCCCGCTGAGTTCATACGGGACGAAGATTTTCAATCGATATTCGACTTCAATACCCCGGACAGCGTTTACACGCTGGGCAAAGCTGTCAGCAATGTCACTGAGGAAGTATTGCGGGAAATAGAGGTCACGATCAAAAAATATGAGCGGCAGCAAACCGCCGACCTGTCTGCCGACAGGCAAGAAAGGAGCACAAATCATGGCAGAGATAACCTACAGCAAGGCCGGGAACTATCTGGTACCCGATATAGCGATACAGGAAAGCTGTCCGCTGGGCAAATACGGCATGATGCGGAAGAACTACCTCAAGGATCACCGCCCGATACTGTACAACCAGTTTTTGTTGGCGGAGAAGCTGTTTCCCCATTGCCTGGAAATCGAAGACACGGCGAACGAACGGCTGGAACTGATGATGAGCCAATTGCAGGCGCAAAACCCGCCGCCAGACAAAACGACCGACCCGATGGGCTGGGCGGCGCACATGAACAGCCTCAAAGCCCAAGCGGAGGAAACAATTTACGACGAACTGATTTACAGTTAGAACAAAATAATGGGAAACCCGATGAAACGCCGTCCGACAAGGGCGGCGGTTCGCTGTTCCCGCCCAAAGTGGAGCAGAAACCGCCTCTTATCTCGCAGGATATCATAGACAATGCCCTACGAGGCTGGAACGGTGACACCGACAGAATACGGCGCGTTTTTGATTATATGGCCGCCAATGGACGAAGCCGGGAGGCAGCGGCGTTTCTACGGAGCGAATTCGGCAAACCGGAGTTTTGTCACAAAAGATGGTGCAGAGCCATTACTCCTGCCCTGGCATAAGGTACAAATAAGGATTGCCCAACTCATCGGCGAGGGTAATTTCTCAATTGATAAATTACCCTCCGACCAGCCAACACAATCGAGACAGCCCGAAAATCTGCCAGACCCGCAAACATCAATATTTGATTTTATGGCTGATGAGCCGCCACAGACCGTAGAACCGCGACAATCCGAAGCGCCAAAGCCTGCTCAACCCCTCGTCAACTTCCATATCACTGATGACCACCTTGGTGAAGGCGGCGCTAACACCAAGTATGGCTTTAATATCACCGCTATACGTACCCTTCAAGCGATGGAGGCCGAAAATAGACGAGCTACGCCGGAAGAACAGGCGATATTATCACGATATGTAGGCTGGGGCGGCCTGCCTCAAGCCTTCGACCCGGATAACCTGGGATGGGCAAACGAATACGCCGAACTAAAAGGCTTGTTATCTCCCGAAGAGTACGATAGCGCGCGGGCCTCCACGTTGAACGCTCATTATACATCGCCGATCGTTATTAAGGCGATGCATGAAACAGCGGAGCGGTTGGGCTTTTGCGAAGGCAATCTGCTTGAACCGGCGATGGGCGTGGGCAACTTTTTCGGGCTGCTGCCCGATAGCATGAAAACCGCCAAGCTGTATGGTGTGGAGCTTGATAGCGTCACCGGCAGGATCGCCAAACAATTATACCAAAACGCCGACATCAAGGTTATGGGTTTTGAGAAAACCGACATGCCCGATTCTTTCTTCGATGTGGTAATCGGCAATGTGCCCTTCGGTTCATATAAGCTGGCCGACAAACATTACGATAAGCATAATTTCCTCATCCATGATTATTTTTTCGCTAAAGCGCTTGACCAGGTGCGTCCGGGCGGCGTCATCGCCTTTATCACGTCAAAAGGAACGCTGGATAAGGCCAATTCTGAAGTCCGTAAGTATATCGCCCAGCGCGCGGAGCTTCTCGGCGCGGTTAGGCTACCCAACAATGCTTTCAAGGCTAATGCCGGCACCGAAGTCACCAGCGACATTATATTCCTGCAAAAGCGGGACCGGCTGATCGACATCCAACCCGCTTGGGTAAATCTTGACCAGACAGCGGACGGGATACCCGTCAACCGCTACTTCGTCGATAACCCGCATATGATGCTTGGCGCAATGGCCTATGACGATAAGATGTACGGCAACAAAAGTGAAACTACCTGTAACCCTATAGAAGGCGCTGACCTCGGCGAACAGTTGAGAGAAGCGCTTTTGCATATACAGGGGCAGATAACGGAAATTGAACTTGACGAGATTGAGGGCATACAGGATATATCAATCCCGGCAGACCCGTCTGTCCGCAACTTCAGTTACACCCTTGTTGACGGTGAGGTGTACTACCGCGAGAACAGCCGCATGAATCCCGTGGAAATGCCCGCTACAATGCTTGAGCGAATAAAGGGCATGGTAGGGCTTCCTGATTGCGTAAGGGAACTGATCGACTACCAGCTTCATGATTACCCCGACAGCGCTATACGAAATAAGCAGCTTAAGCTCAATACTTTATATGACAGCTTTACCCGCAAATTCGGGCTTATTTCCGACAAAGCCAATAACAAATCTTTCTCGGCGGATTCCGCGTATTACCTGCTCTGTTCTTTGGAAATCATTGACGAAAACGGCGCTCTTGAGCGCAAATCAGATATGTTCACCAAAAGGACGATCAAGCAAAAGACCGAGATATCTACCGTTGATACATCGGCTGAGGCGCTGGCTGTGTCTATAGCCAAAAAAGCGAGGGTGGATATAGACTATATGCAGGAGCTTACAGGCTTCACTGAGGAAAAGATCGCCGCCGACCTTACGGGTGTTATCTTTCTCAACCCGCAAACTAAGAAATATGAACCCGCCGATGAATATCTTTCCGGTAATGTGCGGGAAAAACTGCGTATCGCCGTGAATGCCGCTGAAAATGACCACGCCTACACCGTAAATGTTAAGGCTCTTGAACAGGCACAACCCAAAGACCTTGATGCTTCAGAAATATCCGTCCGGCTTGGTTCCACATGGGTGGATAAGCATCATATTCAGCAATTCATGTTTGAGCTTATCCAGCCGCCGCGTTATCTGCGGGACGGTATTATCGTCAACTATGCCGAACGCACCGGCGAATGGAATATCGCCGGTAAAAGCCGTACTTCGTACAACGACGTACTCGCCACCGTGACCTACGGCACTGCCCGCGCCAACGCTTATAAGATTATGGAAGAAACTCTGAATCTGAAAGATATGCGTATTTACGACACGGTTCAAGATGATGATGGCAAGGATAAACGCATACTCAACAAGAAGGAAACCACTTTGGCAGTTCAGAAACAGGAAGCTATCAAGCAGGCATTCAAAGATTGGGTATTCCGTGACCCCGAACGTCGGCAAACATTGGTACAGCAGTATAATGAGCGCTTCAATAGCACTCGCGCCCGTGAATATGACGGCTCTCATATTGAATTTACCGGTGCCAGTCCGGAGATAAAATTGAAGCAACACCAGCGTGATGCTATCGCCCGGATACTATACGGCGGCAACACCTTGTTAGCCCATGAGGTAGGAGCGGGCAAGACCTTTGAGATGGTAGGAGCGGCGATGGAAAGCAAGCGGCTGGGCTTATGCCAGAAAAGCCTGATGGCAGTCCCAAACCACCTCACCGAGCAAATGGCTTCAGAGTTTTTGCGTCTATATCCCTCCGCTAATATCCTTGTGGCTACTAAAAAAGACTTCCAGACAAAAAACCGCAAGAAATTCTGCGCCAAGATAGCGACCGGGGATTATGATACGGTGATCATTGGGCATAGCCAACTTGAGCGCATACCATTATCTAAAGAGCGGCAGGAGCGGTTGTTACAGGAACAGATAACTGAGATTGCCGAAGGTATAGCGGAGCTAAAAGGAAACCACGGTGAGCGTTTCACTATCAAGCAGATGGAAAAAACAAAAAAGAGCCTGGAGGCCCGCCTGGAAAAGCTCACCGATGACAGCCGCAAAGATGATGTGGTCATCTTCGAGCAGCTTGGCGTAGACCGTTTATTCGTAGATGAGAGCCATAATTTTAAAAATTTGTTCCTCTATACCAAGATGCGTAATGTGGCGGGGCTATCTACATCAGAGGCGCAAAAGTCCAGTGATATGTTTATGAAATGCCGCTACATGGACGAGATCACGGGCGGCAAGGGCGTCATCTTCGCGACGGGCACGCCGGTAACTAATTCCATCGCCGAACTTTATACAGTCCAGCGGTATTTACAGTACGACACATTGACAAAAAACGGGTTGGCTCATTTCGATGCGTGGGCCTCCACGTTCGGCGAAACGCAGACCAGCATAGAGCTTTCCCCGGAGGGATCGGGCTACCGGGCGCGGACGCGTTTTGCGAAGTTTACCAACCTCCCGGAGCTGATGGGTATGTTCCGGGAAGTGGCCGACATCAAGACCGCCGACACGCTCGACCTCCCGCGCCCAAAAGCGAACTTCCACACCGTCGTTGCCGATCCGTCTGAAATCCAGCGCGATATGGTCAGCGAACTGTCCGCGCGGGCAAAGGACGTGCATGACAGACGGGTAGACCCGACAGAGGACAATATGCTCAAAATCACATCGGACGGACGCAAGATCGGGCTTGACCAGCGGTTGATGAACCCAATGCTTCCCGACGACGAAACAAGCAAAGTCAACGCCTGCATGAACAACATCTATCGGATATGGGAGGAAACCGCCGACAACAAATCGACGCAGTTATGTTTCTGCGACTTTTCAACGCCGAACAAGGACGGGCGTTTCAACGTGTATACCGACATCAAGGCAAAACTGATTGGGCGCGGCATCCCGGAACATGAGATCGCGTTCATCCACGATGCGAATACGGAGTTGCAGAAAAAAGAACTATTCGCAAAGGTGCGAAGCGGCGCCGTGCGTATACTGTTCGGTTCGACGTTCAAGTGCGGCGCCGGGACGAACGTGCAGGACCGGCTCGTCGCCATGCACGACCTCGATTGTCCGTGGCGCCCCGCCGACCTTCAGCAGCGCGCCGGTCGAATCGTCCGTCAGGGAAATCAAAA
>Ga0082212_10013963_pt1 | contig 10024 bp, 5 predicted proteins | sample TergutNt197P3_FD_71548 | JGI IMG/M metagenome (GOLD analysis project Ga0082212, IMG submission 71548) | Neocapritermes taracua P3 segment gut microbial communities from Petit-Saut dam, French Guiana - Nt197 P3 | ecosystem: Host-associated > Arthropoda: Insects > Digestive system > Gut ... | reverse complement strand
ACTGTCTTTTGAAATTTGGTATGATAGATTTTACCACCTCCTGTCGGACAAACTCTATAAAACTCTACTTAGAATAATATGACACTAAGCGACATTTATGTCACCTATTGTCAAAAAAATTTATAATCTGTGTGAAAATCCTCCTTTGCTTTCTTGCAGTTAAAAGACCGCAAGCTTATTTTAGCAAAGGAGGATTTTTTACGCAAAGCTTTAAGTTTTTTTAAAACGTCGCATCATGCGGCGGTTTTCTTGTACAAAAAAAATGCCTTGATTTCTCAAGGCATTTTTTTGTAACTATTCGGCAATTATACCCGGAACTAACTAAAAATATTCAACACGGGTAATTTATTAAATGCCTGCTTACAACAAAAAAATTGTTTTTTTGTGTTTAATTAATTAAGTCTTATTGCATATTCGCCGTACGGGTCTAATTCGCTGCCTAACCTAATAGGATCGCGTATGATATCCGTCAAATATTTATCATCTACCTTTTTATCATCTAAATAATCGGGATCGGTTGGTATATCTTCATATTCGTCGTCTATCTTTTTGTCGTCTAAATACTTAGGATCGATTACCTTATCTTCAAACTTATCGTCTATCTTTTTGTCGTCTAAATACTTGGTAATTAACTTATCCTCAAGATATTCATTACCTACCTTTTTGTCTTCATATACTGGGCTAATTTTTTTATCTTCAAGCTTGTCGTCCAGTTTTATGTCTTCTAAATACTTAGGTTCGATAACTTTGTCTCTATAACATATAAATCTAATTGGATTGTCAATTAAAATCGGATCCAAGAATTCTTCTTCGTCATTTCCTATTATAACTATGCCGTCAAATAGCGCTTTGGCCGTTTTATTTGCCTCAACGGTTATCTGCTGTTCTGCATAAACGCCGTTTCCGCTTAACACTAAGTAATAAACACCTGATTTGAGATTAGGTAAAGTTAATCCGTTTGCATCGCTCGCTATAGGCCCATTGTAAACGGCCTTGCCGTTTCCGTCCGAAACAATTAAATTAAATTCGGCAACAAAATTATTTAAATAAATGATTTCACAACTTATAATTTCTATTTTGATTAGCTTATATTCTCCAAATTTTTCGCCTATTTTAACATATTTGCCAAAGTCTTCATACACTTTATACTCTCTAAAGTCTTCGCCTATTTTAACATATTCGCCAAAGCCTTCGCCTATTTTAACGTATTCCCCGAAGCCCTCGCCGACTTTAACGTATTTGCCGATATTTTCGCATACCTTGATATAATCGCCGAAACCTTCACCTACTTTAGAGTAATCGCTAAAGCCTTCATCAACTTTAACATAATCGCCGAAACCTTCACCTACTTTAACGTATTCACCGAATCTTTCGTCTACTTTTATGTATTCGCCGCTGCCGTCGCCCACTTTTTTATATTCGCCTTCAATTTGTCCACCAAGTCTCCATCCGACAAATTCATACTCTCCGGTTGTAAACCACCGTACACCGTTATTAAAATGCACATACAAATAAACGGTATCGCCATAATTTTTTGGTAAGTCTACAACGAGCGTATCGCCGGTACGTAAGGTTATATGTCCGCTATTATCGTGTGAGGAAGGAGCCGTATTATATACTTTTGCGGTAGCTTGTATAGCTTCAATAAACCTATCATCAAAAGAAACTATAAGCTTGTCATCCACTATATTTACAAAATAATCATATCCCACATAGGTATTAGCCGGATTAGATTGCGCGATACCGAAAGTGTACCCCCTTTCGCGAGCAGTTAACACGTCAATTTTTAAATATTGCATACCGTTATTAAAACTGCCGCCGGGAATTGTTCCGTTGTTTCTATAACTGGTTAACGTATCTTTTCCGCCGCTGGAAATTTTCTTTTCAAAAGCGGGAACCAAATAAGGTTGTATCTCGCGCTGCATAATATCCCAAATCTCGCGCTGCATGATATCAGTAACCTCGCGCTGTATAATATCCCATGTTTCGCGCTGCATGATATCCCAAATTTCACGTTCCATAATATCCCATGTTTCACGCTCCATAATACTTGTTATTTTGCGCTGCATGATGTCCCAAATTTCACGCTCCATAATATCCCATGTTTCACGCTCCATAATGTCCCAAATCTCGCGCTGCATAACATCCCATACCTCGCGCTCCATAATATCCCATACGTCTCTCATCATGGTTTTCTGCTTAAGCGTTAAATTATATTGATAATTTGCATCTATTAAAGCTGTCAGCGAACCGAAATCAGATATTGTCTTTATTTTCCCTGCAGTGTGGCTTAAATTAAACTGCGTCGCTCCTTTCTTAGGAGCTGTAGCGGGAAAATATTCCGCGCTAAGGAGTTTCCAAGACTGTAAAGTTACGATTGCAAAATGCTGATCGTTTTTATATGGACTGACTTTAATAGTTACCTCTTTGCCTTCTTCGTTTATAAAGGTAACATTAGCGTAACCGCCGAGCTTGTCGGGGTTTACAAAGTGCCAAAGAACTGTTCCGTCTGTTCCAAGTTCGTATCCGGGAACATAATTATTCTCACCTTTTTTTTCATTAATACCAAAATCACTGCCTTCAAGGTATGGCCGCCAATCAAACGGACCTACTCCTTGATGCAACGGATAAGCATCAGAACTAATGGGAGCGGATTGATTCCCGTTATTTCCGCTGTTTGCGGCATATGTAACGACACCAACACTAGCTGCCATAAAAAGGCTTACTGCAATTATTGCAGTAATAAAAAACTTGAATGATTTTATCATCATCTTTCTCCCCTAAATTTTTTTTGATAAATATTTTTTTGATATTTCCCACTTAAAAAGTGTGTGTTTTTTTAACCTCCTTATAAAGTTTTTATTGAAAACCGCTTAAAAAGCACTCTAAATGATACAACGGCAAAATATACAAATTTGAATTTTTAATGTTTTTTTCAAGCAGTGTTCATTTAATTTACAAATTCGGACCCTTACTTTAATCTATTACCTTACTAACGGTTTAATTTGCTCGTTTTGTTGGCAATATATAAAAGTTTTTATTCTTTTATTATCAAAGGTTTACAGTAAAAAAATCCCTCGTTTTCGGCGGGATTGATATTAACATGTGTACATGCTCTACATAAACTTCTTTATATTTTCAATGTCGTTCTATTTGCAAAGTTCTCTATATCGCGGCTATTTGAGACCGCTTGTATAAAATACTTTCCTTCGAGACTTTGGCGCAAACCAAATGGTACTTGCAATTCCACTTTGTTGTGCTAAACTCTTTACATCACTCTTTCTGTGTGAAAATCCTCCTTTGCTTTCTTGCAGTTACAAGACCGCAAATATATTTTAGCAAAGGAGGATTTTTTTACGCAAAGTTTTAAGTTTTTTTCAACCGCACATGCGGTTTTATTTTTGCAAAAAAGCCGCTTTAAAAACGGCTTTTGCTTTAAACTATTATTATTTCCTTTTCTCCGTCCGTTATCATTAATCCGCCTTCATTTGTCACAATATAGGTATCCTCACTCCCAACTAATCCAAAGTCCGGCACTGCCTTTTTAGGCTCTATTGCTATTACCATATTTTCTTTTAACACATCGTCCGCCTTTAAGGCAATAATTGGAAGCTCGTCTACATGAAGCCCGACTCCGTGCGCTAAAAATTTCGGATAACCGATTTTTATATTCATAAAACCTTGTAAGAAATCAGACTGAATCCCGCTCATAACTCTATTGTAAATTTCGGAGCATTTGGCGCCGGGTTTTAATAAAGCCGCTAATTTTTTCTGAATTTCTAAACAAGCATTATGCTGCGCTTTTATTTCTTCTGAAAGCTTTGTGCCGAAAAAATAAACCTGCGTTTTGTCGGTATGATACCCGTCGACCCCGAAAGCGATATCTACAAAAATCAAGTCGCCGCGTTTTAATTTTCTGACTTTATCTCCGAAAATCGGAACGGCCGCAGACATCCCCTTAGCACCGCCGGGTCCGTCAAAGTTTGTCGGGTACAGAGAGTTTTCCGAAAATCCAAACTGTCCGCCCACTATTTCCATCTGAAACATATTAAAACGCGAAACGCCGTGATGCCCCCACTTTACCATTTGATAGTATAACTCGACCGCAAAATCGAATTCTGTCATTCCCTCTTTAAAAAGCTTGGGAATAACTTTATTCATAAACTCTCCGTGTAATTTCCCGCTGCGTTTTATAATTTCAAGTTCAAAATCGGTTTTGACCGCGCGTACTTTTAAGAGCGCGTCGCTTATATCAAACAAATTATTAAAGCCGATATATTTTTTTAATCGGCAAAAGTTTGAGTGCGTCAAAGCGTCGTTTTCAAGGAGGACATTTTCAAAACTATTGCCCAAAGCTTTTACGATATCGGAAAAAGACGTCATTTGCCTGCAATCAAAAATTGTCTCTAATTTTGCGCGCTCTAAGCTCTTTCGTACAAAATAAATGCTTTGACCGTTTTTTAAAATAGCCAGCACACCTTCCTGCAGCGTACCCGTAAAATAGTACTGGTTCACTTTAGAAAAAATTAACGCTATATCCCAGCTGAAATTTTTGTCTAAATGCTCTTTAAAATTTTTAAGTCTAAAATCAAGCTCTTTTTGTTGTATCATAGTAATTATATTTTATCAAATTAGCGATAAAAAAACAAACGGAAGAGCGCGCTTATTCGTTTGTTTTATAGGAAAACTATTTAATTTTTTAGCCGCTTTTTACTTTTCTATTGAGCTTAGTATTTCGGTGAATATCTTCTTCGTCCCGTCTTTATTCTCGGCTCTTTCCATATTAAAAATCAGCACATGTTTTTGCTTTTCAAGGTTTTTTATGCCGTCCACTAAACTTTTGGCGCTCAATTTCTCCTGTTCTAAAACTAAGCTGTAGCCTTTCTTAAAAAAATAGCGCGCGTTTAATATTTGGTCGCCCCTCGACGCAGCTTTAGAAAGCGGAATTAATAGCGCCGGCTTATTTAACGCTAAAAACTCAAATATAGCGTTAGAGCCCGCCCTTGATACAATTAAATCCGCCGCCGCAAAAAAATCCTCTATATTGTCGCAAAATTCAAGCTGAAAATAATTTGACGTTTCTACACTCTCATCTGCATTGCCTTTGCCCGTAATGTGTATTATATTGTAACTTTTCAGTTTATCTAAGCTTTGTCTCACAACCTCGTTTATTGCCCGCGCGCCCGAACTTCCGCCGATTATGAGTAAAACGGGCAGATTGTTTTTAATACCTAATTGCTCCTTGCACTTTGTTTCATCGCCAAAAAATAATTTTTGTCTGATAGGCGCGCCGCAAAAAACGCCCTTGCCGTCCCTTACCGCTTTTGCCGTTTTTTCAAAAGTCGTCAGCACTTTCTTGCAGTGCCTTACGCAAATTCTGTTAGCAAGACCCATAGAAAAATCAGACTCGTGCAGCACAACCGGAATTTTTAATTTTTTTGCGGCGAGTACTACCGGCACACTTACAAAGCCGCCTTTACTAAAAACTATATCGGGCGCCAAGGTCTTTAAAACCTTTTTTGCCTTTCTCGTCCCTCTTAGGAGTTTAAAAGGAATAGCAAAATTTTTTAAGGTAAACTTTCTGATATATTTTACCGTCGTTATAGAAAAATACGGAATTTTTGTCTTTTCTATAATTTGTTTTTCTATACCAAAATGAGAACCTATGTAATAAATATTGTCAAACTTTGTTTTTATGTTGTCAAGCAGCGCCAAATGCGGCATAACATGTCCCGCCGTTCCCCCGCCGGTTAAAACTATTTTCAATTTATATTCTCCTCATGCTCTATTTATATTGTATTCAATTTTTTGGTTTTTAAATCAATAAAATTGAATTTAAATAGTGCAAAAACGGGCAGTTTTAATCTGCCCGCTTTTGTTTTGCCTTTCGGCTTTTATGTATTTCCCCCACCCTCATAAGAAGCGTTAACGCTTCCATATATATAACTCTATAACCGCCGTTTTTATTGGAAAAAATAAAAAATGTTTTTAACCATTAATGAAACTTAAAGCAAAACGGGCGGCTACATAACTCCGCCCGTCCCGCCGGCCTTTCGGCCCTATGTATTTCCCCCACCACCAAAACGAAAGGCTTACACCTTACACTATATATAACGGTTAAAAGGTGCGTTTTTATTGGTCAAAATAAAGAATATTTTAAATTTTTGAATATATTATTTAACAAGCCTCAATACTATTCTCGGAGGCGGACAAATAGCGTAGTTGATACTATAACACTCTTATCGACTCCGAATTTTTATATCTTGTTGACTAAAAATTTAAACTTTGTTATTATTATATAAACGAGGAGAATTTTATGGAATATTCGGAAATATTAAAAAGTGTTAAGTATATTCAGGCAAAAGTTAATTTTACTCCTAAAATTGCGGTTGTGTTAGGTTCCGGATTAAGCGGCTTTGCGGAAACTATAGAGGTCAAGCATACGCTTTCTTACGCCGACATTCCTAACTTTCCGGTATCTACCGTAAAAGGGCACGCAGGCAGATTTGTATTCGGATATATAGACAACATTCCGCTAATCTTAATGCAGGGACGTTTTCATTATTACGAAGGCTACAGCCCTTCTGAAGTCGTATTAGGCATTCGGGTTATGAGACAACTCGGCGCCGAAATTTTAATACTGACAAACGCCTCAGGCGGAATCAGTTTTCCTGTCGGTTCGTTTATGGGTATAAAAGATCACATATCAAACTTTGCGCCCAACCCGCTTGTCGGTAAAAATATCGATAAATTAGGCGAGCGTTTTTTTGACATGTCAAAAACTTACGACGAAAACTTAATTGAAATCTTTTTTGAAAGCGCAAAGGAAAATAATATAAATTTTAAAACAGGAGTATACATTCAACTGACCGGCCCATCATTTGAAACTCCTGCGGAAATAAGAATGTGTAAAACGCTCGGCGCCGATGCAGTGGGAATGTCCACGGTAACGGAAGCTATAGCCGCAAAGCACTGCGGCTTTAAAATTTGCGGAATCTCTTTTATTACCAACGCCGCCGCGAATGAAAACACAAACCTAAACCATCAGGAAGTAATTATAAATGCCGGCAAATACGGCGAAAAATTTAAAAACCTTTTAACCTGTGCAATAAAAAAAATGAAAGGCCTTGTCAGCAAGTAGCATAGCTGCAGCTTTTTAAACGGCAGGCTTTGTAATGTCCCGCATACAAAAAAGGATATGTTTATAAACATATCCTTTTTTGTATTAATTAAAATTATTTTTTCTTTTTCCTTTTGGCCGCAAGCGCTTTCTCTCTATGAGCTTGCGCCATTTGTTCTAACTTCTCACTGCGCGCCTGTTCCATTTGTTCTAATTTTTCTTTATGAATATCTACAGGCGCCGCGGAATGCCCGCTATTAGCCTGTTCTGCCTTTTCAATCTTTTCTCTGTGCTCTTTCAAGATTTGTTCGGCTTTTAATCTGTGGACTTCCGCTCTCTGTTCTTCTTTTTCACGCCGAGCTTCACTTTCTCGCGTAATGTTGTCCGCCTTTTGCCAAATCTTTTTGTTTCTTCTGTCATCTTGTATTTCAACAATAATCGCTTTGTAGTTTTTCGCTCTCTTTCTCATTACGATTAGCAACATTACTACAATTATGCCCGCCGTCAATACAATCGCCGACGCGACGCTTACCCAGGTTATTGTCGTCCTTTCGTTACTCCACTTAAGTTCAAGCGCATCAAATTGCGCTACGGCTTCGTTTACCGCGTCGTCAACCGCGCTTGTATATTCTATCCATTTATTTATTCTTTCACCGTCAATATCCTCATAGTCCTCAAAGGCGTCTTCGGCCTCTTTAATTTTTGCCTCTGCCTCAGCGTAAATTGCTTCTACTTTCGCTTTATTTCCGCTCGATGCCGAGTTAAGAATATCCTCATAAGCTTCATTTAAAATAGCCCAACTGACACTGAGTTCCCAACTGTAATAAATATCATCAAGTTCGTTTAAGGAAACCAGTATATACACATTAATTTTAATAAGCAATTCGTTATTATCAGAAAACTCAATTTCATCAAGCCCGGAAATTCGTTCATTATATTTTACTAAAAGCGCTTCTCTCGCATCTATGGCGTCTTCATCATCACCGGTAATAAAAGATTTGCAATCCTCATACCAATTAGTTATTATACCTTCTGCAAATTCAAAGATTGCGTCTTCATATTGTCCCTCATACCACTCTTCCCAATCGTAGAATATCCCGTCAATTACACCTTCACAAGCATGTTTAACAAACTTTTCCACCTCTTTAGCAAAAGAAAAGATTTTTGTTATATCATCTGTATCATCTCCGATGCTCATATCTTCTAAATCCACTAACAGTTCAAAATACGCTTCTTTCATGTCATTTCTGGCGTCTGCCGATTCTTCTTCATCGCCGGTAATAAAAGCATACGAATCTTTAAACCACATAGCTATCGAACTTGCCGCCGCATTTTTTGACAAAAATTCGGACATAAGAGTCATTCCAAGTAAAGGCATAACGCCGCTGAATTCCTCTTCTTCCCCGTCTTCTTCGTCTTCCTCGTATTCTTCAATCCGCACGCCTTTTTGAATCATGTATTCTATATAAGTTCTTGGGAAGCACAGCATCAAATAATCATCGGCTTCAACATAATTACTTTCAACTTCATCAAATTCAATGTAAAATCCCCAATAGAATAAAAACAATCTGTTTTCATATTCATATTCGTCATTTTCACGAATAATATGTTTTAGTTCGTGTACTCTTGTGTTAAAGATTGTAACTATTTCTTTTTTATCTGATATATCCAAGCTTTCCCAACCGTCGTCTATATCCAAACCATACAAGTCCATCCAGTTGGCGGTTTCAAACTCTAACCAGTTTTCAACATTAGAATCTTCATTCGATTCGCCGTCAAGTTCTCCTAAGTTTATGCAGAGATTGACCTCGTCAATTTCCGAGGCGACAATGCCAGCAACAAAATCGGCGGTAATTGTTCCATAGTTAAAGCAGTTAATAATTTTTGTATCTTCATCTCCGAGAGCAACAATTCCCGCTGCGGTGCCGCCGGCTGTTATATTAGTGATATCCGCTTTGTTTACGCTATTAACGATAACGGTATTTACCGCTTTACCAACTATCGCGCCAAAATATTGACGGCTGCCATAATTTTCAATCGAGCCGGATTCCTGACCGTTGTCAATGACCAGATTTTTTATAACCGCGTCTTCTGTTGTTCCAAAAAACCCTCCCGGTTCTCCGGGTAATGAGCCGATACTAATTAAATTAACGTTAAAGCCTCCTCCGTCAAAAGTTCCTTTAAACGGATGTGCATTGTTTCCTATAGCGGTCTGAGACAGTAATCCGGATTCCGCTACTGTCTCCAACATGTCGTCTATGTCATTTTTAAGGTAAACAGTCTTCCCCTCAAAATCAGCACCTGAATTTACAAGCCCTGCAAATTTCAATATTCCCGTCGCAGAATTAACTTCAAATTCCTTTGCCGCTTCTAAAATATTGTCACCCGCCGTAATAAGTTCCAAATTTATTAAATTTTCCGCTTCGCTACTAACCGCTATTGAGCGCGTTTTAGCATCCGGTATTTGCCACATGTTTGTAAATATTGCGGTTGAAAGTATCGCAAAAATAAGCGGCCAAGCTATTAACTTTTTTAATTTTGTTTTCATTTGTATCATTATTTTTTGCAGTTTACTCGTTTTAATTCATTTAAAAGCCCCTTTTAATCAATTTTTACGAGTAATTCTCCTATAATTTCTCCCATTTTATTGGGGCTATCATTATAATTCATGCAGCACTACTTGTCAATAGAAATCAAAAAAAACACCTTATTTTTTAAGTAAAGCGTGATGGCAAAAAAACGGCACAACCCCTAAGCGTTTTAAGTTGCTTTACATACATATTGATATAAAGGCGGTAGACGTCGTTACCAAAAAAACAAAATAGCCGCAAAAAGTAAACCCTTTTGCGGCTATTTTGTTTTTATTTAAATGAAAATTTTACGGTTAGACTAATTTTAGAATTA
>Ga0082212_10013962_pt1 | contig 10025 bp, 8 predicted proteins | sample TergutNt197P3_FD_71548 | JGI IMG/M metagenome (GOLD analysis project Ga0082212, IMG submission 71548) | Neocapritermes taracua P3 segment gut microbial communities from Petit-Saut dam, French Guiana - Nt197 P3 | ecosystem: Host-associated > Arthropoda: Insects > Digestive system > Gut ... | reverse complement strand
GTAACATGCTAAAACCGGAAAGTCAAGAATTTCTTATATAAAGAAAACTTTTTATACTTTTTTCAATAGTTTCTTATATATAAGAAACTATTGATTTATATCCCTAACTTCCTGATTTGACAAGGTTTTACTTCCGGTTTTGACAGAATTACAACACTAACCGCCACCAAAACCACCCCTACCACCAGATAAATCGCCCGTACAGCCAGAAATGCAGTGCTCAAGGCAAATGCCGGTTCGCCGTCTGTTCCAATTGGCAGCGATAGTGGAAAGCTTGCATAAAACCTGCCGCCGAAAAGTCCGGCATAATGTAACGCCCCGGGTAACGGTATAAAATTCATTGCCAGTGACAGTAGCATCAGGATGTACAAAAAGCCAGGGTGAATATGCCCAAGCAAATTCCCCAGTCCCAGAAAAAAAACAAAGCAGGGCAGAATGGTTATAATTACAGGGAAAATAAAAACTGTAAAATTCCAGTAATCAAAAAAGATCGCATAAAAAATTATGCTTATGTCAATTACAAGCGCACAGAGAAAAAAGAAACCTAACGTGACGACAGCTAAACGAATTAGCGCATAACGGACAGCATCTACCGGTGTTGTAGCGGTCAATGCCTTTACCTGTTTTTCTTTTTTGGAATGAAAAAAGCTCAGTAAAAACAGAACAGTTAGAATAGATATGGGCATTACAGCAGCAAGATACGCACTGAAGCTCCAGGGGGAAAATGGCGCGGTATGGGCAACGCCGGCTATTGTGTCGCTGGTAAGAGTATACCAGGCGAAGAGGCCGTTGATGACAGAAAGGCCAATGAAAAATTTATTAAGAAGAAGCCTCTTTATTTCATACTTCATTATTCTATTGAAGGGCGAGTGAGAGCTGCGCGGGAGCTTGCTTTTCCATGGCCGAGTGAGGACAAACAAAAAACATTGTTTATTCAAGCGTCAAATCCTCCGCACGCAAACCGCACAGATCCAGAAAAATCTGATACGTAAAGGATGTTCCAGTACTTGCGTATTCTTCCTGAACGCCTCGCAGGAGCTTGTCCATTTTTTCCTCGCCGCCAACCAGGCGCTCCGCCTTGAGAATCATCAACGGCATTCTACAGTAAGCATTTGTTATTCTGAACGCGGAATTGAGCCCCGCACGGTAACGCTCGGGGAGTTTGTCCAGGTATTCAGGATGCCGGTAATAAAAACCACGCTTCTGTATGCCCACGGCATTTTGCCAAACATCAATGTAATACTTTTTAGCGTAAGCATCGCCGTATTTGTCTTTCATCAGTCTATAGGTATAGTAGACGGTTAGCCCTTCTTCCGACCACGGCTCGTCGATCAACGCTTCCCATTCGCTTCCGCACCATACGCCAAGCCCTCCCCACCATTGATGAATCATCTCGTGGATAAAAACCTCCGAGGCATTCGCCCCTTTAAAAGGGTCGCTCAGATTACTCGCGGTAAAGTAACTCTCGCCCCATTCCACCCAGCCTTTTCCTGCATTACCTCCGTCAAAAATGGCGCTGCGCTGTACCATCATCAGGTTGTTATCACCGGCCCATTCGAGCGGACCAAGGCGCTCCGTACAATACGTGAGCACCTCGGCTATGGAAGCTGGAATATTAAATTCACGCATGTTTTTTTGATATTTTCTGTTATAGATAAAATCAACATTTATACCGGCGGCATAAAAGGGTTCCACAATATAATCGCCGGCCATAAGCCACAGGCCATAATCCGATTCCGCTGTCCAGGTTTTGGTGCCATCATCGTTTTCCGTAAAATCAGTCAATACCTTGTGATCTGCAATGGGTATCAATGTACCGGGCAACTTCAATTCCAATGTGTAGGTGTCCGGGATCGTGACAGAGTCAGGGATTGAAAGACCGTAGAGCATGGGTATGGAACCGGCATTATTAAGGAAAATGTATTTATTGGTGATCTCGTGACCCCAGTTAAAAGGCGCAAAGCAGCGCAACATGGTGGGATATCCTTCGTATTCTATGGTCAGGGTTTTCCAACCGTCTGCCGTCAGTGTAAAGATCGTCCGCCGTTCATCAGTGCCAATCTCGGATGTTGAGATAAAATCAATATCTTCACTGTCACACGTTATTCGCAAGATGCTGTATCCGGGATTGAGCCCCATGCTTATCGTTTGTGCGCTGCCGCTTGCCATAATATACTCGGCAATGCCATGCCAGCGGCCTGTTATTGGCTTGGCCGTTAAACGATAGGTAACCGTTACCTCGTTGAAAACATTTTTGTAAAATTCGTTTCGCCATCCCATATCCCATTCGGCAGGGCCGTGATCAACAAAGGGTTGGCGTATCCACAGCAGAGTTCCCGCACTCAGCAGCGCTACAGCGGTGATGGACAGATATACTTTTTTTAACCCGCGTAAAAAAGAAAGAGCAAGATTCTTTTGATATCGGCGTATGCACAGCAGTGAAAATATCCAGAGGCCGCCTGCCAAAGCCAGCCACATAATCCTTGTATAAAACGCAATGCGCAGGTAATAGAGACTGGAAAAGCCGTCGGAATAGGTAAGGACGAGCGGATTTATCCAACGAAAAAAATAGTCGTTTATCGCATAACGGCTAAAGCAAAAATACACACAAGCCGCATAAAGAAGCCCTGCCAGTTCGATGCGTCGGGTAATGCGGTAGAAAGCGTCCGCCAGCAATATGGAAACCCACCATGTTGGCCTCATCAAAATAAGAAAACTCATAGTGTAAAGGCTGACATCGAAGAGATAATCCGCCTTCACTATTGTATAGGGCAGATAGATCAAAGCGCAAAGAAAACACACCGCCGTTGACATAGTGGTAAGGGTGGCCATACGAATCAGCGCCATACGGACAGGCGAAACGACAGCGTCAACAAGGACATCGGTTTTGGAGCGGCAGACCCTATCTGCCTCAAACAGGCACAGCGCTGCCCATAACACAGCGCCAATTACCGTGCCGGCCAAAACCGGATTGGCAATGTACCGCCCGTTTGTAATAGCCGCATTGCTTTGCTGATACAGCGAATAACCGAACAGAGGCCCGCACAGGCTAAATGCTGCGGCAGTCCATGTAAATTTAGTGAGTGCAAGCCGCTTGAATTCCACACGACACAGAGAAAAAAAGTTCACAACGATTCATTCCCTTTCGAGATACAATAAAGGTAAGCGTCTTCCAGGGTCGGCTCTGCTTTCTCCATGAAGGCAGGCAGCTCATCTGCAATAACACGGCACTGAATGTCCCGTGCTGTATTTATCCTGGAAACCACTTGGCAGCCCGTCGGAGAGGGATCGCCTGCCTGTGACATAAAGATCCCTACGTGCCCCGAGGCATGAGCGATCAACTCGGCTGGTGTTCCATCGAACAAAATCTGACCGTGATTAAGTACCAGCACCCTGTTGCAAATCGACTGTACATCTTCAACGATGTGGGTAGATAACAGAATAATTTTATCCTGGGCAATCTCGGAGAAAAGATTGCGGAACTTCACCCTCTCCTCCGGGTCAAGTCCTACCGTAGGTTCGTCCAGAACAAGCAGTTGAGGAGCTCCCAACAGGGCTTGAGCAATACCAACTCGCTGCCGTTGTCCGCCGGACAGGCTGCGTATGCGGATCTTTCTATGTTCCGTCAGACTGGTTTGTTCCAGCACTTTGTCTATAGCCTGCGTACCGTTTATTCCTTTGAGTGTAGCCATATAGTCGATAAACTGCCAAACAGTTAATTCATCATACAATCCAAAACTCTGCGGCAGGTATCCCAACCGGGATTTCAATCGCTTCTCTTCAAATCGCAATGCTTTTCCGTCCAGCAGAATTTCACCTTTAGTGGGTATAAAAGCAGTCATTAACAGTTTTATTAATGTGGTTTTACCTGCACCATTGGTACCGAGAATGCCGATTAAATTAGGGCTTTCCATGTGCATCGTGATATTATGCAAAGCCTTTTTGCCGGAAGGATAAATCATTGTGATGTTGTTTGCTTCAATTTTCATAGTTTTTACCTAAGGGTTTTCCAAAATGTCAGATTTTGGAAAACCTACCTTATATTTATTGTTTTTATAGCATATATCCTATTTTATTTGTCAAGCTTCCCGACAAAAAATCCAATCTCCGCTATAATACTTTAGGAGCCAACCATCATGCAAATCTACCGGTTGTTCGAAATTGTCTACATCCTTCTGCAACAAAAAATCATAACGGCAAAAGCACTGGCCGAACGATTTGCTGTGTCTCAGCGAACGATATACAGAGACATTGACGTATTGGGTCTGGCGGGCATTCCGGTATATACCGAAAAAGGCAAGGGCGGCGGTATCTCTCTGCTTCCTGATTTTGTGCTTAACAAATCCATTTTAAGCGAACAGGAACAGACTGAGATTTTAACCGCACTGCAAGGTCTCTCTACCGTAAAAACCGGCGAAACGGGCAAGGTGTTGGAAAGACTGTCTACCTTTTTTAACAAAACCGCCGCTGATTGGCTGAATGTTGATTTTTCAAAATGGGGTTACGAGAACAACGGATATTTCAGCGATTTTAAAACAGCCATTCTGGAACACCGAATCGCCGAATTTGATTATTATAGTACTTACGGCAAAAAAACCCGAGAAAAAACCCGACGCCGTGTCGAACCTATTCAATTATGTTTTAAATCCAACATGTGGTATATCAGAGGATTCTGCCTCTCCCGGCAGAATATAAGAACATTTAAACTGACAAGAATCGAGAATTTACACATAACAGACGAGCATTTTCCGGAACGTGATTTATCTCCAATCAGTCGTTCCGATTCCGGTGAACACCAAACGCCGGAAGTAATTTTTAAACTCAGGATAGATCCGGAAATGATACATCGTGTTTATGACGAATTTGACGCAAATATCGTAAAAAAGCAAAAGGACAGCAGCTTTATAGTAACGATTAGCTGGGCGGAGGACGACTGGGTGTACGGGAGAATTCTGTCTTATGGGGAATATATCGAGGTCCTGGAACCGGAGCATATCCGGGAAATCATCAAAAAGAAAACATTAAAAATAAATAAAAAATATTCATAATATGAGTTTTACGTCCAAACGCTGTACATACCTGCTTTTAATATTTCTTTTTGAAATAATCGCTTCCTTCGCTGTTCTTTTTGGCATAGTTTCTGCTATGCATCAACATACTCCATTTAAATTACCGGCGAAGAGACTTGAACTCTTACATCAAGAGGAGAACCTTCGCCCGACCATTAATGTGGTCAGGACTCGGTTGAGAAGCCTCGCGGACAGCAGATTTTAATGATTTGCCGGCGGTGAGACTTGAACTCACACACCCTTGCGAGCGGTAGATTTTGAGTCTACTGCGTCTGCCATTCCGCCACGCCGGCATAAAATATCGTCTAAAACTATACTGCCATAAAACAACAGCACAATCAAGGGTCGCATTTCGCCCGATTGTTTAATGCAAATTGTCTCGCTCTCTTGCACCATATCCCAAAAGGGAACATTACAATTAATTCACGGAGTTTGCTTTGCAAACTCTTAAACTATCCAGCGTAGCCGGATAGCAAGACACCGCCCAATTCAAGAAAAGCGAAGAAGGGGATTTTAGCGAATAAAAAGCCGTATTTAAACCTTTTTTGCCGAATATTCGATAAAAACATCCCAATATTCACCGAAATGATCCGAATTTTCGGTTAAAAAATACCGAACATTCGATTAATTGATCCGAACATTCGGCTTCGGGAACCGAATTTTCGGCTTAAAATATTTAACGCTTTTGTATATGAATATAAATTTATTGTATACAAGAAATAATTACAGGAGAAAAGGGATTGCGAAACTTGTTAATGAAAAATTGCTTGAGCAAAGGATAATTCTTGTTCATCGTAAAAATTCTGAAACTTTTAGGATTGATCCGAGCCTGACAATTAGAGACGAGGATATTAATAATTTTATAACATCTTTTAAAAACGCAGTGAGTGATGTTCAAAAAACATTTTGGTAAAAAAAATGATCAAAAATGTTCATTTTAATTGCATTTTTTAATAAATTATTGGTTTTATAAATTATTTTTAAGGAGTTCTAATTATGTTGAGGAATTTTATTTCTATTCTAGATGTTTCAAGTGATGAGTTAATTCATATAATTGATAGAGCTGAACATTTAGAAAAATTATGGAAAAATAACAGTATGCCTCAAATACTTAAAGATAAACAAATTGGATTATGGTTTTGGGGGCAGGGCTTTAGAAATAGAGTTGCTTTTGAAATAGGAGCTAGGGCAATGGGAGCATCAGTATCTTATATTCCTGGTGAATTAGGTATACATGAACCTATAGAAGATATTGGTCATTATTTGGATAAATGGTTTTCAATTCTTGTTATTCGGGCTAAAAATCACCAAGATTTATTAAAAGTAACTAAAACAAGTAATGTTCCAATTGTTAATGCAAGGACAAATTTTAATCATCCATGTGAAATTGTTGGTGATTTAAGTTTTATAAAAAAATATAGAGGAGAAATTAAAGATTTGTCACTTGTGTTTGTTGGTGAAGTAACAAATTTATGTATGAGTTGGTTTGAAGCTGCTGTAAAACTACCCATTAAAGTAACTCAGGTGGCACCGAAAGGATATGAAATAACAACAGAAGAATTAAATGAATTAAATAAAAATGCAGTTGGAAAAATTGAAATAGCACACGAATTTGGTTCATTGTTTGAAAAAGCAGATGTAATTTATACTGATTGCTGGCCTTATGGTAATAATGATGATGAAAAAAATAATATCAAACAAGCATTTTTACCATATCAAATAACTACTAGTCATTTGTCAAAGTTAAGAAGTAATGCAATTTTTTTACCTTGTCCACCAGTAACACGAGGACAGGAAATTTCACATAATTCTATGGAATCTATCTTTTGTAAAAATCATGAGGCAAAACAATATTTATTGCATAGCCAAAATGCTATTCTTGAATTTATTGGCAGTAAAATGTGAAATAATACGAATTTAAATAAAAATTGGCATGCGCCTGTACCTAGCAGCAGCTACCAAATTCGTCTGGTGTCGTATCATCAGGTATACCCCATATTTAGTGTGAAAAAAATTCACTATTTATACAAACACTGTAGCCGCAATGGTAGCCGGACACGCATTGAGGTGAAATTTGCTCGTTGACATCCGGCACTCGGGTATCCTACACTGTTACCATACGCAGAGGAGGGTAGCTTATGCGGAAGGTATTATTGACGAACGGAGCGAGAGCGCGACCGTGCTTGCACGGGCATGATCGAGCGAGTGAGGAAACGAAAGGTATAATACCCCGCAGCTTGCCGCGGAAGGCCGCTGCAGGCAGCGGGTGCAGGGCTTGCCCTGCGGTATTATACCTTTTTTTTGTCTTGTTTCTGGTATTGGCGGCGTCTGTCTACGGGCAGACTGTTATTCCCAATGGCGTGTTTATCAATAATCCCGAGTATGCGAGCGCTGAAAAAAATCTGTGCTTCAAGTTCTTGTCCAACAACCAGATCGAGACGTTCAGTGTGAACAGCGATGATTACGACCCTGAAATGGACGAACTGGACGCGATGCCGAAAAAGAACCGCCTAACGGGGACCTATCGTATAACCAATGAAAACGGCGTAGATTTTATTTCCATCCAGTGGAGCAATAATACCAGCGCGAGATACCTGCTTCTCCTTCTTCCGGACGGCATTCCGCTTCTTTATTCATCCGATGCAAGGCCGTATTTCTCGGGTATTTCTACCAGCATCTGGGATGATCTGGGAAACAGGCCGGTGTTCAGCGACGGAAAATGGATAACGGCAAGTTCCACGCTGGTTGAGGGCAATACAAGATACTCCGCCGACAAAATGGGTATAAAAATCGGCGAGTGCTGGGTAGAAGGGGAAAAAGGAACCGGCATTGGGGTAAAGCTAACGGTGAAGTTTGTCCAGGGCAAAAATCTGACTATTTCCAACGGCTTTGTGTCCTTTGCCAAACCAAATTTATATAAGGAAAATGCGCGGATAAAAACATTCAGGATAACCAACGAAGAGGGGAAATCGGAGGTGGTTACGTTAAAGGACACGCCGCATTTTCAGGTAATTAATTCATCACTGATTACATATTCGGTGGAAGGTTCAACATATACACTTGAGATACTGGATGTGTATCCGGGCACCAAATACGAAGACACCTGCATAAACTCAATATTATACCGGTTTTCACAGTAAGATATGTTTGGATTATTCGGCGAAACCAAAAATTGTCATGTGTGCAAAAAAACGATCAAAACGGGAAAGAACGGGAAGTTTCCGCCTGTATGTCCGTGCTGCGGCACTGATCTGAAAAATCCCGCTGCGGAAGTTTTGACCGGCTCCATTGAGTGCAGTCATGTAAAGGGTACTTTTGGTATCGGGGATGGTATGTTGTATGCCACCAACAAGCGCATTATTTTTGTCAATGGCGATGAAGACAATTTGGTGGACGCTCCGGAAGACGAGATCCGAGTTGGGGCGGGCACTCTGTCTTCCATGATAGCAAACTGGGGCGGGAGGAAAGTTATTATCGATATCCCCCTGGATAATATAGGCAGGCTTGAAGACTGCAAAAGATTACTCACTAAAGGCGTAACCGTTCACACCAAAAGCGGCGAGGCATACAATTTTTACAGCCCGAGCATGAGACCACAGGAACTGAAAGACTTTCTGGCCCCCTATGCCGCACAATAAGCAATGAGCCGATTGTCAATATTGGGGAAAGTTTTATGAAGAAGCAATTTTGCCGGGAATCACCGCCGCGTTTTTTACGCACCTCTTGGCCAAGAATATTGTAACTAATTTGTATATCAAACTCAGCAATTATATGATACTATTACTCCAGGAGTATATTGATGAAACATCGCATGCTGCCGGTTTTGCTTTTTCTGGTGTTTACCCTGTCCGCCCCGCTGTTCGGGCAGACTGCCGCCAGGCTGGAAGCGCTGCTTGATAAAACCGAGCTGACCTGGCTCGAAGTAACCGCTTTTGTGCTGGAGGCTTCGGAGGCCGGCGCTTACAGCAATGCGGAGGAAGCATTTAATTTTGCCGCCGGAAATAAATGGCTGCCGAAAGACGCAGAAGCAAGCGGTACCGCGCGGCTTAATGGCGTTGCGCTTCTTTTGATGCAATCGTTTGGGCTTAAGGGAGGCATGTTTTACAGCATGGCCAAAAGCCCCCACCATGCGTACCGTGAACTGGTATTCAAAAAAGTGATCCGCGGCGCTGCCGATCCGCACATGATCGTTTCCGGGCGTGATTTACTGTTAATGATCGGCCGCCTGCTTGCTATGAAAGAAAATGCAGCAGAGGGGGCAGCACAATGAACAAACGATTTTTACCGGCGCTGTTTCTGACATTGTTTTTGTTAATGCCCAGAGCATCGCTTTACGCCTATGACTGGGGTCTATTATTGAATCAAACCGCCGGCATAACCGATTCGGCAGGAAACCTGGATAATGTGATGGATGGATTCTCTTATGCAGGGTCACTGATCCCCTGGTTTTCTATACCGCTGGGCAGCACCGGCGAAAACAAAGGAAGCCTGTACCTATCCGCCGGTTTTTCTCTGGAGCATGAGAATGAGAGGACTGCTTTTATACCCGAACTGCTGCGGACAGAATTAACTTACCGTTTTGGTGAGGGTACAGAATTAAGCGCAGGCCGTATGCAGTATACAGATCCGGTTGGAATTATTGCCAACGGTCTTTTTGACGGCGCGCATATTTCCATGAATCTGGGCGGTTTTGGAAATCTTGGAATAGGCGCATGGTATACAGGGTTACTCTATAAAAAGAATGCCCGTCTTACCATGACCAAGGAGGATTTAGGATCGTATACTTCATCGGTTGAATATAAGGAATTTGGCGACACCTATTTTGCCCCGCACCGTGTAATAGCGGCGATTAATTGGGAAAAACCGGACCTGAGCGAAAAATTCAGACTAAAGGGCGTCCTTATCGGCCAGTTTGATCTGACCGATAACGATGAAATATACCATAGTCAGTATCTG
>Ga0082212_10013961_pt1 | contig 10025 bp, 8 predicted proteins | sample TergutNt197P3_FD_71548 | JGI IMG/M metagenome (GOLD analysis project Ga0082212, IMG submission 71548) | Neocapritermes taracua P3 segment gut microbial communities from Petit-Saut dam, French Guiana - Nt197 P3 | ecosystem: Host-associated > Arthropoda: Insects > Digestive system > Gut ... | reverse complement strand
CAACAGGTTTGTTGGCGGGGATTCGAATGCCTGAAAACGTTTCCACCATTTTACTGAGCAAGGTCAATTTTTCTTCGTTGATGCGGAGTTCGGCGTCGGTATGATCTTTCAGCACAGCGGCAACGCTTGCTAAAGGCGTATTTCCGGCACGTTCGCCCAGACCGTTGACAGTAGTATGAATACCGCAAACTCCGGCATTGACGGCAGCCAACGAATTAGCGACAGCCAGATCATAGTCGTTGTGTGCATGAAAATCAAAACGTATATCGGGATAACGTTCACACATCTCTTTACAGAAACAGAAAACCTCATCGGGCGCTAATATGCCCAATGTGTCGGGCAGCATGATGCGTTGTAATGCCGTATCTTTGAGGTGATCCATCAGATAGAATACATAATCTTTGGAATGGCGCATTCCGTTGCTCCAGTCTTCCAGATAGAGATTGGCTTTCATACCCGATTGTATCACATTATCAATGATTTGTCGGATATTAGACAAGTGTGTTTCGGGTGTCTTGCGCAGTTGTCCCGTAAGATGTTTCAAGGAGCCTTTGCTTAACAGGTTGACCGTTTTGGCGCCTGCATGACGTATCCAGTCAATGGATTGCGTACCGTCAATGAAAGCCAGCACTTCCACCTGTTCCAGCCGGCCGGTTTTTGCCGCCCATTCGGTAATGCGCTTCACCGCTTCAAATTCGCCTGCCGATACGCGTGCCGACGCCACCTCGATACGGTCAACTTTCACCTCTTCGAGCAGCAATCGTGCAATATGCAATTTTTCGGACGCCGTATAAGCCACGCCCGATGTCTGTTCCCCGTCACGCAGGGTTGTGTCCATCAATTCGATATACATCAATAATAAATTTTTGCCGCGCAAAAGTAGTGAAATTTTCGTTTCTCAACGAAAATGATTTAAGTCACATTGCATATTATAATTTTCAACTCTCTATTGGTCATGAGCATTACAAAACTCCCGAAGGCGGTACGGCATCTTTTCCTGTTCCCCACTGTTGATTTGGCCGGTTGCCCATTTCTAATTCCAGTTTGCCGCCATGCACAATATCATCGTGCGTTATCCATGTCTTATTCCACGGTTGACCGTTTAAACGGGCAGACTGAATGTATTTGTTGCTCCATGATGAATTGTTGGCTTTGATGGTGAATGTTTTACCATTATCCTGCCGGATTGTGACTTTACTGAACACAGGGCTGCCAATATTGTAAAACGGTATTCCGGCGGAAACAGGATAAAAGCCCATCGCCGAGAACGCATAATAAGCCGACATGCCTCCCTGATCTTCATCTCCGGGGATACCCATCAGGTCGTTTCGGAACCAACTTTCCATCACCATGCGGATACGTTTTTGGGTTTTCCACGGCTCACCGGCATAGTTATATAAATAAGGTATATGAAAACTTGGCTCGTTGCCTGCCACATACTGTCCGATATTGCCCGTAGCATCAGGCAATTGGGCGTAATACTGCCATTTGGACATGGGTATTTCCGTTGCAAACAGACGGTCTAACTGATCAATAAAAGGTTGGGCGCCTCCGAAAAGATCAACAAGGTCGGCTATGCGATGATGTACATCCCAGATGTATGTCCAGCCGTTGTTTTCGTCGTAATAGTCTCGAGCGCCGAGACCACCGGAAAGTGCATAATCGAATGGCTCGATAAACTTGCCATCCTTGTCTTTGGGATGGAAAAATCCTGTTTCCTTATTGAACAGGTTACGATAGTTGTATGAGCGTTTCAGGAAGAAATCATAATCTTCGGTTTTGCCCAGCGATTTGGCTAACTGTGCGATACACCAGTCGTCGTAGGATGCGGCCAGCGTCACTGCTACCGATTGTCGTTTTTCAAACGGATGTACAGTTTCTACCGTTTCTTTTTCGTCGGGATGGAGCGCCGGAAACCAGCCATTTTCATGGTAAAAATCATCAAGCGCTGTTTTGGGAGCGCGTCTCCAGGGGATGATCGTTGCGGTGAGCGCCGTATTCTTCATTCCTTCAAAAGCCTTTGTCACATCAAATTTCAGATTCTTGCACAGGGCATCGGCAAAAATCACAGCGGCATGATAGCCGTTCATAACGTGGCGATCGCCGGCCACATCGGGGAAAGTGGGCATCCAGCGTTCGGATGATTGTTCGCACATGCGAATGTACGAAGCTAATTTTTCTTCCTGATCTTTCGGATTGAGGATGGTTTGCAACGGATGCAAAGCATGGAAGGTATCCCACACCGGATCTTCAGTCCAAAACGGAACGCCGCCATCATCGTGTATCTGCCTGTCGAAACCGCTGAAGTATTTTCCATCTTCCGAAATATTAAACGGTCGTTCGTGTGACCGGTACAATGCGGTATAAAAAGTTGTTTTCTCATTCTCGGTGCCGCCTTCTATTTTGATTTTGCTCAATACCCTGTTCCATTCGTTTCGGGCATTCTGTGCGACACGTTCCACATCAAAATCCGTCATTTCTTTATCCAGATTCTTTTTGGCCTGTTCTACACTGATGTATGAAATGCCGTAACGGGCTTTCACGGTTTTTACGTCCGACCCGAACTGCGCAAAAACGGCTGATTGCCTTCCTGCATCTTTGTTGCCCGTCAGCACAGGTGTTTGGTCAAATTCCAAATAAAAAAAATGTTTCGTACCTCCACGGAAATATTCAAATCCACTGATTGTTTTTCCGTCGGCATATATCTCGCCGCTACCCACAGTACGCAACATGAGATAATGCTGTCCGTTTTCCTCGAAAGTGAAGGAAAAAACCGCCGATTGAGCCGCAGGAGCAAAATCAACAGAAATACCATAGTCATCCAAAAGAACTGAATACCGGTAAGGCGAAGAAACTTCGTGGTCGTAACGATAATTGATATTCGCATTCAGATTTTCCACATCGCCGCAATACGGCATCAACATCAGCACATAAGGCCCTCTGTGTGAAGGGTTATTCAACGGGAATCCCTGCATACGGTCGGTAACAAACTCGCGATGTGCGGGAATCATACGCAACATGCTGTTGGGCAAATGTGTGGTAGGAAACGTGGGCACCAGCAATATGCTGATATTCCCGATACGATTGTTCACATAGTCAACAGGTTCTTTGTTGTTTGTCACAGGAGTACAACCTGCGACATATGCGAGGATAACAAGAGATAAAATAATGGTTTTCATAACAATAATGCTTGTTAAAATTTTGCGCAATATAATCATTTTTAAGTTCGATCAGACAAAAAAATCAAAAAATCCGTCTCACCCCTCATTCAGCATTCGTATTTCAGATAATGATCTATGACTATCGGAACAGCGTAACGGAATATATCGTTTGCCGGTATTTCTATAAAATCTTGCCCGGAAATAGCCCGATTGACCATGATTTCATAAAACCGGATTTTCAGGATACGGTGGGTTAGTCGGTGTGTTACTTCAGGAGAAACTCTCTTTACGAACGGTGTTTGCCCGTCGAAATACGATTGCCAGAGGGAAGTATGACTCAGATCGTTCAAATCAATTTCCCCATCGGTTTCAATCATGGGAAATTCGTACAGCCCCGTCCATATATCGCCGCCGGATCTCCGTCTGAGAAAAGTGCTACTGCCACAACATACATATAAATAATGTAAATAACGGGTGGTCATTTTTGCTGTTTTTACCTTAACAGGCAACGTATCTACTAATCCGTTCTTATAAGCGACACATATATTATTGAAAATACAGTCGTTGCAATTTGGATTTTTCGGGACGCATTGCAGTGCGCCAAACTCCATGATGGCCTGGTTGTATGTTCCCGGCGAATCGCGGATGATTAATTTCTCGGCGTATGCGCGGATTTCTTTCTGCCCGGCAGGTTTGTTGACAGGTTGTCCGATGCCATACAAACGGGCAATCACACGGTTCACATTGCCATCAATGACCGGAACTGCCTGCCCGAAAGCAAACGAAGCAATAGCCGATGCCGTATAGTCACCTATACCTTTGATGGCAATCAACCCGTCGTAAGTCGCAGGAAATTTTCCCTGACAAGTTTCTACGATATATTTGGCGGCTGTGTGCATATTGCGTGCCCGAGAATAATAACCCAAGCCCTGCCATATTTTTAAAATTTCATCAATGTCGGCACAAGCCAGCGAAAAAATATTTGGATATACATCAATAAAACGACGGTAATACTCTAATCCTTGTGCAACACGTGTTTGCTGCAATATGATTTCCGAAACCCATATCAGATAAGGATTTTTGGTGTCGCGCCACGGCAAATCCCTTTTATTACTGGTATACCAGGATATTAATCTTTGACCAGTCATCCTCAAAAAAATCTTTCATTATCAAAAAATAAAAAAAAATCGCACAAAAATGTGTTTTTTTTTTAAATTATCTATGAGAATGATATATATTTGCAACCTGAAAATTTTTTAAATCTAAATTAATAACAATCATAAAAAAATTAATATCATGACAAAGGCAGATATAGTAAGTGAAATTTCCAAAAGTACTGGAGTTGAAAAAGTTACTGTTCAGAAGGCAGTAGAGGCTTTCATGGAAAGCGTAAAAGGATCGTTGGCTAAAAACCAAAACGTGTATTTGAGAGGGTTCGGCAGTTTTATTGTCAAGGAACGTGCAGAAAAAACCGCCCGGAACATTTCAAAAAATACAACCATCATCATCCCTGCGCACAACATTCCGGCATTCAAACCGGCTAAATCATTTGTTGTTAAGGTTAAAACTAATGTTAAATGAAAATTGGCGAGAGCCGATTTGGGAAAAAAGTTAGACAATGCCAAGCGGGAAAAAAAGGAAGAGACATAAAATGGCAACCCACAAGCGGAAAAAACGCTTGAGAAAGAACAGACACAAAAAGAAATAATCAGCATCTTATTGTGTTAGTGTTGTTAAAGAACCTAAAATTTTCACTTGGGGGAAGTTTTAGGTTTCTTTCCTTTTGAATTATGGTTGTGAGTAACGAATTGATCATTGACGTCACTCCGTCGGAGATTGTTATTGCACATGTAAAAGATAAACAGTTAATTGAACTGAGTAAGGAGAAGTGTAATCTACAATTTTCAGTAGGTGATATATATCTGGGCAGGGTGAAAAAGCTCATGCCTGGGTTGAATGCTGTATTTGTGGATGTTGGCCACGAAAAGGATGCTTTTTTGCATTATCTCGATCTGGGTCCGCAAATACAAACTTTGCAGAAATATTTGGACACGGCGCTTCATCGAAAGGGGAAAGTTCTGGCCATGCAACGGTTTAAGCCTGAACCGGATATTGACAAAAAAGGCAAAATTGCCGATACGCTCAAAGTAGGGCAAATTATTCTGGTGCAGGTGGCTAAAGAGCCTATTTCCACCAAAGGTCCGCGCCTGAGTTCTGAAATATCCATTGCCGGACGTAATATCGTACTGATCCCTTTTTCGGAAAAAATCTCCATTTCGCAAAAAATTTCATCAGCCGATGAAAAGAAGCGTCTGCGTACATTGATGCAGAGTATCAAACCAAAACATTACGGAGTTATTATCCGCACTGTCGCCGAAGGAAAATCGTCTGAGACACTTCAAGAAGAATTAAAAGGATTAGTGAAAAAGTGGGAAAAAGCATTCGATGAATTGAAAGATCCCATACCACCCAAATTATTTTTGGGTGAAATGAACCGCGCTTCAACCATTCTTCGTGATCTGCTCAACGGTACTTTCTCGAATATCTTCGTGAACGACGAGCGCTATTATGCTCAAATCAAGGAATACATAGCCTCTATAGCGCCTGAAACCGAAAAAATTCTCAAACTGATAAGAGGTGGGGTTCCGATTTTCGAACGGTTTGGTATTAACAAACAGATCAAAGCCCTGTTTGGAAGGACAGTCTCTATTCGCAACGGCGCTTATCTGATCATTGAACACACAGAGGCGCTGCATGTCATTGATGTGAACAGCGGCAATCGCACAAAACTCGGCAATGATCAGGAAACCAACGCATTGGAAGTAAATTTGCTGGCGGCGCAACATATTGCCCAACAACTACGTTTACGCGATATGGGCGGTATCATCGTGATTGATTTCATTGATATGTACACAGCCGATCACCGCCAAAAACTATTCGAGAAAATGAAAGAGGCGATGGTTGACGATCGTGCCAAGCATAACATATTGCCGGTGACCAAATTTGGTTTGATGCAGATCACGCGACAACGTGTACGTCCTGAACTGAACGAGCAAACAGTGGAAAAATGCCCTATATGCAAGGGAAGCGGAGAAATTATACCCAGCATCCTGTTTGACGATGAATTATTTAATAATCTGTCGTATGTGATTGAACAGGAAAAATTGAAACATGTCTCAATGAGAGTTCACCCGTACATTGCCGCATATCTTACAAAGGGATTGTTTTCGATTCGCTGGAAATGGGCAAAAAAACTGCATTGCAGCATTCGGATCATTCCGGATACATCTTTTTCGTACTTCGAATCGAAATTTTTTACTAAGAACGGCGAAGAAATGATAAGGTAAAAACCTTATCTCATAGTTATTTTATACTTTGATTTCAACTTCCACACCGCTGGGCAGTTCCAACTTCATCAGTGCGTCGATGGTTTTGGGCGTCGAACTGTAAATATCCATCAAACGCTGGAATGCACTGAGTTCGAATTGTTCCCTTGCCTTTTTATTGACGAAAGTTGAACGGTTAACCGTAAAAATACGTTTGTGCGTTGGGAGAGGAATGGGACCGCTTACCGAAGCGCCCGTCATCTTCACTGTTTTTACGATTTTTTCAGCCGACTTGTCCACTAAGTTGTGGTCGTAAGATTTAAGTTTAATTCTAATCTTTTGGCTCATATTGAAATATAATAATGATATTTTTCTAATTTATCTAAATTCACCTTTTATGCTGGAAATCACATCGTCGGCCATATTCTCAGATAACGGGCTGTAATGCGAAAACTCCATTGTTGAAGTAGCGCGACCCGACGTAATGGTGCGTAACACCGTTACATAACCGAACATTTCCGAAAGAGGGACTTTGGCCTTGATGACACGTGCACCGCCGCGTTCTTCCATTGCGTTGATATGCCCGCGCCGCTTGTTGAAATCGCCGATCACGTCGCCCATGTATTCTTCAGGCGTCACCACTTCCACAGACATGATGGGTTCCAGCATGATGGGCTTCGCATTCTTGCAAGCGGTGCGAAATGCATGTTTGGCGCATATCTCGAACGATAGCGAATCGGAGTCTACCGTATGGTAAGAACCGTCGAGTAGGGTCACTTTCATGCTGTTCATCGGGAAACCGGCCAACACGCCATTTGACATGGATTCCTTGAATCCTTTTTCTACCGAAGGAATATATTCTTTGGGGACATTTCCGCCTTTCACTTCGTCAACGAATTGCAATCCGATGAAGTCTTCGTCGGCGGGTTCCACGCGAATAATAATGTCGGCAAATTTGCCTCGACCACCCGTTTGTTTTTTAAATACTTCGCGGTGTTTGAACGCAGCGGTAATGGCTTCTTTGTATGCTACCTGCGGATTTCCCTGATTACACTCCACATTAAATTCGCGGCGTAACCTGTCCATGATGATTTCCAAGTGAAGTTCACCCATACCATTGATAATCGTTTGAGCGGAATCGGGATCGGTACGCACCTGAAAAGTAGGGTCTTCTTCGGCTAATTTCGATAAAGCCATGCCCAATTTATCTATATCGGCCTGCGTTTTAGGTTCTACGGCAATTCCGATAACAGGGTCGGGGAAAGTCATTGATTCCAAAACGATAGGTTTATTAGGCTCGCAAAGCGTATCGCCTGTGTGGAGGTCTTTCAAACCAACGGCAGCGCAAATATCGCCTGCTTCGCACGATTCAATGGGGTTTTGCTTGTTGGAATGCATCTGAAAAAGACGCGAGATGCGTTCTTTCTTACCTGAACGGGTATTGAGCACATACGAACCGCTTTCAAGTTTACCCGAATATATGCGAATAAACACCAAACGACCTACATACGGATCGGTGGCTACCTTGAAAGCAAGGGCTGCCAGAGGTTCTTTCGGGTCGGGTTTGCGTACCGCTTCTTTGTTGGTGTTAGGGTTGATACCTGTGAGATCGCCCTTATCTAACGGGCAGGGCAGGTAAGCGGCAACGGCATCCAACAAATGTTGTACACCTTTATTTTTGAACGACGAACCGCACATCATCGGCACTATTGTTTGTGCCAATACAGCCTTGCGGATGCCGGTTTTCAATTCTTCAATGGTGATGGAACCCGGATCCTCAAAGAATTTTTCCATGAGGACGTCATCGGTTTCTACTACCGATTCGAGCAATTTATGGCGCATTTCGGTTGCTTCTTCCAGCATGTCAGCCGGGATGTCCACGATATCAATCTGTTTTCCTTTATCGTCGCGCCAATACTCGGCTTTGAACGTGATCAGGTCAATAATTCCTTCAAAACGTTCTTCTGATCCAATGGGAATCACGAGTGGAACAGGATTTGCTTTCAAACGGTCGCGAACTTGATTGACAACGCCAACAAAATCAGCGCCTTTTCTGTCCATTTTATTCACAAAACCGATACGCGGAACGCCGTACTTTTCGGCTTGACGCCACACGGTTTCCGATTGTGGTTCGACGCCTCCTACAGCGCAGAACAACGCTACCGTACCGTCGAGGATACGTAATGAGCGCTCTACTTCCACCGTGAAATCCACGTGTCCCGGAGTGTCAATGAGGTTGATATGATATTCCTGATTGTGATATGTCCATTTACAAGTAGTTGCAGCGGAGGTAATCGTAATACCCCGTTCCTGTTCCTGTACCATCCAGTCCATAGTAGCAGCGCCCTCGTGAACTTCACCCATCTTGTAATTGATGCCCGTGTAAAACAAAATCCTTTCGGAGGTGGTTGTTTTTCCGGCATCAATGTGCGCCATGATACCTATGTTCCTGGTATAGCGTAAATCTCTACTCATCTAAATCAAAAACGGAAATGAGAGAAAGCACGGTTTGCTTCGGCCATTTTGTGCATGTCTTCCTTTCTTTTGAAAGCGCCTCCTTCTCCGTTGTAGGCGGCGAGGATTTCTGCGGCGAGTTTTTCGCTCATTGATTTACCACTGCGTCTGCGTGCATAGAGAATCATATTTTTCATACTCACCGATACCTTGCGGTCGGGACGTACTTCCATAGGTACCTGAAAAGTAGCGCCTCCCACGCGACGACTCTTGACTTCCACCATGGGCGTAACGTTTTCGAGCGCTTTACGCCAAATATCAAGCGACGTTTTGTCGTCTTCCTTTGACTTGGCTTGAACGGTTTTCATAGCATCGTAAAAGATGGTGAAAGCGGTGGTTTTTTTGCCTTTAAGCATCAGATTGTTGACAAATCGGGTTACTTCTTTGTCACCATATACAGGGTCGGGCAATAAAATCCGTTTTTTAGGTTTTGTCTTACGCATGATACTATATAATATAATAATGTATGATTATTTCTTTTTACCTTTAACAGCGCCTTTAGTTACCACAGCGCCTTTTTTCGGTCTTTTGGCGCCATAGAGCGAACGGCTTGCCAAACGCCCCTCCACACCCGATGCATCCAACGCGCCACGGATGATATGATAACGTACACCCGGAAGATCTTTCACACGACCACCGCGAATCAACACGATAGAGTGTTCCTGCAGGTTGTGTCCTTCGCCGGGTATGTAGGCGTTGACTTCTTTCTGGTTCACCAACTTCACACGCGCGACCTTGCGCATGGCAGAGTTGGGTTTTTTGGGAGTGGTCGTGTACACGCGCACACAAACACCGCGCCGTTGCGGGCAAGAATCCAAAGCCGGGGCCTTGCTTTTATCAACAAGTTTCGTCCGACCTTTTCTTACTAATTGTTGAATTGTAGGCATAAAGACTATTTTTTTACTTTTAAAAATGGAGCGCAAAGGTACTGCTTTTTTTGATATAAACAATAAACATGATAATATTTTTGATTTTTTTTTAAATACTCTCACATTGAGCCATCATCCTATCATCCAAAAACAAA
>Ga0082212_10013960_pt1 | contig 10025 bp, 13 predicted proteins | sample TergutNt197P3_FD_71548 | JGI IMG/M metagenome (GOLD analysis project Ga0082212, IMG submission 71548) | Neocapritermes taracua P3 segment gut microbial communities from Petit-Saut dam, French Guiana - Nt197 P3 | ecosystem: Host-associated > Arthropoda: Insects > Digestive system > Gut ... | reverse complement strand
GTCGTATCAGTAGGCTATTGCTTTGTTATCCTTAAAAGTTGGGATTCGCCGCTTGTTTTGCTCTGGATTTTACAGCACAAAACGAAACATGTATCCTAAAATTGAAAATTGACAAAGCACTATGATAGAAACGTTGCGGGCGGCATACTACTTTTCAGCACAAGTCGCAACAGTTCGTCGGCAAAAACGTGTTTTGTGCCAGTAAACTGCGTTTGCAATTCGCCGGAAACATCGAAGACCTGAAACGATGCCTCATCCTCGTTGATCGCATCGGGATCGTTCAGAACAACGAAATTACAGCATTTTTTCTTTAGTTTCTCCAAAGCCCTAGCCGTGCCGTCTTGTGTTTCCAGAGCAAATGCCACGCTCCACTGATCGGAGCGTTTGATTTTTCCCAAGGCGGCAAGGATGTCCGGCGTTTCTACAAATCGGAACGAGATTCCGCCGCCGTCTTTCGGTTTGGCAATTTTTTGCTCTGAAAAAGTAACCGGTCGAAAATCACACGGAGCAGCCGCTCCAATCACGCCGATACATTGTGGAAACAGTTCCAAACAACGTTGCAGCATTTGCTCCGTTGTTTCGACCCAGTGGACTTCCGCTGTTGCCGGATAGGAAACCGCCACCTCCCCACTGACGATGATCGGCACGCTACCATGCTGCACCACCGCTTCTGCCAATGCCGCTCCCATCCGACCGCTCGAACCATTGGTGAGATACCGCACCGGATCGAGATATTCTCGCGTTGGTCCAGAAGTAATTAAAATGCGATTCATGAATGAGTTATAAAGGATTTCATCTTCACTCGGCAAGAGAAGCGTCTTCCGTTTCGATTGCCTGCACGCCTGCTTCGCGGCTTCGCTTAACGATGTCCCGAAGCAGTGTCTCGACCGAGTCGTTGACGCAACGTTCCGCTATCGTACCGACAAAAAAACCGATAACCGTGTACACCAGGAATACGATGCACGTCATCCGAAGAATTGCCGTCGGTTCTTGCCCTTGAATCAACCCCAACACGACCGAAAGGCACATGACGGCGATTCCAACGTATGCGGCAAACAGGCGGTCCAGACTACGACCGACCTTTTCCGGCGGCTTGATATATTTTCGCTTCTTGCGTTCAATTTCATCCTGTTCCCGCTGAATCCACAGAGCCAGCAGGCGCGGGTCAATGTTCGGCGGAATATCCAACGCCTCGAACTCGGCTTCTAATGAATCCGCATCGTCAAACGAATCATCGTCGTAAACTGGATTTTCCGACATAAACCGACCCTCCTTTAGACTTTTCGGGTATTTGCTCGTCGGAGTTTAACAATTATAACGATAATTCCGATTCGAGCGGTTGTTACTCGTTGCTAATGAGATACTGGCTTAACGGGAAAGAGTGCATCCAAATCGGCGTTGGCGGATGCATTCACGACGTAATGCTTTCTCGGCTTGAGTGCGACAGCCGGTTTGGGCGGTTGCTCACTGGTGCGAACGAATTGCGGGGCGACCGCCAATTTAACCGGATTTTCCAGGGCGACGGGGCGTTTTTCAACAGCGGGGAGTGCCGCCATCGGCATCGGAGTAGGTTTCTGTACACTTGCCGCCACTTGCTGCGCAGTGGGTAACAGCGGTGCCGCCGGTCTTGGTGTACTTGCTACCATCGGTAATGGAGCAGGTCTCGGAACAGGTATCGGAATCTTGGTATCGAAAATCTCCGACTTGGAAGGGGGCAAAACAGGTACGGCAACAGCCACCGTTTCGGCAACAACAGGTGCAGAAATAGCCCGATGGTTTGGAACTGCCACTCTTGTCGGTGCCGGCGGTGAATTCGATGTCGCCACTTTGGCGGACAGAGCGGGTCGAGGGGTTGTCGCAACGAGAACGGGCTCCGATTGTGCTCCGCCCCATCGTTTTTCTGCTGCAACCAGCATGTCGGTATTGCTTTGTTCCCGGTAAATTGCCGCAACTTCTTCCTTTGCCTCTGCTGGGGAATAACCGGATTTGGTGAAATATCGAAGTCCTTCAATCACTTTTTCCTGCCGAACCAAACATCGGGCAAGGGCTCGCATGAGTCCTTCATTGTTCGGCGATTGCGTCAACGCCTGCCGCAGGATAAGTTCCGCTCTGTGCAAATTACCCGTTTCCGACAAAAAGTCGGCGTAATCGGAAGCGACAATGGCAACCTGTTTCGGGGTAGCATTTTTCAGTGCGAGACCGTAGTAAGTCGATGCTTTTTCGACATCGTTTTTATCGGCGTAAGTCTTTGCAAGGCGATAGTGCGAATCTGCCCACGAGAATTGCGAAGCAATCCCTGCCACAATGCAAGCGAGAACGACAATAATGCGGATTCGCAAGGTCATACGGTTCAGATTTTGAAGAGAACCTACACGTTTTAGTGTCGGTAAAACGGAGGGCGGGATAGCAGAAAAGTACCATCTATCCTGATATTTTACCTAATCGTTACAACAGGACTTACCGGCAGGCTTACGTGGGGGAGGGCACGTTTTCAGCAATTTCCATGACGTTTTAATCGTCGGCAACTTTTTCCAGTGTGGCAATGATGGAACCTTGCGACTCTGCAAGAAGCGGGTCGGGACCAAACCCCAAAATTTTATCCCGCTTCAGTTCCGCCTGCTCTAATGACGAGGTGAACACGACGGCTTTGCCGTAAGTGTGTACTTCCAGTGCCAGTTGTAATCCTTTTTCGACGGGATAGCCGAAGACCGTGTGGAGCATAATGATGACGTATTCAAATGTGTGTACGTCATCATTCCAAAGAATAACGTGAAAGCGTGGTTCCTTTTCCGATTTGTTTTTCTTTTTGCGCTGAATTTTCGGACGGACATCGACCAGCGTATCAGGAATATCGGTCGTGATGGACATCGAAAGGAAAGGGAAAAGAACCGTTGACGAATGATACCGTCTAAATGATGATTCGTCAAGATGCGTGTGCTTTTGTTGTGAAAGGCAACAGAGTCCGAAGCGTAAGCAAGGCAAAATTTCCCCCACTTGCAATTACAGAAAAAGCATGCTATACTGCGTTCACAACTTGATGAATTCCCGCTCTGGTGCGTACCGGGCGGATTGATTTAGTAGAGTACGACAACAAGTCACAAGAATCGCTTTGGCGAACGACAATTTTCTGCATAGCCACCGGGCAACCGGGTAGAAAATTATCGGTGACTTGTGTAGTTGCGTGACTCCCGGTGAGGGAGATGTTAGCACCTTTTTTCCATTTGCACTGTCTTGCACAATGTTGTAAATGTTTGTTTGGCAAGCACTTACGGCATTGCCAAAAAATGGCAATACGCTGTATGCCATGCAAAACCTCGCCCTATCGCATGGGTTTTAGCATGTGTTTTTTTCATTAGCATCTGCTGCATCCGCAAACGACTCGTCCGATAACTCGCCCTTGTAGTGCTTCCGGCGCACCGCCTCTGAATGTCCTATCCAAAGATTCTCCTTCGCCGAACCCCAACGCTCAAAAACTTCATGACTCCGAGTCGTTCGTAAAGTGTCAAACGGTCGATCTATCGTTCCTACACCGGCTTTACGAGCAATCCTTTGAAACGGTTCGTGAAGACTCCAAGCCGTACCCTGCAAGCCCTGTATTACAAACTCGTCTCCGTTGTCCGAAAAATGCCGCTTCAATTCCGAACGCAGTTCCGCAAACAAAGGCACGACTCGTTCGTGTTTTCCTTCATGATGTTCCGTTTTCGGCGAATGAACCAAAAACCGATTCCCTGACCAGTTTATGTCCGCCCACCGCAACTGTTTCAATTCCGAAGGACACCGCAGTCCGCCGATCCTTGCCAATGCAACGATAGTCCGCCATTCCTGACTCGGACAAGCATCAAGCAATTTCGCATACTCGTCCATGCTGATCGTCCGGTTTTTATCGTCGTTAACAAAACTGCCCCGTGTGATTCCTTTTAACGGATTCTTTGCCAGCCATTCCTGATCGACCGCCCACCGTAAAACTGCGCTGAGGTTCTTGACATACCCGGCGACACTCGCCGCAGCAGAAGTTTCAAGCAACGATGTTTTCCACTCCCGCAACCGCACCGGCGTTATCTTTTCGATGGCTTCCGTTTCGGAAAACATCTTGAAAAAATGCGTCCGGCACTCGGTATAAGCCTTGACCGTTTTGGGCTTTATGCCCGTCTTGTGCTTCAAGTATTCGTCCCAAAGTTGACCGCAGGTTTTCGTCTCGTCAACGAGAATCAGGTTAACCTTTGCCAGTTTTTCCCGAATCTTGATCGGAGCGTTTTGTAACCAAAACTCCACTGACTTTTCCGGTGTGCTGATTCCATTGCGCCGGTAAAACAGGAGTGCCTCAACAATGTCTTTGAGCCGCTCGGCTGTCTTTTTAGTGTACCGCTTTGCGCCCAGATGAATCGTGAACCGCCGTTTGCCTTCGTACCATTGGACATTGTACCCGGCAATCTTGCCGGATCGTCTATCTGTTGTAAGTGTTGCCATTCATTTTTTCTCCTTTCCTTCGGCAACACATGCTATGTCCGATTTATCGGCAATCGCAGGTTTTCCGTCTATGAATTCCCGGAGGGACTGGACGGAAAAGATGACCCGTGTCCCGATTCGGACGGTGCGGATTTTCTGCTCTTTGGCGAGGTTCCACATGGTTCGGACACAGACACCGATCATTTCGGCGGCAGTTTCGGCGGAGACACCGATGCGTTCGATGGATTGTTCGGGCTGTACAGATTTTTCAGGGATTCTGATGGAAGCGGACGTGCCGCCGGGAATCGTGATTTGCATCGGGACGTAAAAAATCGGCAGTCCTTGTGAAATTGTTACGCTCCCATGCGTTCCATTTTCCGACCGGACTGCCGACCTGTGCGAAAATCGCCGGAAAAGGGAACACGCTTGGGAGCCGCGGCATTGTAACAGACGGGGATAGGGGGGGCGTTACAAAAGTTACAAAAACACTGTAACCAGTTTGTAGCCCGAAACTTCCGCTTGCCGAGAATCGTAAATTTCTCCTGTAATCCGATTTTTCGTATGCAAAACATGTCCCTTGTGATTCAAGTGGACAATCTTGCACGGAAAGCCTGCTTCTCGTAATTGTTTTTCAAGACGGCTTACCATCGTCTTAACCGCAGGAGATTTTGGGTTGCCCATCTTTCCCCAGACCCTTTTCTCAAGTGTCATGGTATGCAACCGCCGCTTTTTCGCAAAATACAGTGCCTTCACAAACCTGTATGGTTTTAGACCGAGTTTGATTTCTCCTGTTGCCCAATGGATCGTTCGCTTTGCGTCGTCAAATGCGAGTAACACCGGCTCGCCTATACCGCTTTCGGGTAACGCTTGTAAGCGAGTCAATAAGTCCGCCTTCTTTGCCGATAGAGCAATATACTGTGCCTTAAATTCCATAGCGATTCTCTCCATGTCCGCATCTGTTGAATGCAGTTCTGCGAACAATTCCGAACGTGTTTGCACAACGGTAGTAGCCATGGGGGGGACTCCTTTTGTTAGCACTTTCACCGGGACGGAACTGTTCCGCCCAGTGGAAGTGTGGAGTACGAAATAAATGAGAACGACTTGACCTTACGAAAAATGGGAAATCTACTCGACCCAGCGGTCGTTGCCGAGTTCGTCGGCGACAAGCACCGGTCCACCGACTTCCGGCGACAGTGGCTTCTTGCTGATAAACTTATTGACAAGGTAAATCTGCCCCTTGCCGGTAACTTTCGGGGTTCGCTGGATCGTGACGTGTCCGTCGCTGTGTGTGATGGCTGTCTCCTTGATGCGAAACAAGCCCAATTCCATCGACCGCTGCGTCGGACAGTTGTACGATGAGCCGTATTTGCACAAATAACCCTTGTCCCGCAACCACTCAAAAAGCCGCTTTTGACCGATTTCCACGCCGTTTTGACGCAAAATCTTGGCAAGTTCCCCTATCAGGATTTCGGTATGCGACGTGGAAACCGCATCGGCAAAGACGGTTTTCGGCTTGTCCGCCTCAATCTGGGCTTCAGCGGTGAGCCGTGCCTGCCGCTCCGCTTTCAGTTCCGTTGCAATCCGAATGATGGTGTCCGGGTCGGAAAGAACCTTTTCAATCGTATCAGGAGTCAGGTACGCTCCGTGCTTGCGAATCGACGGCAGTATTTCCTCGAAAACCCAACGTTCAAATTTCTCCGTAGCAGGTAGGTTCGACCGGACAATAAGCCGGTAAAGATCGCCTTCGGGTATGAAATTGACGTTCTGTTCCCCGCCTTTTGTGGGGGTGAGGAATTCCCGCACCCCTTTGCAATGGGTGCGAACTGCCTCTTGCGGATTCGCATATCCAAGTATCTTGGCACACTCGGTAGCAGCAAAGTATTCTTTGCCGTCAATAACGGCGGTTGTTACCTTCCCGAATTCGGGACTCTCAAAAATCTGTAAACTTGTCGTCATAGAGACGCTCCTTTCCAGCGGTGGGGGGTTAGCCGTTTGCCCTTGACTCTACCGCAATAAGAGCGTACAATCAGAGTGCCGATTCGGGGAACCGAATCAGTATCTGACCGGGCAACCGGTTCTGGGTTCGGTCGGATGTGAGTCGTCTGCTAAACAGTTCACACCCGACCATTTTCGTTAGGTTTGATCGTTTTTGACTTCTTGCTTTTCCCGAAGTTCTCGCTGATTGACTCCCAGCAAATCTTCGAGTTTGTCCCAAGTTTTCACTCTGCCGTCATACTTCGCATATTCGAGACTTCGGTAGGTGTGATAACTTATTCCAAGAATTTGGGCTATTGCTCGCTGCGTCAGCCCTTTTCTCTTTCTCGCTGCCTGTAATTTTTTTCTACTCATCGTTGTTTTTCCTAAAAGTTATGTGATTGAACTGTCGATACTGTATGGTAGTTAATAGGCACAGCACAATTATAAATGCCCATTAACTACCAGTCAACCCCCGCCCCAAATAATGAGCGAAACGCCAAAACAGCAATGCAATTATCTTGAAATGTTGCCGCAAAGACTTCGTGAGCGGCGTTTACGACATTGCTATACTCAAAATGACATGTCGGAAATGCTCGGCATTTCGTATCACACCTACCGAGGATACGAATATGGTAAATATTTTCCTTCGGCGGAAGTGTTATACAAAATTGCTGTAATCCTCAATCTTCGTTGTGATTATCTTTTAGGTCTTTCCGGCATCGAAGATGCAGACGATAGCCGAGGAGAGGCGATTGGCTACAAATACTGGGAATTCCTAAAAAACGAACTAAAGTCACGGAGATTATCCACCAGTGACTTCGCCGATATGATTCTGGGACTCATGCCTCGGCGCAAGTGGACTATGGCGGACGGCAGTCTTTTGACCGAAGCGAGATTTGACGCGATGTCCGACGATACTGTCTATCTAAAAAAGAAAGATGGCAGCATTGTTGCCGTGCAAAAAAGCAAATTGAGCCAAATCGATCAGGACTGGTTGAGCATGGTGGATTCGCAATCTCGAAAATCTGAAGACTCGTAGTCATAAAGGGAAATTTTCTGACGGGGGCTGGAAATTTCCAAAAAACGCCGTAAAATGGTCGGACGTGGGTAGAGGACTGATCCCCTCGTTGTTTTTCCCGCCCGTTGATACCGCATCGGGCAGGAAAAATAGCCCCTTCCGTTTCGGTATTTCTCGTTTTGCATGTGAAGCGTTAGATGTCTAAAGTGCTCCAATCCATCTTAGATTTTGTAGCAAGGGTAATGACTCCTGGTACGGTTGCCGTTGTTGCGTTTCTTATCGTGGTCTTGACGCTTTCAGAGGGACATAAATATGCAATAGCAGACAAAATTGTCAGTTTGGTCTTTGGAAATTATTTGCTTTTTGGTATAATCATCGCAATGGCGGTCATTATTTGGCATTTACATTCAAAGCTAAAGGAGATAACCAGACTTCTCGAAAGCGAAAATAAGCGGCTGGTCAAGGAAAATGAATCTTTGAAGGTAGATTTGCGTCAGTACACAAGAAAAACGCTAGATATACAAGAACAGAAAGTGGAATAGGTGAAACAATGGACATCACAACATCAGTAATCGCGGTCGGCTTCGTCGTCGTTGTATCTGTGATTGGTTTTCAGTTTGTCTTTGCGACGTTTTATCGTCCCTACATCCTTATTAACCTTTCAATCACTGCGAGACAAAGTGCTTCATTTCTTTGGAACATGGCACGAGTTGCAAGGTCGCCGGAAGAACGGGAAGAACTTTTTGACATGTCTGAAAAGATTGGTACTCTTGCGACAACAATACGTGAAAACCGTATTGGCTTCGCAGAGTGGCAATCTCACATGGAAAAAATCAAATCTGGGGTAAAACGTGTTTCTGCTCTTGCCGCATTAGCGGATACGGCAGTAATGTTCCTCATGATTTTCGCACTAGCAGCTCGTTATCCTGTTATGCATGGACTGTTTTTGTTAATTTCTAATTTTGCATATTTTCTCGGAGGGCAATGGAAACAAGCCAGGGAATTTTTTTTGTCATTGAAGGCAGAAACATGGGATTATGATATGCCCCAACGCACAACAAATCCCGTTCCATCGCATTAACAAAAGAACGGGAGCAGAGCGGGGTGGGATGTCCTTCACGCTTCCTTGAAATTCCACGTTGTGCCTTGTCGCCCTGGGTTCACGCTCCTCCGCCAGCGGGCAAATTCTAGTGGGACACTGTCGTTAAATCCATTCGTAGTCGGCACTTACGGCAAATCCGAAAAATTCTGAAAAAATTCTTGAGAATTTTCTAAAATCTTTCCCAAATTTTGTCTTTTTTGGGGGCATTTCCTGACACACCGAATCGTTTCACGCTAGAAAAAAGCCTGTTTTTCATTTTTTCCAAAATTTCGCAGCCTCCGAAAGCCCATTTGCTACAATACCGCCCGTGCAACAGGGAAGCACAAAGGCAAAAATAGCATGTGTTTTCCGAAAAGTGTCAGAATTCCCGTATTTTATTCGCCGTTCCTACCCGATCCCAGGGTAAAGCATGTGATAATTAAACGCTGAAATTAAAGGATTTTTGTTTCTGGGAAATGGCACTTTTCGGAAAATACAGGAATTTTCGCAAATTTTCCCAAAATTGGAAACGTGGAACCCTGGTTTTTCCAGTGTTTTATTTCCAGATAGCCTCTAATAAGACAAATGAAAACAGCCGGAACTTTTGTCCCGGCTGCCACTCACACCCCAGTCATCGTTATCGATGTTTATCAGAAACTGTGATTGTACCCACCACCGGCTGGTGCTTGGTAGGGTTGATGAGGAGCGGCTACCGAAACCCCATCACCTTGGTATCCTTGATAGGGGGCAGGCGTTGGCTGCTCGTAACTGTATCCCAACGGTGGGGTAGCTGGCTGTTGATTTGCAGCATACGGTTCATACTGCGGTGTTGCCCCGTAAGGACTATAGTTGCTGCTACTAGGATCGGCAACACCGTGATTTGTTTGTGGCGAATAAGTATTCTGGTTCACCGCATTAGTCATTTGATAGCCCGCTGGTATTTCACCATACGGCATTGTATTTTGGTATTGCGCCATTCCTGGCTGGGTCTGGTAGGATGGCACCCCCTGAGTAGGATACTGATAGGAAGATGGGGTCACACCCTGCCCACCATACGGCTCCGTATATGGGGAATACTGTGACGGTTCCGCAGCCATAGTGTAGCCTCCGTAGGGGTTCGACGAACCTGGCGACGACATCGGACTTTGCTGTGCCCAGTGCTCTGGCGGATTGTGGCTTACGGTACCTCCAGCGGAACCGGTACGACCAGCGGTAAGCGATCCATCGGTGTATCCACCCGGCGGATTACCCACATTGGGAATACCGTCCAAACTTGGTTTCACGCTTGGGGATGTATCCGCGTAAAGAGGAGCCGAACTCTCTCCTTTAGAGAGGGGGTTTGAAAAAGTATAGGATTTGGGATTGTACCAAGGACCGCCGTTGCTGCGGCATCCAACGGTACCAAACACAAACAATGACGCTACGAAAATTGTAACAATAAACGAAAAGTGAACTCGCATGACTGATTCCTTTGGGTGAGTGAGGGGATTTTGTGATGGCGAC
>Ga0082212_10013959_pt1 | contig 10026 bp, 8 predicted proteins | sample TergutNt197P3_FD_71548 | JGI IMG/M metagenome (GOLD analysis project Ga0082212, IMG submission 71548) | Neocapritermes taracua P3 segment gut microbial communities from Petit-Saut dam, French Guiana - Nt197 P3 | ecosystem: Host-associated > Arthropoda: Insects > Digestive system > Gut ... | reverse complement strand
CCCATTCTCCGAAAGTTGTATTATCTTCGCCAGAACGAAAGGTTAACGTTTGACTTGAATAACGCGTAATTCTTTTTATCCCTGCTATATTACCATCTATCGCATCGAATAAACCGGAAGAGCACACAAAAAAAGTTCGGATCTCGTCGCCATAATATTGGTTTTGACCGATACGATGCAGATGATCGCGTTTGGGTACACTGCGATTGCTGTTCATATTATATTCCACCCATAGCAAGATCAAGGCCGAAGCGGCAATACCTATTGAAAGCCCGGCAATATTCAGCATACTGAATGTTTTGTTCCGGAAAATGATTCTAAAAAAATGTTTGATGCTCATAGTTTCTTAATTGAGAATTATAAGGGCAAGACATGTCTTGCCTCTGCATTATTCGCTCTTTATCGCCTTTACCGGATTCTCTGTGGCGGCTTTCCATGTCTGGTAGCCGGTGGTAAGCAGGGTGACTGTCAATGCGATGGCGCCGACCATTAAGAATACCCAGGCGCTAAGCGGGGTTTTCACTGCAAACCCGTCCAACCATTTATGCAAACTGTAAAAAGCTACCGGACAGGCAATCAGAAATGCAATAGATACCCATAGTATAAAGCTCCTGTTGAGCAGTACAAAAATATCATTTATCTTTGCTCCGTATACTTTGCGTATGGCAATCTCGCGCACGCGGCGGCGTGTGGCATAATAGGCCATGGCAAACAAACCGGCTACCGTGATGATGAGCGAAATAAGCATCGCAAAGGCAAAAACCCTGCCGGCGTTTTTTTCAGAATTGTATAACTGTTGATAAGTCTCGTCCAGGAAGTGGTAGGAGAATGGATATTCGGCTTCGCGTTCTTTCCATTTCTGTTCAATGAAGGATATGGCGCGTCCGGGGTCGCCGCTGATTTTGAATAAGATTACAGGGTTCCACCATGTATTTTCGTTCAGTTTGAAATAGATCTGCGGATCAATATCCTGATGAAGCGATTTGGTATGGACGTTGCGTACCACCCCTCTGATGGTAAATCTGTCATTGCCAAAGCCATCTGTTTCCAACATTTCACCCACCGGATTTTCATATCCCAACGCCCGCGCGGCGCTTTCATTGATCACCACATCGGTCAGGTCTTCCGCTTCGAGAAAGAACGGATTTTCACCGTCAATAATTTTCATATCAAAAAAATCAAAATAGTTCGGGTGAACACGACACATCTCCATCAAAATGGGTTGTTTTGTATTGTCCCACGGTACACTTTTGATTGACCAGCCTTGCGTCCAGTCCGTTGGAAGCGCATTCTTTCTGCTGACAGCCTTTATGGACGGTTCTTGAAGAAATTCTCCTTCCAGCGTTTTGTAGTTTTGCTTGAAACTGTCACGGCATTGCACATAAACGACGTTTTCCCTGTCGAATCCCAAATCATAGGAAAGGATATAATTGACCTGTTTTTGCATGAAAGCGACTACGATCAGTAAGGTGATAGAGGATGTAAACTGAGTAATTATCAGGCTTTTTTGCAATAGCGACATTTTCTTTCCCTTGAACTTTCCCTTGATGGTTTCGAGGACATTGAAGCGCGTCATCACTAACGCCGGGAACGAACCCGCCAATAATACAACCACAACAAGTAAAGTCGCAAGGAAAAAATAAATTCGCGGTGTGGTGAAATCGATCTTCACTTTTGATTGTGTGAAATCATTGAAAACCGGTATTATTAAAGCAGCCAGCGCCAAACCTATTCCAATGGAAAGAAAAACATAAAAGGCTGTTTCCGAATAAAATTCGCACATCAAACGCGACTTCTTCGCTCCGACGGTTTTCTTGATGCCGATGGTTTTTGCACGTATGAACGAGGTAGACACAAACAGATTGGTGAAGTTGATACACGAAATGACCAGTATCACCAAAGCCGTCACTACAAATACCATTAATAGTGACTTATTGCCCTTGACGATGGGATCGAACATCATCCCCTGACTGAAATGCATATCGTTAAGCGCTTCCAATGAATAGATCGCCCCAAAATTTTTAAACATTTCAAATTTTCGATAAGAAAGTTGTGTCAGGGGTTCTGTCAGCGATTCCGGTGTTACGCCTTCTTGAAGCAGGAAAAAAGTAATATAACTATCCATGCTTCCCCAATCGTTTTCGGCATACCACCCGAAAAAGGGAAAAATGAAATCACTTTGCATACTTGAGTTTTCCGGCATATCCTTCATGATCCCGCTCACAGCAAAATCCTGTCCCTTGTATTTGAGCATCCGCCCCATGGGATCTTGTCCCGGAAAGTATTTTTTTGCAGCCGATTCACTGATTACCACCCTGTCAGGAGTGGAAAGAACTTGTTTTGGATTACCTTCTTTTAGTGAAAAAGTAAAAAAAGAAAAAAAATTGGAATCGGCCATAAACGTCTCGACCGATTGATACAGTATGTTATCAATGCGAATGTCATCCCCATTTTGGAGAAGAATCCTGCACATGTCCGTTATTGCCGGAAACTCATCTTTGGCCTGTTCGCCTAAAGGACGAAAAGTCGAACCCAACTTGATCGGATTGCCGCTCAGCGTTGCGTTGAGTATGATCCGGTATATCCGGTCATTGTTTTGATGGAACTTGTCGAAACTCCGTTCGTTGATAGCCCACAATCCTACGATAATCGCTACCATGATACCCAGCGAAAGACTGCAGATGTTCAATATGCCGACTGTTTGCTGCTTTTTGAAATTTCTTATAAACTGCTTCATATTTAATTGAGAATTGAGATTTATATAATTTAATGAATCCTCATTATAGTGTGCAAATATCATACCAAAATTTTAATGTGTTAAAAAACATCTATTTACGTTGATTTACTTCAATAAAAAGTGTCCGAAAACGGACAGTAACTGTCCGTTTTCGGACACTTTTAGCGTTCATTATTGCCGGATTGCAAGTCGGCAAGACGGAGGTTTTGATCGGATAATTTAACCAATCGGTTACAAACCCAAAGGTTACAAACTGTTTGGTATGAAAAAAAAGCATTAAGAATCAATTAAAAATACGCTAATCTCACGTGAAATCATTGATATATCTTCTCGAAAAGTCGATATTTTAGACCCTGTCTTTAAACTGTGGCTGAAAGAAGATTTTTTTAACAGATAATTTATGATCCACCAGGCAAGCGGGCAGGCAAACACATATCTAAAAGTTAAGAGATGCGTTATAGAAATCAAGTATTTTGGTGCGGAAGATAAAATTGTACTTTGCCTGCGCCTGTTCCGACAGGCTTTGCGCGTATTTGGCCTTCGATTCGTTGTACTCGAAAACGGAACTTTTCCCGACGGCATAGCGTTCTTCGGCGTAGGTCAGCGCTTCCCGGCTTGCAGCGACCGACTTTTCGGAGGCCATGTATTTTTCCTGCGCGCCGGTCGCCATGAAATAGGCCTGTTGGATATCCTTGTAAAGCGTTTTTTTGCTGTTTTCCATCGACAGTTCGCGGTTGACGATCGCTACGCGATGCTGGCGCACATTGTTACGTATTTCAAAACGGTTGAATAAAGGGATATTGACGCTGACGCCGATGGTTTTCCGTTCGTTTCGTTTGATTTGATCGCCAAACGGCAAGGATTCGGCGCCGTCGCTACCAAAGTATCGATAATATCCATTTCCATAATTGGCAAAGAAGTTAAGTCTTGGGTAATAGTCGGACTGCGCCACCCGCAACATCTTTTTCCGGCTTGCCAGCAGGTATTCCTGCTCTTTGATATGCGGTTTGAAAGTGACGGAATTATCATATATGTTATCCGGCGGCAAAATACTCCGCATGTGTTCGGCAATCGCATCCTGCGTATCGGGATGAACGACGTCGAAGTCGGCGCCGAGGCGTTCGAGTTCCAATGCCTGCGCCAAATCCAGCAGGGCAAGATTGACGTTGTTGCCGGCTTCGGTCAAAACGACTTCATCCCTTGCCAATTGTGCCCTGATATCGTACAGTTGCGATGCCGGTACGGCGCCTGCATCAACCAATGCTTCCGTTCGGACGACCTGATCTTCCGTCATCCTTACCTGCAATTCGGCAATGGTCAGCATCTCTTTGTTGTACAACGCTTGCAGAAAATAAGAAGTCACGTAAAGCGCCAGGTCTTCTTTTGCCTTGTTCAGCGATTCGGTTGCCGCCATTAAATTCAACTTGCGGGCGGCGATGTTATTTGGAATTTTGAGTCCGTTAAACAGCGGCATGTTCAAATTGACGCCAAACGACGAGTTGGCCGAGTTCATATCGACAATGACGCCATCGCGCGAAGGCGTGCGTCCAAAATCCAGATTTTGACCGAACGAGGCATTCAGATTGGGCAACATACTGCTCCGGCTTGCGTCCACGTCGATCTTGCCGGATTCCACATCCTGCTCCTGTTGTTTGAGGTTCACATTGTTGGCAATGGCATACCGGATACATTCATCCAATGTCCATTGCCTGGGAGCATCCTGAGCGCCTGCCCGACAACAGAGCAGGATTAGCGCGATAACTGTGAGTAAATTTCGTTTCATATAAATTGTAAATAAGAGATTTACCTTATTATATACAAAATTCATGCCATAATTTTATAATATTGATTATATGCTTTTTACGGTTTTTTCTTTCGTGGTGTATTGTCCGTTTTCGGACACTTACTGTCCGAAAACGGACAGTAATACGTGTTTGATGTTACTCTGACTTTATCGCTTCCACCGGATTGGCTGTTGCCGCCTTTATCGCTTGAAAACCAACTGTCAGCAAAGCAATACCTGTACTTATACAGCCAACGACGACAAATAGCCACCATGGTATATTTGTGCGGTATGCGTAGTTGGATAACCATTTCTCCATCGCCCACCATGCAACAGGCGAAGCAACGGCTATGGAAATGAGCACCAAAATCAAAAATTCTTTAGAAAGCAAGGATGTGATATCGGAAACCGAAGCGCCCAATACTTTGCGTATGCCGATTTCCTTGCGGCGCGTTTCAGCCATGTAAGCCACCAGTGCAAATAAACCCAAACAGCAAATAAAAATGGCAAGTCCGGCAAACCATGAAAGCATCGTTCCCATTTTTTCTTCATTCCTGAATTTGCGCGCATATTCTTCATCAATAAAATTGTATTCAAACGGATAAGCCGGATTGTATTGATTGAATATCTGCTTTGCCTGAGCCAGATTATCCGCCATACGGTTTTGTCCGTTCAACTTGATGTGCATAATAGTTGACCATCCGTTAAAGCCGCCAATAACCATAGGAGCTACCGGTTTGTAAGGCGATTCAAGAATAAAATCCTTTACTACGCCTACTACATGCCAGTCTTTGTCGATGAAGGCAACAATTTCACCAACCGGATTATCGAAATTCATGATTTTTACTGCCGATTCGTTCAGTATCAGGGCGGTAGAATCAGTCGGATAAGTATGAATATCAATATCCCGTCCTTCTATGATGGTTGTACCTATCGTTTTCGTCAAATCGGCGTCAGTAAAAAACATGGTAAAAACCATATCCCTTGCGTTCGGGTCTTTACCTCTCCAGTCGAGGTTGTTAATGCCAATGTTGTCCCAACTCTGTGTCATGGGCGTATTGGTTTTTGTTACCGATATCGCTGTACCTGAATTTAGTAAATCCTGTTTGATTAGCTCGTAATTATTGCGGATATCTCCGGAAAAAGGAATATAGATGAGATGTGCTTTATTGTAACCCGTTTCTCTGTCCTGCGCATAACTGATTTGGCGATGAATCACCCATGTAGCCATAATCAATGCAGAGGCAACGGTAAATTGTAGCGTTACCAATACTTTTCGCAGGGTTAAACGTCTGTCTGCAACGGAAAAGACGCCTTTCAGTACCTTTACGGGAAGAAATGCAGACAGGTAAAACGCCGGATAACTACCCGCCAGCAAGCCGGTGAAGATGACAAATCCCAATCCGGTCAACCAAAACCCGGCATGCGTTAAGTCAAGAATTATTTGGTTACCCATCAACGTTCTGAATACAGGCAAAGCCATCCATGCAAAAATCAGCGCTGTTGCGCCGGCGATAAATGAAACAGTCATTGATTCTGCCAGAAACAGCCTGATAAGCGACTGTCGCTTACCACCCAGCGCTTTCCTGACGCCTGTTTCTTTTGCCCGTTTCGAATAGCGGGCAGTACATAAATTTGTAAAATTAATGCACGCCACCAATAATATCAAACCGGTAATAACGCCAAATAGCCTCATCTTTTGCGTCAATTCGCCTTTTACCGGCATGCCGTTCTCAAATTTGGAATATAAGTGTATTTTGTTGACCGGGAAAAGAAACAGTTCGGATTCTACCGTATTATTCAATTTTGTTTTTATCATTCCCCGAATAGATTCATTGACCAAATCTAAACGGGCATTTGGCTGTAATTCCACATAAGTTTCTATCCGGTTCGAACGCCAATCATCGATATAGGGGCCGGTTGTTTTCAATAGAAGAAAAGGTACTAACGCTTCAAATTGAAAGAGGGAATTGCCGGGCAAGTCTTTCATCACGCCGGTCACCGTCATCGAAACCGCGTTTTCAAGCAGAAGCGTTTTCCCCATCGGGTCTTCCCGACCAAAGAAACGCATGGCCGCTTTTTCTGTTAAAATCACCGAATAAGGGTCGTTCAGGGCGGTTTCCGTATTTCCAAACAACAAGGGAAAATCGAACATGGTCAGGAAGTCGGAATCGATATAACCGGTTTTAATTTTAAATTTGGCGTCGTCGCCGGCAAAAAGAAACGAAACGTTCGATATGCGTGCCGTTCGTACGATTTCGGGATAATCGGTTTTCAGGGTTGGACCCAAAAGTAGCGGGACACGAACAAAACACGTTACCCCATTGTCAAACTTTACGCGATTATAAGCCACATGGATTTGTTTTTCTTTAGCATGAAAACGGTCTTACGACCACTCGTGATAAATCCATGCAAAGATTAATATGGCGGCAGCCATGCCGATAGCCAAACCGCCGACATTGATAGCGGAATAAATTCCGCCTCGCCGCAAATTGCGCAGAATGATTTTAAATTGGTAAAACATAGTTTTTTTATATCAAAGTTTTTTTATTTTTTTGTATCAAAAATCGCGCCAAACTATTATAATGTTGAATATATGACGTTTACGGTTTTTCTATTTTAAAAAAGTGTCCGTTTTCGGACACTTACTGTCCGAAAACGGACACTTTATACGCGGTTTTGAAACAGGAAATATGCCGTCTTTTTTCCTGTTCGTATATGATTACTACTGATAGGGTATAATAAGTATTCAAAATCATTTTTTGTACCCGAAAAGGTGTAATATAGAAAAATATTGTATCTTTTGTCAGAAACAGAAGATAGCTTCGCTCGGAACGTGCCTTAACAAAATTATCAATGTGTCGCTTTCCGAAGGGAAGCACATTAAAATATGTGAGCATATTTTGTATATCGCTCGACTTTCGCTATCTTTGCACCCGATAAGGTATAAATTAGTATTTATGGAAAATATTGCTATCTCGAAATATGTAAAACAAATGCGGAAGCAATACCGGTTAAGGCAAGTAGATCTATCGGAAAAATCGGGTGTCGGGTTGCGTTTCATCCGCGAATTGGAGCAAGGCAAGCAAACCTTGCGAATGGATAAAGTCAATCAGGTATTAAGTCTTTTCGGTTCGGAATTAGGAGCTGTACCGATGGATAGAAACAAACTTTTCAAATAAATGAAACAGGCAAAGATTTATTTGTGCGAACAATTGACGGGAATACTTACCGAAGATGAAACCGGTTATACTTTCTGCTATGATAATGCGTATCTTCATACAGACGGTTCCGAAGCTATCAGCCTGACGATGCCATTACAGGACGAAAAGTATCACAGTAATATGTTGTTCCCGTTCTTCGACGGTTTGATACCCGAAGGCTGGTTACTGGAAATTGCCGGGCGAAGTTGGAAAATTGACCTCCGCGACCGGATGTCGTTATTATTGGCTTGTTGCAAGGATTGTATCGGCGCTGTAAGCGTTTTACCCATAGAAAATTAACGTTATGGAAAACTGTCTGTTTTGCTATCGGAAACTGCATGAGGGGCAAACGGATTTTCATCCGGCATGTTCCAAAAAGATGTTTGGAACAGCTTCTCCGCCTGTTCTGCCATATACGCACGGGCATTTGTCGGAGTTGGCCGAACAGGTGGTTCGCAGTCAAACGACTATAACCGGCGTACAACCCAAACTGTCGTTAGATTTGGCAGGAAACGAAAAAAATATACCTCAACGGTTTACAATTGTTGGTTTATGGGGAAAATACATCTTGAAGCCTCAAACGGAATTATATCCGCTATTGCCTGAAAACGAAGACCTTACCATGCACTTAGCGGAAATTGCCGGAATACGTACCGTACCTCATTCGCTGATCCGTTTTGCCGACGGCGAACTGTGTTATATTACCAAACGGATTGACAGAGACGACAAAGGAAATAAACTGCCGATGGAAGATATGTGCCAGCTAACCGAACGTTTGACAGAATATAAATACAAAGGCTCTTACGAACAAATTGCCAAAGTGATATTGCGGTTTTCAAATACACCCAAATTGGATTTAGTCAACTTTTGGCAACAAACGCTGTTTTGCTGGCTTACCGGCAACGCCGATATGCATCTGAAAAACTATTCACTGTACAGTCCCGTAAAAGGTCAATACAACCTGACTCCTGCCTACGACATGCTTTCGACGGTTTTGGCAATACCGGAAGATACGGAGGAATTGGCTTTGACGCTCAACGGAAAGAAACGGAAACTGAACAGGAACGATTTTGAAAAAGCCTTTATTCAATCGGGATTGGACGCAATGGTAACAAGCCGGCTATTCCTCCGTTTTGAGAAATCATTACCCCAATGGCTGACGTTTATTGAAACTTCGTTTTTGAGCGGGGAATTAAAGGAAAAATACAGAAGCATCATCGTGGATAGATGGAAAAGTTTCACAAATTGTGAGTAATTTAGAAAATATCATCTATCTTTTGCCAGAAACAGAAGATAGCTTCGCTCGGATATAAAAATTTGCGAGCATATTTTGTATATCGCTCGACTTTCGCTATCTTTTGCCAGAAACAGAAGATAGCTTCGCTCGGATATAAAAATTTGCGAGCATATTTTGTATATCGCTCGACTTTCGCTATCTTTGCTAAAAAATTGTAATACAATATATCATGGACTTATTATTAGACTTGAATAAACGCTATACATACGCGGATTATCTTACATGGGCGGATGATAAGGTGCGCGAGCTGATTGGAGGATTTATCAAGGTTATGTCGCCATCGGCACGACCCATTCATCAGGAAGTATGCGCCTCATTGGTGTATGAGTTGAAAAGGTTCATCAAAAAAAATAAAGGGATATGCAAGGTATATCCCGATATTGACGTCAGACTTCCCCAAAACGGCGAAAAAGCAGACGAGCATATTTATAGTTACTATTATTCCGACTTTATCGCCTCCACCGGATTGGCCGTTGCTGCCTTTATGGCTTGAAAACCAACCGTTAATAATGCAATACCCAAACTGATACACCCCACAACCACAAACAACCACCACGGTATATCTGTGCGGTAGGCGTAGCCGGTCAACCATTTGTTCATCGTCCACCATGCAATCGGCGAAGCGACAGCAACTGAAATCAGCACTAAAATCAGAAACTCCTTGGATAGCAAAAACATAACGCTCGAAACCGAAGCGCCCAATACCTTACGGATGCCGATTTCCTTGCGGCGCGTTTCGGCCATGTAGGCAACCAATGCAAACAAACCCAGACAGGAAATAAAAATGGTAAGAACGGTTAAACCGGAAAGCAATGTCCCCAATTTCTGTTCTTCGTTGAATTTGCGGGCATATTCTTCGTCGACAAATTGATACTCAAATGGATATCCGGGATTGTATTGTTTGAAAATCTGTTCTGCCTTCGCCAGATTATCCGCCATGCGGTTATGGCCGTTTAGTTTGATGTGCATCACGTAAAAACTACTATACGCAGGGCCGCCGATAAGC
>Ga0082212_10013958_pt1 | contig 10026 bp, 6 predicted proteins | sample TergutNt197P3_FD_71548 | JGI IMG/M metagenome (GOLD analysis project Ga0082212, IMG submission 71548) | Neocapritermes taracua P3 segment gut microbial communities from Petit-Saut dam, French Guiana - Nt197 P3 | ecosystem: Host-associated > Arthropoda: Insects > Digestive system > Gut ... | reverse complement strand
TATCTGGCCCTGCTTGAGTCCGTGGGCGTTCTCTCTACCGACGCGCAGAGTCCGTCTGCAAAAGCCGAACTGACGGTGTTTATGCAGGACGCCCTTGAAGCGGTGTCCGCATCGGGCTTTTGCCTCTTCAGCGCGCAGACCTTTGTGCCGGCGATCTTTTTCAACCTGGGCCCCAACCACTTTGTTACGCGCATTACCGGAAAGATAGCAACCCGCGCCGGAGCGGCGGTTCGTATGATGCTGGGAATGAAGCCGCTCCTGCGCTTCAATTCGTTTTTCCTGCTGCCCCATGCAGAAGCTTTGCGTCTTGCCGCGGGCTTTCCCATGTACACCGGCTCTTTTCTACGGCTTGGAGAGCGGAGCTACAATCTGGAGCGGCTCTTTAATCTGCGCGAGGGACTGACCGCTGCCGACGATTCCCTGCCCGAGCGTCTGACCAGGACGCCGCAGCCCGCGAGAAAAGGCGCGGCGAAAGCTGACCATGTGGTTCCCCTGGAAAAAATGCTCAAACAGTATTACAAAGTGCGGGGTTGGGATGCAGATGGAGTTCCCACAAAGCGGACATTGAAACGGCTGAAAATTGAAACTGTGCCGGGAGGAAACTTTTCCATGACAATTTGAAATTGTCATGGAATTCCGATTGAAATATTTAAGGAGTAGAAATGCACGTAACGGTAAAATACAGAGCGCATTTGGCAGCGCTCACCAAAATCGTCACAGAACAAGTTGAGGCTGCGGCGGTAAAAGATATATTGCGGCACATCAAAATGAGTTTCGGCGCAGAAGCCGAAAAACTGGCAAAGACCATGCTCATTGCGGTTAACGGAGAGAGTATCCTCCACCTTGCACGCTTCAAAACCGTTCTGCAAGATGGAGATGAAGTTTCCTTTCTGCCGATTTGCGGCGGCGGGTGAAAGGAGATGTTACAATACAACCACCTCTATCCCGTGTTCAATGAGCAGCCTTGCGGTGACCCCTTTGCCGTCCACCAGAGAGCCGTTGAAATTTCCATCGTAGATTTTCCCGCAGCCGCAGGAGGGGCTGTTGGCTTTTAGTATTGCCTTTTTGCAGTTGTATTTTTGGCATATTTTCAGTACTTCTTCGGCGCCGGCAAGGAACGCCTCTGTTACATCAGCTCCTTCCTTTGTAATGACCCGTTCGTTTTTTATTTCGGCTGGAGGCCTCGGCGTTGTCAGGCCGCCGAGCTGTTCGGGACATACCGGGATAGCGATTCCCTCTCTCACCAGCGCCGCCACGGTTTCGTTCTCGCAGTTTTTTCCCTTGTAGTTGCAATTCACTCCCACCAGGCAGGCGCTGACAATAATCATTTTATCCTTAATCATTTTATCCTTTTAAAAACAACATACCTTATCTCTTTAGGACGAGGTTGTTGATTTCCTATATTATTTTTATTCCCATTTCATTTACAAATTTATTGCTGTCTATTACTAGACTATATTTTTCTATATCCATGTTATCATAACTTTTTTGCAATTTTTTCAATAAATTTATTTTCTCTTTTGCATCATTTACCCATTCAGAATTCGGATAGTCCATTATTACTTTTGTAAAATAGTATTCAGCGCTTTTAAATGAAATATATATTTTATTTAGCGCTTTTATTTGCTCTCCATGCGTCTTTGCAATAAATGTTTTATCCTCATTCCTTTTATAAAATTGATCCGGGTGAATATTTTTATAATATTTTATTCCCAATTTGTAGTATACATAACTTTGATTGCCAATATTGACCAAAGAATTATTTTGAGAATAATTTTGATTTAAATTGCCTTCTGAAATAATGTTTTCACTTATTTTTTTCCAATTTTTTACCTGGTTCAATTTATTGTTTAATTTTATTGTTATTTCATTATATTCTTTTTCCAAAAACTCATCTCTGCATAAATCAGGATGATATTTTTTAATGAGCTGCTTTAACAGCCTAATATATTCTTCTTTGGTCATTTTTTTACTTTTACCAAAAACGCCGCCCTGCTTTTTACCCCAAACTTGCGGTAAATCTGGGAAACATGGGATTTAACGGTTGGAATGGAAATAAAAAGACGTTCTCCTATTTCTTCATTGCTCAGGCCTTCCCGTACCATTAACAGGGCGACTTCTTTTTCGCGTTCAGTCAAATTATGTTCCCTGAAAATATCGTCAATTGCAGGACTTAATATGATTGGAGGGAGAGGAACAATTTCTTTATTTTTCGGTATTACTTTAAGGCACAGGATAAAAAACACAATGGCGGAGAGAGAGAGTACCAGTACCGCGTATGCGTTATCGAATTGTCTGTCTTTGAACAGGATACCCAGAGATATCGAGCCTACATTTATCGAATAAACAGAAATCGACAGAAGCCAGCACCAGTAACCGCTGGAGGGTTTGTCTTTGGAAGAAATATCCTGCCAGTATGAATCCACAATGACAAAGGGAAAAACCACCGTCATCATTCGTGTTGCCGTGATTTTGAGAGTATACAGAATCATAAAGAGCGTTTCCGAACGGTTGAAAAAAAGCAAGGAAGGAGAAACTACAAACAAGCCGGCGCACAAGAAAATAAAAAACCTTAAAAACCGCTCCCATTCCTTGCCGGCAAGAAACCCAAACAGGGCCAGGAGCAGAAGCAGTGCAACCACGAAGGGGTTAAAACCGGCATCGAAGGGGTAATTAAGCGAAGGTATAAAAAGCCAGTCGGCCCAGCTTGTCGAATAAATGATCAAAACGGCGAGAAGCGGGAAGAGGAAATTAGGAATTAAAGATTGGTGTTCGTTATCTATTTGTGTTGGCACCAAGCTGTGCTTTCTAACATGGTCTTCCAATTTCTCATTCCTAATTCCTGGTTCCTCATTCTCCGGGCGAAAGCCCGGAGCCAGAAACACCAATACAAAAACTCCGGCAGCGGCCATAACCAGGCCTATGCCGGTAAATAAAAATGGCATGAGAAAAATCCTTCCCTGTCCCTGTATCAAATAAAAAATAAACAGGCCTGTGATAGTTGACAATACCGCCCATAATGTCCGCTTTGTGTTGATCAGCAAAAAAAAACACCCGCTAATAAGAACCAGCCCCACCCCGTTCCCAAAAGACGCAAAAGCGGAAATACCGGCGTTTGCCAGATACACCGCCTCAGGGATAAGAAAACGGACGACAGAACTGGGAAGAAAAAAGAACGCCGTCACAATCAACCGTGCTTTCCAAGGCAAGCTGTGCTTGCCAGAAAACAGGGCGCGCGGGGGACAGCGGCAGTTTCTTAATTCCCCGTATCGAAGATACGAAAGCGGCAGAAGCAGGGGCAGAATCAGAGCTCCAAAAAGAGTGCCCGCCATATTCCACAGATAAACCTGTGCATTTTTTTCCGTTCCGGCGGCTATACCCATGTAGGCCCGCATGGCATAGGTAAAAACTACGCACAGCATAAAAGCGGCAATTAGTAGGTATTCACGCCTGGGGGATTTCATGATACTGCCAGTATAGCAAAAAGGGAAAAAACGTGAAATATGGTCATGCTTGCTTTCGGATGCGGCATTTTGGGGTTTTTCGCAAAATCATACTTTAGTAGGATATACAACCGCCAAACGAAAGTTGACAATAAATAGAATCCTACTATGGAGTGAAATATGAAAACAACCCATAAAGCGCAAGCCGCTCTTATATTGTTAATATTTACCTGTTTACTTTTAATTGCCTCATGCGATCTCTTCTCCGGCCCCAAAGTAGACCTTTTGAAAAAAATCGATAACGAAGTGGCATACGCAAACGCGCCCTGGGTGCCTGTGCGTATTGAGACGGGCGGGATGGGAACCGTAAGCCTGATGGGAATACAGAAACAAGCTGTCAAAAAAGGGTATTCCTTCGTTCTTGTGTTCCAGCCGTACAGCGATTATCCCTTTATGGGCTGGCAGGCATGGATTGAGGGAGAAGGACTGTACGCATCGTGGAAACCTGATGAGTCGTCAGGTGAAGAAAAAGTGAAGTTCGTCCCGAAAAACGCCGAGGGAACCGAGGTGGAAATATTCGTATACAAGATGCCGCCTGAAGGGAAATATCTTGTTATCGGGCCCTGGGGTTCCGAAGGTGCAGACCTGAAAGTGACGCTGGTAACTGGAGAACTGGGAACCATATACCCGCCGGCAGGCCCGTTAACAGGCATCAAGAAGGGCTTCCCATTCACATTGAGCTACCAGCCCAGAGCAAACTATCCGTTTGATGGATGGAAAGCGCAGTGGTGGACAGGCGAAAGCCTCCATTCCGTTATCTGGAAGCCGGGGATGGAACAGGCTGTTAACGCCCAGGTGATATTTGAGGCGAGGGATGCGGCAGGCTGTACAGTGGAGGCAACGATTTTGTTTGACCCCGGCGAGGAAGGCATCCGGATCGGCCCTGCGGGTGCGGATAACCGGAAGCTGGACGTGCAGGTAGAAACCGGCGTTTTTGGTATGGCGATCCACAGCATAACCGAGGCTGATCCTGTACGGGAAGATATTCCGTTTACCGTGAGTTTACAGCCGTCGGGGAATTATGAGTTCAGAGGCTGGCAGATAAAATACACCGACGTGAATGATGAAGAGCAATTCTTTCCTGACTACTGGTATAAGGGCGAGGGGATAAAGGGAAACGACGATATAGCAATGGTGCTATGGGAACCGCTCAACAGCACGGACATACGGATAACGATTAAAGCCCTTCCCCAGAATGCCGATGATCGTAAACCCATTATTATCAATCCATTGAACGCGGACAGTCCGTCTCTTAACGTAACCGTAAAATCGGGAGACTTGGGAACGCCAATGACCACGATAACTGCTGCGGCTCCCGCGCGGCAGAGCTTTCCCTTTACGGTGAGTTTTCAGCCCTTTGCAGAATACCCGTTCCGGGGCTGGCAGTTGATGGTTGACGATGACGAGACGGTATGTTCAAAATGGCCGGCAACTGATGATGAAAGAGAGCAGGAACTGTCTCTCGGCTGGAAAGTTACCTGGTCGCCGCGCAACGCATCGGGCACGGATATGGATATAACAATAGTAACCCTTCCTTTGGAAACCGAACCAATAACGATAATGCCGCTTGGCGGAGAAAAGGGGCCGAACAAAGACATACAAATAGTTACCAATGACAGGGGAACTGCTGTTCCTCCTGCGGGAACCTTTGAACGGAGGCTTGGTTTCCCGTTTACGGTGGAGTTTACTCCTTCTTCGGCGTATGCCTTTGTCGGATGGAAAGCGTACGATATCAATGATTTTGAGTTTTCAGAAGATGAAGTGAAGATAGAAGGAACCGGCGCCAGGGTAACGGTAACGGTGAACACCTCCGACAATGTATACCTTGTCCCCCTGTGCAGTCCCCGCCCCCGCATTGTCGACTCAAAACCGCCGCTCATTGACACGGGCATTTCCTACAGCAAGGACACGGATATACGCATAACCTTTGACGAGCCGCTTAAAAACGACAGCAGCAATATCAGGTTTGGGCCGGGATTTATCGAGATAACCGGCTACACCATTCCAAAAACATTAAGTGAAGAAAGCAGGCCGTATGATGATCCTGATACGACAAGCGTAAACGAAGACGGCGACCTGACCGGACAAAAACCAGGATCATCGAAGTTTTACAAAAGTCCGAGGTATGACGCTGATACAAAATCCATCATCATACAAGTCGGAGACGGCAGTGAAGGAACCAAACAACCGCCCGGAGACCTGGCTATCAGCGTGACCGTGGGAACGAACATACTGAGCGCCGGCGGCTACGGCATGACGGCAGAAAAGAGTTTTCAGTTTCGTACCAACACCATTGAGGTCAGAAAGAGATACATAGCGGAAAACATCTGGGCCATACACACACCAAATGAAACACCGATAACAGAATCGCATTTTTTCTACGACGGAGCATCCCGGAGCGCGGCCAATAACTACCGGGACGCACGGCTGCGGATGAAAGACAACGGCAAATATGAAGTAACCCTGTACTTCAGCGTAAAGCCGAGTCAACCGGGTGAGATGTTCGATCCTCCTACCCACTGCGAGGTGCAGGAATACCGCGCCATGAATCTGGCGGGAGGCAGCGCATTAAACGAAGGGGAAGCCAAACTCTATAACTTATCATCGATGCAGGCCGAGCCCGCAACCCCGACCGGAACCGGCGGGGCCGTATACCGGGGGAGGCACACCGGAGCGGCAATGGTGTACAAGATTACCCACGAACTGCAAACACCCAACCCCGATCCGGGCATTTGGCATCTGATACTGCGGGTTTACCGCGATGGTGCGGGCGATATAGAGCAGTACAATTGGCAGACCGCGCACAGCTACGGCTACTATGCCGCAGTGGTGCTTGATAACCAGCCGCCCGGCGGAGGAAACCCCGGCTTTAACTTCAGAGAGTACGCAACCTCCGATACTACCGATCCGATGAAACCCGTGTATAACTACAGCCCCGACAATCCGATGCTTACATTTACCGCCGGTTTTTCCGGGGTTGAGGATAACGCCGGTTTCGGGATCAGAGAGCGGGTAGCAAGCATTGACAAGCCCTGGACTATGAACGAGCCGGAGGCCAATCAGTGGCGCTGGCGCATAATGACCGGAGGTACTGCCAACTACATAAGCCACCCGAGCGACAGCGGCGGCTGGTTTCTTTTTTCGGGTAACAACACCAAAGAACTGGATTTAAGCACAATAACAAGCATAGCATCACAGAATGATGAAATAGTGCGAAGCGTGCAGGTGCAATATAAAGACAGTCTGGGGAATATAAACACAAACTGGTACGAGATGGGGCAGATACGGTATTTCAAATCAATCATTACACCGGTTGCTGACTACAGTGCAGCTTACCATGCAGAGACGAATTCCATCACCGTAACCTGGACAAGGCCCGGCGGCATGGATGGGGTGGAAATTCGGGTAAACAATGGTTTACCGCAGCCCATTAAAGGCGCCGGCGATATAAGCCTAAATCAAACCCAAACCTATACAATAAGCAATGTACCTCAACTCAACACTTCCGGTGTCAGATCCGGGCAGACGGCGGGCAATGTAACCGGCTATACTATTACGCTTGCGGCGTATAACACTTACGGAGACGCCGGGACGCCGCCGTTTAAAATCTGGAATATTCCGGGGATGAGTAACAGCACAGCCGAACCGTTACTTGAAATCAGCACAGAAGATGAACTGAAAACAGTAACCGGAAACGGAAAATATGTATTGACCCAAGATATCACTGTCTCAGACCACGTACCAATCAATGACTTCACCGGCAAGTTCTACGGCAACGGGCATACGGTAACGATTAACAGCCTTGCCGAAGGCAGCGCGGCCGGCACCTACATAGGACTGTTCACCCAGATAAACGGCATGGTTCGGGACTTGACCGTGGAATATAAGAATGTTCCTGTTTCAATGAACTCCTCATACACCGCCTGTTTTGGCGGCATAGCCGGAAGAGTGGATGGAGGAACAAGCATTTATGAAAGGAGCGTCCTGGAAAACATACTGGTTAAAGGAGAGGTAACCGCAACTATAGGCGGAACCCAAAGCGTCTCTGCTTATGTTGGCGGTATTACCGGTCTAAGCATGTCAAACACTGACGTTAAAAATGCCTATAGCGGTCTTGTACTTACGGTGGAAAAGACCAACCCAACAACAAACAGTTCCCTCTATGTGGGCGGCATTTCGGGACGGATAAGCGGAAGTACTGCTAATGGGGTAATCATTACGGGGAATATCACTGTTGGCGGTACGGGCAGCAGGGTAGTAAATACTGACAATTCGTCAGATGCTAATGCAACTACAGGACTTCTGGTTGGCGGATTGGCAGGTTGGTTTTCCAGCGGAACTCTGTCGGAATCGCATTACCGGCAGGGCGCTATTACCGTTTACAGCGGCACGGGATCGGGCTACATCGGCGGGGCGGTTGGAAAATACGTCGGTACATCTGCAAGCGGCGAATTTATCCGTTGTTCAATGTCAGGAGACATGATAATTACCAAAACAGGTTCCGGCGCTGCATTTCTTGTCGGCGGCTTCGTCGGCGACTTATATAGGGTAAATATGTCATTGTGTTGGAGTTCACCCAATATCATATTGGATATGCAGGCGGGCGATGCGTATATCGGAGGGTTTTCCGGAAGATTAGGAGGCGAATCAGGCAATACCTACGTCGTGATTGCCAACTGTTACTCGAAAACAGATGTAAACGCAGCATGCGCCGGTGAAATTGTTGCCGGCGGCTTTATTGCCGTTACCAGCAAGGAAATTACTGCCAATAGTAACGGCTTCAGATATTGTTACGCTGCGGGAGATGTGAATGTATTTAGCACTGGCAATGAAAACGTATATGCGGGAGGTTTCGCGGGAATCACCTACGCGCGTTTATATGACTCCTATGCATTAGGAAACGTATTTGTTGATAAGACAGGTATAGGTACTGTCAATGCGGGCGGTCTTGTTGGCTATTTGGGAGGGGATAAGGACGCTTCAGGTAATCTCGCAGGAAGTGTGCAAAGATGTTTTGCAACCGGAAGCATTAAAGCCCAGGCAGCGGAACCGGCAGGTACAAGAATTTTTAATATCGGAGGCCTTGTGGGGGAATGTTCTAAAATGACCACTAGTACTAATGTGCAGATAGGATACAGCGTTGCCCTTGGGGAAAGTATTACCGCAACGGGAGGAGGAACTAAAAACATTGGGCGGATTTTTGGTTATCAGGCGCCGGATGCTCCCGAAGGTAAAAGTAACAACTACGCAAGAAACGACATGAAATTTTATCAGAGTAATACATACGCCGCTGCCAGCATTACCCCCACTACTCCCCCTATTCCCAGGGAAGCAGGTACCCCCCCAGATAAAGACGCTAACGGCGCGGACGCCCATGACGGCAATTTCCGCAACGCTTTATGGTGGCAACAGGATTTAGGTTTCACCGCCGCCAACGGCTGGAATACCGCTGTGGGTAGCAGGCATCCGCTGCTTATTGGATTAGACGGACAGTAGCCGACAAGCGGCAGCGGCGCCTGACAAAACGTCATCAACTCGTTAGAATATATCCGCAGAGAGGCATATTGTTCTATGTATCAATCTTTAAGGAGAAAAAATGGACAAGAAACACCTAACAGCGCCTTGCGGATTAGCCTGTTTTATTTGCGGAACATACGAAGGCAACATTACCGAGGAATGGAAAAAGCAGGTTTCAACGTTTTTGAAAATACCGGTTGAGGAAACACCATGTAAAGGCTGCCGTGATGAAAAAGGCAAATGCAAATTCGGCGTAAACAATCAATGCCCCACCTGGGATTGCGTGCAGGAAAAGGGCGTAACCTTTTGTAATGAATGTACTGATTTCCCCTGCGAGAAACTTCGACCGACAAAAAACGGGGCGGAATACCCTCACAATATTAAGATGTACAACCTTTGCAGAATGAAACTTATTGGTATTGACAACTGGATCGAAGAAGCCGGCGAGATACAGGGATTGTACTATTCCGGCAAATTCGAAGTTGGCAGAGGGCCGGTGGGTTAATTAAATGTGGTATTAAACCTTTTATTGGAATATAATTCTTTGAGAGGCGTACTTTGGCAGAGGATTTTACCCATTTTGATTCCCGCGGCAATGCGGTAATGGCGGATGTCTCGGAAAAAGAGACAACTTCCCGCACTGCCCGCGCCGGGGGAAGCATCTCCATGAACGAACAGGCCGTGAAGGCGGTTCTTGGCGGCACTGCCAAAAAGGGAGATGTTTTGGGCGCCGCCCGCATTGCAGGTATCATGGCGGCAAAACGCTGTGCAGAGCTTATCCCCCTGTGCCATCCCCTCAATTTCGATTCATGCACCGTTGATTTTTCCGTTGATGAAAAAAGAGGCGCAATAGATGCGTCATGCACGGTAAAACTTTCAGGAAAGACCGGAGCCGAAATGGAAGCCCTTACCGGAGTATCCGTCGCCCTGCTCACCGTTTACGATATGTGCAAGGCTCTGGACAGGGCTATGGTTATCGGTAACATACGTCTCCTGGAAAAGTCCG
>Ga0082212_10013957_pt1 | contig 10027 bp, 9 predicted proteins | sample TergutNt197P3_FD_71548 | JGI IMG/M metagenome (GOLD analysis project Ga0082212, IMG submission 71548) | Neocapritermes taracua P3 segment gut microbial communities from Petit-Saut dam, French Guiana - Nt197 P3 | ecosystem: Host-associated > Arthropoda: Insects > Digestive system > Gut ... | reverse complement strand
TCGGGTATCACGATCTCTACAGACCTGAAGGTCTCCGGCTCCGGCATCTCAACCTCAACGGCCCCGTAAGCCTCAGGTTCGGGCGCCTCCGCCTCTGCCGCGACGTAAACCTCAGGCTCAGGCGCCTCCGCCTCTACCGCACCGTAAGCCTCAAGTCCGGATACTTCTGCCTCTACTGCACTGAAAGCCTCAAGCTCGGGCGCCTCCGCCTCTGCCGCTCCGTAAGCCTCAGGTCCGGGTACTTCTGCCTCTACTGCAACATAAGCCTCAGGTCCGGTCGCTTCGGTCCTTACCGCCTCGAAAGCACCTGGCTCTATCACAGCAGCGCCAGCCGTCCCGTAGGCCGCAGGTCCGGCCTCTTCCGTCCTTACCGCCTCGAAAGCACCTGGCTCTATCACAGCAGCGCCAGCCGTCCCGTAGGCCGCAGGCCCGGCCTCTTCCGTCCTTACTGCCTCGAAAGCACCTGGCTCTATCACAGCGGCGCCAGCCGTCCCGTAGGCCGCAGGCCCGGCCTCTTCCGGCTCTACATCTTCTTCTTCGGCATCCGCCTTGGTCACGGCAGACTTCAAAAACCCGACTACCGCCAAAAGGGCTTCTCTCGCCGGCTTCGCAGCCTTTTTGAAAAATGTTTCTTTCGCGGGTTTCTGCCCCTCTTCATCCTCAGCCGCAATCGGCGCTTCCGGCTCCGCAACGTCCACCTGCGCGGGCGGCCCCATAGCATCGGCATCATACACCGGCGCAGGCGGCCTCATCGCATCGGCATCATACACCGGCGCAGGCGGCTCCAAAGCACCGGCATCATACACCGGCGCAGGCGGCCTCATAGCATCCGCATCATACACCGGCGCAGGCGGCTCCAAAGCACTGGCATCATACACCGGCGCAGGCGGCCTCATAGCATCGGCATCATACACCGGCACGGGCGGCTCCAAAGCACCGGCATACACCGGCGCGGGCGGCCTCATAGCATCCGCATCATACACCGGCGCGGGCGGCTCCAAAGCACCGGCATCATACACCGCTGCTGCCTCAGCCTCAACTACAGGCGGCGCTTCCGGCGCTTCCGGCTCTGCAATGCCCACCGGCGCAGGCGGCACTACGGCATCAGTTTCATATTCAGCCACAGCCTCTTCCGGCGCCGCGTCGTCCTCAATAAACTCGCCCCAGGATTTTACAGTTTCCGGTTCAGCTTTGCTTGTCTCCGGCTCTGGCGCTACCGGCTCTGGCGCTACCAGCTCTGGCGCCTCCACCTCCGCTACTGCCTCAGCCTCAACAGGAATAGAAACCTCCGGCTCCGGCTCCACCTCAACAGGGGCAGAAACCGGCTCTGGCGCTTCCGGCTCTGGCGCTTCCACCACCGCTACTGCCTCAGCCTCAACAGGAATAGAAACCTCCGGCTTCGGCTCCACCTCAACAGGGGCAGAAACCTCCGGCTCTGGCGCAACCAGCTCTGGCGCCTCCGGCCCCGGCGCATCCACCACCGGCCCCGGCGCATCCGCCTCCGGCCCCGGCGCATCCACCACCGGCCCCGGCGCATCCACCACCGGCCCCGGCGCATCCACAACCGCTACTGCCTCAGCCTCAATAGGAATAGAAACCTCCGGCTCCGCGCCTTCCACGCGCGTCCCTGCCTCGGCAGCAGCCGCCTTTATCGATTCTTTCGTGGCGACCCTGACCTCTTGATCCTCAGGCATGAACACTGTCTCATCAAAGTCAAAGATCTGCGGGACAAACGGTTTGTTGAGTGCAGGCCTGAGTATCTCGATGTCGGCAGGGTTGTCCGGCGCGATGATGTCGGTATAAGCCGACCTTTTCTGCCGGTTCCTGTTCCTCAGGTTCTGGGCCTCCTCGTTCCTGCGCGCAGTCAAATACGTTTCGGCGGTCTCCGCCTGCCCGTCTTCCGCTTCCGCAGCTGTTTCTGCCGCGTCAGCATCGTCCAAAGACTCAGACTCTATCGTCTTTCGGCTGCGCGGCCTTTTTCTCAGCCCTTCCTGTTCGGGATCGTCTTCATTTGTTTTCTTGTCTTCAGTATCCAAAGCCACCTCTTATCATTCAATCAAAAGATCATTCAATCATCGCCCCAGGCCTTGCCGAGCGAACTGACCGCCGCGCCGCAGGGGTCAACCACAGTAGCCCCTCCGTCGACCAAAAGATTCTGTCCGGTAATGAACTTCGCTTCGTCGCTCGCGAAGAAAACGACCGCAGGCGCAATCTCCTCGGGTTCCGCCGCCCTTTTGATCGGGCAGAACCGCGCGAGGAGGCCAAGCGCCCCGTAGATATCCGTATCCTGCGCCTTCGCCAGCCCCGCCATGCTGGACTTCAGCATGTCGGTCGCCGTCGCGCCGGGGCTCACGGTATTGATACGTATGCCCTTATCGCCGTAGTCAAGCGCGACCGCGTTTGTGAACCCGTGGATCGCGGCCTTCGTCGTGCTGTACGCGACCATCGCCGGGATCGCGCGCACACCGGCCAGTGACGAAATATTGACGATGGAGCCGCCGCCCTGCTCAAGCATCTTCGGGATCGAAAAGCGGGTCATGTTAAAGATGCCGTTTATATTTGTGTTCATAATATCGTGCCACTGCTGGACGGGGATTTCGGTAACGGTCCCCGGCGGGTCGATGCCGGCGTTGTTCACGAGTATATCCAGTTTCCCGAATGCGCTGACTGCCGCGTTTACCATCGCCTCGCAGTCGTCCAGATTTGTCACATCGCCCGCGTAGCACCCGATGCTGCCCTCCGGCAGCCCGGTGGCGAATTCCTCGAGTTTTTCCTTGCGGCGCCCGGTAATGAGGACCTTCGCGCCCTCGCTCACAAACGCCTTCGCGACCGCGGCGCCGATCCCGACGCCCCCGCCCGTTACCAATGCTACCTTGCCTTCAAGCCTTCCTGCCATTGTTATTCTCCTTCCCTGCCTTACCGCGGCTATTCGTCCTCGCCGCCCATGTTCTCGTTCCAAATATCGTTCCATTCGCGTCCTGCGAGGAATACGTTCGCATTCATCTCGTTGCTGCGTTTCAGCACCGCGTCAAACACAAAAGTGTCCATTTCATAATAGAAAGCCTTCGCCGCGACGTCGCCGGGTATGCCGTCCCTTATCATGAGCCTGCCGGCGTTCAGCGCCTCAATGGTCTTCTTCACATAGTCGCTGGTGAAGTCGAGCGCGCGCTCATCAAAACCAAGGCCGAACATCGTGTGCCCCGGGATGATCACGTCGGCGCCGAGTGCGCGGATCTTTTCTATGTCCTCGACCCAGTGCTCGCGGCCCTTGTCTGTGATCTCGCATGTGAACGGGTGCGCCATGTTGAAGATCACATCGCTTCCGGCAACCGTCTTGATGGACGGTATCCACATTACCGTATTATATTTCAGGTCGCCCCAGATATGCGGCATGATCTCGATCTCAAACCCGTCAAGGTCGAGCACGCCCTTCTCGTAAGGGATGATCGGGATAGGCTTGTCCGGGCAGTTCAGCTCACCGACTTCCTTCTTCCAGTGATCGAGCTTCGGCAGGAACTGTTCCTCGATGACCTTGATGTCCTCCTCATAAGCATATACCGGCGTACCGGGGAAAGCGTCAAGGAACACCTGCGTCCCGAAATAATGGTCCGGATGCCCGTGTGAAAGGAAGATTGCCTTGGGCCTTTTGTTGTACTCATAAAGCTCGGCCACGACGCGGTGGGCGTTTGACAATGTCCACTGCGTATCCCATACCACACATTCATCCTTGCCCATCACAATGACCGAAACGACGCGGAACCCGTCGTCATTGGATATACAGCTCAGCGTCCAAAGCTTGTCCGGGCCGTGCCAGTTTTCCCTGATTTCCATTCTTTCCATGGTTTTTTGAACAGACATAAAAACTCCTCTCGTTATCGTAATAGAGCTACACAAAAATGCGCTTCCCAAAATCCGCACTCTATAATTTTATAACAGCCGGGATATTTGTCAACGGGTTGTTGGCAGCCTAATGTGAACGGTTGTTGACCGGTTATTGATGTTTCTGTGGTTTTTGCCGTTTCCGCCGCTATCCGCCCGTAAAACGGGCGGCTTCTTATTCCCCCGGCAGACGGGGTGTAACGTACAGTGTACGGTTGTTGGTGAAGATGACGTAACCCGGCCTGGCGCCCGAAGGCTTCTTCACATAGCGGGCCATAGTGTAGTCGACGGGGACGTTTTCCGACCCGCGCGCCTTGCTGTGCCATGCGGCGATCATTGCCGCGGCGAAAAGGTCCTCTTCACGCGGCGCCCCGCCCTCCGTCTTCAGTATGACATGCGAGCCGGGTATGCCCTTGGTGTGCAGCCAGTAGTCGGTCTTCGCGGCAACACGCAGCGCAAGCTCATCGTTTTCCGCGTTATTGCGCCCCACAAGCGCCTGCGCACCCGAGGGGAGTGTGTAAGTATGCGGGGCGAAACCGGCGCCCCTGCGCGCCTGTGCCTTATGCCTGCTGTTACCGCCCGGCTTCCCCTTCCCGGTCTTCGCAGGCCGCAGATAACCTGTTTCGATAAGTTCTTCGCGAAGCCCTTCGATCTCCTCAAGGCTCCCTGCCCCGTCCAGGAAATGGGCCACCCCCTCGAGGTAGCCTGCCGCCTCGCGCGTCTCTTCAAGCTGTTTCTGTTTGACAACGGACGCGGTCCTGGCCTTGCTGTAGAGCTTGTAGAAACGCTGCGCGTTCTGCGCAGGAGTGAGCCGCACATCCAGGTCTATCGTCCGTACGGCGCCGTCCCTGTGGTAGTCCTCCAGCGCGACGCGCCCCGCCCCCTTTTCGATGCGCCAGATATTCGCTGTGATCAGGTCCCCGGTTTTGCGGTATTCTTCGGCGCGCGCAGCCTCCGCCAGGTCTTCCTCAAGCCGCTGCTCTTTCAGGTACAGCTTGTCGAGCCTCGCTTTCAGCAAGCTTTTGAGCTCATTTGACTTAACGGTGAGCCTTCCGCGGGCCTCGCGGCTTTCATACCAGGCCTCGAGCATTTCGCTGACGGCCGTCTCCCCTGCGTACACCTGCGCCCTTAGGCCGTCGTAGACGCCAAGCGAAAATACATGGAAATCGGCGGCCCGATCGCCGTCAAAAAAAATCGCGGGTGCATAGCCGCCTTCGGCCGCGAGCCCGTCATAATACTCAAGGCTCCTGCCGGTCACATCCGCGTCCTTTGTCTCTTCCTCCATGACAGGCGAAACGCCCCTGCCCGGCGGAGGCAGCCTGTATTCCATGCCGGGCAGCATCTGCCTCACGCGGCTCATATCGCCCGTGACGCGCTTTATCGCGTCGACTATGCGCATGCCGTCGAGAAAAACGATGTTGCTGTGCTTGCCCATGAGCTCAAACACGAGCGAGCGCGCCTCTTTTAAGCCGAGTTCGCCCGACGTCTGGAAATCAAAGCGTATGATGCGTTCCTTCGGCGTCTGCGTGATGCTTTCGATGCGCGCCCCCAAAAGGTATTTCCTCAGAAGCATGCAAAACGCCGGCGGATTCCCCGGCCCGGCCTCGCGTTTCTCCGCAAGGTAGATCAGCGGACGGCCCGCGCTTGCGGAAATAAGCAGGTTGTACCTGCCCGGCGGCCTTCCAGCCACAGGAGGCCGGTTCACGCACAGGATAAGCTCTTCCCGTTCAGGCTGGTAGATCCGCTCAACGCGCCCGCCGGTGAGCACGCCTGCCAGCTCGAGGCTTACCGCCCCTACTACATAATTATCAAAACCCAATTTTCTTTACCTCTTGCAATAATACTCACAATATGGTACATTTTTCTGCGTACGTTTGCAATCAGCGCCCCTTGGGGCGTTTTATACGGATAATAAGGGAAACAGAAAGCGAGGGAGGACTATGTCAAGGAAATGCGCGATATGCGGCAAAGGCCAGGCGAGCGGCAACAACGTTTCGCACTCCAACCGCCACACCAGGCGCAAGTGGAACGCAAATATCCAGCCGATCAAGGTCAATGAAGGCGGGAGCGTCAAGCACATCAATGTGTGCACAAAATGCCTGCGCGCCGGCAAGGTGACAAAAGCCATATAGCATGGTGTTTTTTCAGCGGACGTAAAAGCCGGCTAAAGGGCCGGTTTTTTGTTTAGGCCCGGCCCGGCTGACCCAGCCTTTCAAGCATCCTTGTAAAGTACGGGGGCAGCGGGCTTTCGAATTCAAGCCTCCCGCCTGTGGAAGGATGGTCAAAACCCAGCACTCCCGCGTGAAGGTACTGCCCTTCCCGCGCCCCGGGCCCGCGCGCCGGCCCATACAGGTCGTCGCCAAGCACAGGGTGGCCCATGCCCGCCAGGTGGACGCGTATCTGGTGCGTCCTGCCCGTCTCAAGCGTCAGCTCAAGCAGTGTATGGACGCCCTGGCTGCCCGACAGGCGTTCGACCACCCGCCAGTGCGTGACCGCGCGCTTGCCGCCCTCAGGCAGAATCGCCTGCTTCATGCGGTTTTTCGGGTCCCGCCCTACCGCCGCGTCGATCGTCCCTTCTTCCTCCGAAAACCCGCCGGCAGCGATCGCAAGATAACGCCGCGTGATCGTATGCGCCGCAAACTGTCCCGCCAGCGCCGTATGAGCCGCGTCGTTTTTCGCTACGACCAAAAGGCCGCTCGTATTTTTGTCGATACGGTGCACGATCCCGGGCCGGACCGCCCCGTTCACCCCTGACAGCGCCCCGCTGCCGCCCTGCCCGGCAAAGCGGCCGAGCAGCGCGTTCACAAGCGTCCCGGTCAAGCTGCCCTTCGCCGGGTGCACGACCATGCCGCGCTCCTTGTCGACGACCAAAAGATCCTGGTCCTCGTAGACGACGAAGATCGTGATATCCTCCGGCCCCGCGGCAAGCGGAACCCTTTCGTTGACAGTTATGTACACCCTGTCCCCGGCCTTTACGCGCGTGTTCTTCGTCAGGCCTTCCGGCCTTACAAGCCCGCTCTCGATAATGGACTGTATACGGCTCCGGCTCAGGTCGGGGAAGCGTGCGGCAAGCGCGGCGTCAAGCCTTGAGCCTTCGTCCTCCCCTGTAAACAGAGCTTCTCTCTCCTCGTATTCGCTTGACTCTATCAGGATCTCATCCATCGGCGCCCGGCTCTTGCGGCTTCTTCCCGTAAAACCACAGGACATATATGCCAAGCAGGATACAGCCGCCGACAATGCACATATCCGCAAAATTCCATATAGGGAAATCCCCGACGGAGATGAAGTCGACCACGTGCCTGAACATGACGCGGTCGATGAGGTTCCCCAGCCCGCCTGCCACGATCCAGCACAGCCCGGTCTGGAGCAAGGGGTGGCGCAGTCGCTTGTATGTAATGAAACAGGCTGCCGCAACCCCGACAAACAGTATGCTTTGCAGCACCATGAGCACCTCCGGATGCCCGGCAAAAAGGCTGAACGAAACCCCTGTATTTACCGTATACCGAATAGAAAAAAACGCGTCCTGCGACGGAATCGCGTCGCCGACCTCCATGTGCGCCATCACAAGGTTTTTCGTGAACCGGTCAAACCACAAAAGGACCGCGAACATAATAAAATAGACAATATAGACGGGCTTGTTCTTCACTATTGCTTTGACGCTACGAAGGTTTTGTCCAGTCCCGCACCGCCTGTAAAAGCCGGTTTTCCTGCGCCGGACACGGCCCGCCTGCCCGAGGGTTTTTGCAGGCCGGCCTCATCAAACAGCACATTTGCGGAAAAACTGTCAAAACGTTCGAGTTCTGTCTCCAAAAGGTCGCGGAAGCGCGCGCTGAAAAGCTCCCAGCGCCTTGAGAGGGCCTTGGCCTCTTCTGTGGACAGTTCAACGGATTCGCGCGCCTCCCGTCTGATCCTGTCCGCCTCCATCTCGGCGTTCTTCAGCACGATATCGGCGCGTTTTTCGGCGCTCGCGCTGATATCCGACATAAGAGCCTTCGCGGCTTCAAGCGTGCCAAGGATGGAAGCCTCCGAATTCTTGAGGCGGTCGAGCTCGCGCGTCAGCGCCTTGGCGTTTTCCTTGAGCGCCGCGTTTTCACGCAGGAGCGCGCCGAGATCCTCGACGATCAGGTCAAGGAACTGGTCGACCTCCTCTTCCTTATAGCCGCGGACGCCTCGCGTGAAGTCCTTCTTTTGTATTGTAGCAGGCGTGATCATTGCTCTCTGTTAAAACGCGGGCTCATCTCCAATGGCTCTGGCTTCTTTTGTCATCCCCGTACTTGAAGCCTTCCGGCTCCGTATTTGCCTGGACGTCCACGTTTTCAGGCAGGAATACAAAGATGTTCTGCGCGATCTTCTGCACATTGCCGTTAAGCGCGTAAGTAGCGCCTGACAGGAAATCGAAGATCTTGCGGGCCGTGTCATTTTCGATATGCTCAAGATTGATGATGACCGGCTTGCGGCCCTTCAGGCTGTCTACCAGCTTGGGGCATTCGTCAAACGCCTTCGGCTCGATAACAAGGATCTTGAACTTGGCCGTGATCTTTTGTATCACTTCGCTGCTCCTGAGCGGGATCACGTTCTCCCTCTCCCGTTCACGTTCGCGCGCCAGCGGCTCCCTTAAAGGTTCGCGCCTGGGCAGCGGCTCAGTGCCGGCCGAAAGCCCATACGCCTTGCGCTGGGGCGCCACATATGACCTGGGTTCAGGCTCATCGAATTCGTCTTCTTCATAATCTTCGAAGTCGTCTTCGGCCCGGACCAGCGCCGCAAATTTTTCGAATAAAGTCATCTCACACCCTCCATTTCAATACTACTATCATTTATTAACTGCGGGGGCCAAAAATCGCCGTCCCCACCCGTACTATAGTTGCTCCTTCTTCGATCGCGACCTCAAAATCGTTTGTCATCCCCATCGACAGATGCACAAATCCGGCCGCCGAGCCGCCGCGCTCCATGGAAAGCGCGTCAAATGTCCGTTTCGCGTCGCGGAAATGCCCTCTGACGTCCTCCGGATCCTCGGCGGCCGGCACGACCACCATCAGCCCCTTTATGTTCACAAATTTCAACCGTCCTGCGATCTCCCCAGCGAGCGCCCTGCACTCTGAAAGGGCCACACCGGACTTCTGCGTCTCGCCTGCAGGGTTGAGTTGCAACAACACCTGCGCCGCTTTGCCCGTCTTAGCCGCCCTCGTATCGATCTCCTCAGCCAGCCTGAAGCTATCGACAGAATGAATCAACGCCGCTTTTTCTATAACATATTTTACTTTGTTTCTTTGCAAATGTCCAATGAGATTCCACATTATATTGCGTTTGGCGCCCAGTCTTTCAGCTATATCTTGAACTTTGTCATATTTTTCCATCATCTCCTGCACACGGTTCTCCCCCAGCGCATACTCGCCTGCCTCAAGAACTTCTTTGATTTCTTCGGCTGTACGCGTCTTAGTGACGCAAACGAGCATTATGTCGTCGGCTTTCCGCCCCGACCGTGCCGCCGCTGCCGCGATGCGCGCTTTGACCTCTAAGATATTTTCCCTGATGACGCCCATTATCAGTATCCCTCCGCGGACGGGTTGCTCATGATCTCGTCATAGTAGCGCAAAGTCGGCACCTTCTTGCCGTCTTCATCCAAATAGCTGGTTTCCGCTACAAGATAGCGTCCACCTGACTCCTTGAGCACCTGGATTGGCGCCCACTTGAACGTCCCGTTTTGCTGCCGTACATAGACCCCGGCTTTGCCTCCTTTCAGCTTGACGGCCTGCTTCTCTATAACTGCCCCGCTGACCTCGGAGAACACGACCGAGATCTCACGCTTCCTGTACTTGTCAAGATCCTTATAATACATATCCGAGCGCAGTACGATGAACAGGTCTTTGCCCCGCGGCTCAGCCGCCTCTACGCTCGCCCTCACCTTCGTCGTGCCAAGGTCTATCGTGACATTACGCCCGACCTTGTATTTATCAAGGACAGTCTTGTCCGCGTCGTCGATCCAGAACGCGACGCGCCAGAGCAGATTGTTCGTGATGCGGTACACAGGCTCACCGGCCCGCGCAAAACCGCGTTTCAGATCCGTTGCCTCCATCGGCGCCTCGTCGAAAATGCCCCTGGGGATAGACATGATATTGTCCGGCGTTATCCTCTTCTCCCAGCCGTCGCC
>Ga0082212_10013956_pt1 | contig 10027 bp, 7 predicted proteins | sample TergutNt197P3_FD_71548 | JGI IMG/M metagenome (GOLD analysis project Ga0082212, IMG submission 71548) | Neocapritermes taracua P3 segment gut microbial communities from Petit-Saut dam, French Guiana - Nt197 P3 | ecosystem: Host-associated > Arthropoda: Insects > Digestive system > Gut ... | reverse complement strand
GCCGCTTCCTCTATCTGCTCCCTGGTGGCTTCCTTCACGCTGTATGCGATATTCTCCGCTATCGTGCCGTTGAACAAAAACACGTCTTGCAAAACCATCGATATGTGCGAGCGCAGAGATTCCACCGTCAGCTTTCTTATATCCTCCCCATCTATCTTCACGCTCCCGCCCTGCGGGTCGTAGAAGCGTTCGATCAGGGAGACGATGGTGGTTTTTCCCACCCCCGTGGGTCCCACCACCGCGATCATCTCGCCGGGGTTTGCGGCGAAGGATATGTTTTTTAAGACCGGTTCGTCCGCGTTGTAATGGAACGAGACCCCGTCAAACTCTATCTTGCCCTCGCAGCTCTCCAAAGCCTTGGCATCGGGCCCGTCCTTTATTTCCGACTCCGCGTCCAGCACCTCGAATATTCGCGATGCCCCGGCATAGGCCAGCTGCACATCCTCGAACAGCCTCGACAGCACCGCGAGCGGCCCGTAAAAAATGCCGAGGTACATCAAAAAACCGATGATGTCGGGAGCGGTCATGTTTCCGCCCATCGCGAGGTATCCCCCGACCCCCACCACGATGACCGTGCCAAGCGAAGTCAGGAATTCTATCCCGGGATGGAACAGCGCGTTGGCGTAGTTCGCGTTGACGTTCACATCGGAATAGTATTTGCACAGCTTGCGCATTTTAGCGAGCTCCCTCTCCTCCTGCCCGAAAGCCTGGATCTCCTTCATGCCCGAGAGGTTGTCCTGGGTGACCGCGTTGAGCTCGCCGAGCACCTCGCGGTCCAGCTTGAAAAGCGGGGCGACCTTCTTGGAGAAGAAAGTCCCCGCCCAGATCACGAAAGGCACCGGGATCAGCGTGACCGCTGCCAGCACCGGGTTTATCGTGAAGATCAAAATCGTCACTCCGATTATGATGATTATGTTCCCGACCAAATCGGGCAGCGCGTGCGCGACCAGGTCGTGCGCCCTGCTGCTGTCGTTCAGCATGTGGCTCATCAGCTGGCCGGTCTGCTTGTCCTGGTAATACCTCATCGAGAGCCGCTGGAGCTTATCGTATATCGAAGCCATCAGCTCGCCCACGAAATTCCAGGCCGCGATGTGGCTGATGGCAAGGGCGACCCAGCGGCATCCCGCCCGGAGAAGATATGTCCCCACCAAAACGGCGGAGTACCAGAGCAAAAGCTCGGCGTTCAGCGCGTCGCTGTCGCCGCCGCCTATCAGCGCGCCCGTGAGGCGGCGCACCACCGCGGGGGTGATCAGGTTCAATAGGGAAGCCCCGATTACCCCGAGCGTCCCGAAACCGATCGTTCTCCAATGTTTTTTTGCCATCAGCACAAGCCTTGCGGTAAAATTCAAGTCATTTCCTCCCTTTTTTTGGGCCTGCCGCATATTTTTCGCATATCTCGGCATATTTCGCCACAGATCGCTCCATAACCTTCGACCAGGGCAGATAGATTTGGTCTTCGGCGTTCTTTTTCACGAAATCATAGCGGCCGCCGTCGCCAAACGCCCCCTCTATGGCCCCGGCCACGCTTTCGGGGGTCTCCTCGGCGAAAAACGCATTTTGGTTTTCTTTGGATTCGTCGAGTATCTCGGAGGCCGAGCTGTTCCTGATAACCAGCGGCGGGCATCCGCAGGCCGCCGCCTCCCGGATCACGAGCGGGGCGTTGTCGTATGTGGATGGGAACACGAAAAGATCCGAGCGGGAATAGTAGGCCCGAAGCAGCTCCCTGTCGTCCACCCTGCCCACAAAAAACACCTTGTCCTGCAGCTCTTTTTTGCGCACCTCCTTTTTCATGTCCTCCAGGTCGATCCCGTCACCCACAAAGAACATCCGGAAGTCGAAGCCCCGGCCCTTCAATATCTCCAACGCCTCGAAGGTGAGCATCTGGTTTTTGTACCACATCATCCTGCCCACGAACAAAAATACCGGGACGCCCTCATCTAAGGAATATTTTTGCCCGATGCCCGAAACAAGATCCGGATCCGCTTCGGTCTGCAAAAAATCCGTTCCGTTTTGCATCACGGTGAAATCGCCCGCAAATCCCCGTCCCTTTATATGTTCCCCGGTTTTTTGGCTCACCGCCCAGACATCGTCGGCCGCGTTTATGTTGCTGTATATGTATTTTTCCAGCGCCTTGGCGATCACGGGGATCCCCACCGCGCTCGCGATGTCGTACTCCCATTTTGTGTGCTGCGTGTAGATTATTGGCACATCGAATTTTTTGCGCAGTTTTTTCGATATGGTCATCGCGGTAAATGGGCTGTGGGCGTGGATTATGTCGATTCCCATCTCGCCGATTTTTTTTATCAGGGAGGGCATATACGGATAGCCCGCCCTGTATTCCATGTTGGGAAGCGGCAGCGAGGAAAAATGGAACACGGGAAACGGATAGCCCGAATAGTCCCTTCCGGGAACATGGGGGGTCACCACGATGCAGCTGCCATGCCCCTCTGCCGCAAACTGCTTGGCGCACCCGAGCACGCAGTTGCCAACCCCGTCGATGATCGGCGGGAACGAATCGGTGACAAAAGCCACATTCATGAAAAGCGCTCCTTTGCCTTTGAATTTTATCAAAGCCTATTATATCACGGGCGGAAAATTTTGTCAATACTCCATAAATTAAAAAAATATTAATCTACTCGACATTATTGTGTGGTAATGTAAAAGCAATGATTTTGGATGCATGGAGGCTTAAAGCAAATGGCCACTCGTACAAAGGGCAGCTATAATCCCGGCGACACGGTTTTGGGCAACTGGAAATTGAATCATCTGATCGGGGAGGGGAGCTTTGGCAAAGTATATGAAGCCAGGCGCGAGGATTTCGGCCGCTTTTACGCCGCCGCAGTGAAAATACTCCCCGTCCCGGCAAATCAGGTCGAGGAGATGATCGATGAAATCGACGAGTTTTCGATGGTGGCGAATTTGAAAGAGAGCGGGAACATAGTGGGCTATGCCGACCGGGAAGTCGTCGGCGACAAAAGCGGGTCTTGCGACGTGATACTCAGGATGGAGCTGCTCACCCCGTTTTTTGAATACGCCTATTCGAACAAACTCGCCGTGCGGGATATAATACGCTTGGGCATCGACATCTGCAAGGCGCTGGAGATATCGCAGAAATTCAATATAGCGCACAAAAATATCAAGCCCGAGAACATCTTTGTGTCGAAAATGGGCGATTTCATGCTCGGCGATTTCGCAATCTCGCAAACAGCCGAGAAAATCGCGAGCGGGCTGCCGAAAAAAGGCGCATACGCATATGTGGCCCCGGAGATGTACCTCGGCGACCCCTGCGGCACGAATGTGGATATATACTCGCTGGGGATCGTGCTTTACCGCATGCTGAACGAAAACCGCATACCGTTTTTGCCGGAACATCCGGCGCAGATAAGCGGCGCCTTATACAAGGAAGCGGTGGTGAAGCGCGTCAGGGGTGCGCCGCTGCCCAATCCCAAGGACGCCACGGGAAGGCTGGCGGAAATAATCCTCAAGGCCTGCGCGTTTGCCCCCGGGGATCGCTATGGCGCGCCCGGGCAGATGCGGGAGGAGCTCGAGGCCGTTTTGTACACGGAAGAAGAGGCCGTCATAGCGTACCCGCGCGGCGACCTGATACAGCCGAAACCGCTGGAATACATCGAGGAGGACGACATACCGTTTTCAGAGACCATCGTCTGGGAGGCCGCGCCGCCTTTTGAGCCCGAAAAGCCGCCGGCCCGCGAAAGCGACAAGCCCGAAAAAAACGAAAATATCGAGCAGCCCGCAAAAACCGCCCCCAAACCCCGGCCCCCGGCGGCCAAAAAACGCGGATGGAAATCGATCGTGCTTCTGTGCGCGGCGGTTTTCGCGCTTTTGGCTTTGGGGACAGGGGCGTATTTCGTGATTTCGGCGGCCGCGAATCCAAAAAAAGATCCCGGCGGCCCGGCGAACGCGGAAAACGGCCCGCGCGCCGACGAAAGCGCCGCGTCCGCAGCCGGCAATATTGCGAACGGCGGCTATGCGGCGATAGCGGGGGACCGCGTGTATTATTCCAACGGAAGCGACAACTGGACGCTCTATACGGCAAAAACCAATGGAAGCGGCAAAACGAAACTCAATGACGACAAATCATACGGCATCAACGTGGATGGCGGCATGATCTATTACATCAACGCGACGGACGACAGAAAAATATACTCGATGAAAGCCGACGGCAGCGAAAGGCGAAAGCTGTGCGACGGCGAATCCTCCAACATCAACGTGGATGGCGGCATGATCTATTACGTGGACGAAAGCGACGGCGGCGCGATATACTCGATGAAAACCGACGGCAGCGGCAGGCGCAGGCTGTGCGACGACAGATCCTCCTGCGTCAACGTGGATGGCGGCATGATCTATTACGTGAACGAAAGCGACAACGGCACTATATACTCGATGAAAACCGACGGCAGCGGCAGGCGCAGGCTGTGCGACGACTGGTACGCGAGATACATGAACGTCTCAGGCGGCAAAATCTATTACAGCAACACCGCCGACGGCAAACGGCTGTACGTGATGAAAACCGACGGCAGCGGCGCGCATAGCATTTGCGACGACGGCTCGCACAATATAAACGTGGCCGGGGAGCTGATCTATTACAGCAACATAAGCGACGGCGGGAAGATATACCTGATAAAAGAGGACGGCAGCGGAAAATACAAGCTCAACGACGACGATTCGCAGAACATAAACCTGGCCGGGGAGCTGATCTATTATATCAATATAAGCGACAACTACAAAATGTATTCGATCCGCATCGACGGCAGCGGCAGGCGCGCGGTGGAATAGCCAAAAAAACAGGGGGATTCATTCTTCGTCGTCGTCTTCCTCTTCCTCGTCTTCCTCTTCGCGATGCTCGACGGCGCGCACCGCCCATTTGGTTATTTTCAGCTTCGTCCTGTCGGCCCCTGTCTCGATGATGAGAAAATCGTCCTTTATCTGGATGATCTTTCCGAGTATGCCGCCGGTCGTGGATATTTCGTCGCCCGTCTTGAGGCTGCTCCTCATCTCGTTGACCGCTTTCTCCTGCTTTTTTTGCGGCCTGTACATCATGAAATAAATCAGCGCCCCGAACAGCACGATCATGATCACCGTGGAAAAAAGCGAATTCATGCCGCCCGCATCGGCCGCCGCGTCGGCCGGCGTCGCGCCTTCGTTCAAAAACGGGAATATTATTTTGCCAAACATCGATTTTTACCCTCCAAAAATTTGTTAGCCGGATGGCCCATTTCATTATATCAGAGATGACAAGCTTTGTCAAATAAAATTTTTCAATTCCCCTGAAGCTCGTCGAGAGTTTTCTGGATCGCCTTGTTTATCGCGTTTTCGCCTTTTTCGAGCTGCGACACGATGGTGTCCGTTTTGCCCGAGGCCGACACGCTGTTCAGTATGCCGTTGATATTCCCCCAGTTGTACAGCTCCGCGAGGTCAAAGACCCTGTTTTTTAGGATTATGTCCATCATTTCGGCGGCTTCGTCGTCGCGCAGCAGCTTGTTGGTGACGGTTCTGTCGTAATAGGCGGGCATCACGTGCTTTTGCGAATAATATCCCATCGCGTCGAGGATGTTCGCCGTTCTCTCCGTGTTTTCGCAGGTCACCGGGATCACCGTGTACGTCCCCCACCAGGAAGCGACTATCGAGCCGTACTTTTCCTGGGCTTCGTCGTATTTCGGGAATGGAAGTATGGCGAAATCGGCGTCCATGCCCCGAAGGTCAAAACTGAACAGCAGCTGGTTTATATGGAACAGAATTTGGTTGTCGCGGAATTTCGGCAATATGAAATCGTAAAATTGATTGTTGTATCCGGTTATCGATTCTGCGGCGATGGCGGCGTTTTTGTCGTGGAAAAAAGAGATGACTTTGTCCGCCGTGCCCGAAATTTTGTCTATGTTCGGCGCGAAAACCGGAATGTCTTCTTCGTTTTTCGGGGTGATGCGCTCTCCCATGCTGTTTATTGCGGCCTGGAAATGAAAATATTGCATGAAAAGCCCGACTTGGTCGTCCTTGGTGATCACGCCGTCGCCGTCCATGTCCTTGGTGGCGCTTTTGGCGATCTCATGCATCGCGTCCCAGGTCCATTTGCCCTCTTTCACCATCTTGTACAAATCGCCGACATCGTTGTCCTCGATGATTTTCTTGTTCGCATATATGGCCAATGGCGCGATAGCGGAATACAGGTTGACATCGCCTATGATCGCATTGAGCTTGCCCCCGATCGACATCGCCTCCACCGAGTTTTTGTCCCACCAGCTTTTTGACAGGTCGAGCGAGGGCACCGTCAGCAGATCGTGGGCCATGTTCCTCGTGCCAAGCGCCGCAGGAAGATTGGACCCGCGCAAAAACGCCGCATCGAACGCATCTTCGCCGGCAAGCACGGCTTTTGTGAATTTTGGCGTGAAATCTTCGGGATAAACCGTCGTGGCGACCACGCTTATCTCGATGTTGTACAGAGATTCGATTTCCCTGTTTCTCGTGTAAATCGCGTCGTGTATCGGTTCCCCTATTTCTTCTTCGGCGATAATTTCAGAGATGTGCATGATTTGCCATAAACCTTTGTCCGCTCCGTCATAGCCGAGTATCCTGAACTTGTATCCCCCGTAGTCCGCGCCAGCGGCCGGGGAAAACTCCGGCTGCGCTTCCCCGGTTTCATCTGCCGGAGGCGCGTCATTTTCGCCATTCTCGTTTTTTTGCGCCTCATTTGTTTCAGCGGCGCCGCACGACGCCAAAAATGCCGCCGCCAAAGCGAGAATCAAAATTATCGATGCTGTCCGTTTCATAAACTGTTTTTGCCCCTTTCTGCCATAAGATTCGCAGCATAGAACAATTATACACCAAATCATCTATAATTTCCATACATTTAAAAAATTTCCTCAAAAAAATTTTTCTTGACAAAACCCGAAAATTTGTATATAATTAATGGTATCGATATATAAAGGAGTTTTTTTGTGAGTATAAAAGCTGTAAAATTCGGGGGGAGCTCGCTTGCCGACGCATCCCGGTTCAAAAAGGCGGCCGAGATAGTGAAAAGCGACCCCGAAAGAAAGTTCGTGATCCCCTCCGCCCCCGGCAAAAGGTTCGCCGACGATGTCAAAGTCACGGATATGTTGCTGAAAACATACGAAACCGCCTCAAAAGGCGGCGACATAACCGACATATTCGAGCAGATAAAACAACGCTATGACCATATCATAGAGGAGCTCGGCCTCGATATGTCGCTCGATGGCGAATTCGCGAAAATAAAAAACGGCATCGTGAACAAGGCCGGCAGGGACTATACCGCGAGCCGCGGCGAATATCTTTGCGGGCTTGTGATGTCAAAGTACATCGGCTTCCCCTTCATCGACGCCGCCGAGGCGATATTCTTTAACAACAACGGCAGCTTTGATTCCGAGCTCACAAACAGCGTGATGGGCAAAAAGCTCTCCAAGTATGAAAACGCCGTGATACCGGGCTTCTACGGGATTATGCCAAACGGCACAATAAAAACGTTTTCGCGCGGCGGCTCCGATATAACCGGCGCCATAGTGGCAAGAGCCGCAGGCGCGGATCTGTATGAAAACTGGACGGACGTTTCGGGCGTTTTGATGGCCGACCCGAGAATAATAAAAAACCCGAAGCCCATAGATGTCATGACCTACAGGGAGCTGCGGGAGCTTTCGTACATGGGTTTCTCGGTTTTCCACGAAGATTCGATTTTCCCTGTGAAACACGCGAAAATCCCGATAAACATAAAAAACACGGACGACCCTTCGGCAAAGGGCACGCTGATAGTCAACCACACCGACTCCATCGGCGAAAACGTCATAACCGGGATAGCGGGCCGCAAAAACTTCGCGGTCGTGACATTGGAAAAGGATATGATGAATTCCGAGATAGGGTTCGTGAAAAGAGTGCTCGAGGTTTTCGAGAAATACAACATAAATTTCGAGCATCTGCCCACGGGCATAGACACTCTGAGCCTGATCGTGAACGAACAGGAAGGCGAAACGTACAAAGACCTGCTGTTTCGCGAGCTTCAGCAGAAGGTGTCCCCCGATTCGATAGAATACCAAAAGTCGCTCTCGCTGATCGCGGTGGTGGGCAGGGGCATGATACGCACCAAGGGCACGGCGGCGAGGGTGTTTCGGGCGGTGGCGGACGCGGGCGTGAATGTGCGCATGATCGACCAGGGCTCCAGCGAGCTCAATATCATAATCGGGGTCAACGACAGCGATTTCGAAAAGGCCATGCAGGCCATCTACGGTGCCTTCGCATGAAATGGATCAAGATAAAAATCGAATCCGGCCCGGAAAGCCTCGCCGAGGCTGTGGGCATATTCGAGGATGCCGGGCTTTCAAGCTTGGAAATAGAGGACAGCCGGGAATTTTTGGAATCGCTCGAAGCTTCAAAGGATCGCTGGGATTTTGTGGACGAGGCGCTGTACGAGGAAAAATCGAAGGCGTGCAGCGTGGCCGCGTATGTCCCCGATACCGAATCGGGAAGGCGCGCCCTCGAGGCTATAGAGGATAAAGCGCGCGGAAGCTTCGCGGTTTGTTTTGCCGTCGTCGATGAAGAGGACTGGGCCGAAAGCTGGAAAAAATACTTCAAGCCCATCCCGGTGGGAAAAAACATTCTCATATGCCCCGTTTGGGAGGCTGTGCCAGAGCGTTACAATTCGCGCACGGTGTTTAAAATCGATCCCGGGATGAGCTTTGGCACGGGGATGCACGAAACCACAAGGCTTTGCGCGGCCGCGCTCGAGAGGCACGTGAAGGCGGGCTCGCGGGTTTTGGATCTTGGCTGCGGGAGCGGGATATTGTCCGTCATCGCCGCGATGCTGGGCGCCGCAGAGTGCGTGGCTGCCGACATCGACGAAAACAGCGTAAAAATCGCCGGCGAGAACGCGAAGCTCAACGGGGTTGCGCCGGATAAGTACAGGGCATACGCGGGGGATTTGTTAGTTGACAAAGCCTTGCGCGGAAAGCTCGCGGCGCAAAAATACGACCTTGTTTTGGCGAACATTGTCCCCGAAGTCATAATCGCGCTTCTGCCCTTTGTCAAGGATGTGCTGAAAGAAGGCGGGGTCGCGGTTTTGTCGGGCATAATCGGACGCTATCTGCCCCAAGTGGAAGCGGCGGCAACCTCGCTCGGGTTTGCGGCGGCAGGCAAAACCCATGAAAATGACTGGCATTGCCTGGAGGTGAGAAAAAAATGAAAACCATAAAACAGATAGCCTCGATTGTGCTCATGATCGCCTTCATCGTTTCGGCTGTGTGCAATATTTTGCTCATTTTGGGAAAAGCGAAAATCGCCGACGCGCAGATCGGCTTTATAGTTTTGGTTTCGGTCGTGTTTTTGGTCAGCGTTTTTGGGCTCGCCTTGAAAAATATAAGAAAAGACAGCCGCGTGCTCGTGAACATCATGACCCCATCGGAGCAATTCGGGCCGCTTTATGCGTTCGTGGCCGCGGCCTGGGCCGTGACATATTTTATCTCGATGATTTTTTTCAGGTGAGGCGGCAGGAGATGTTCGAGATCATAAAAACCGAGGGCAAGGCGAGGCGGGGGCGTTTTTTTTCCGTTCACGGAACGGTTGAAACGCCTGTTTTTATGAATGTGGGAACCTCCGGTGCGATCCGGGGCGGGCTTTCCTCGCCGGATCTGGTCGATGTGAACTGCCAGGTGGAGCTGTGCAACACCTACCACCTGCATATCCGGCCCGGCGACGAGCTGATCAAAAACATGGGCGGGCTGCACAAATTCATAGCCTGGGACCGCCCGATTTTGACCGACAGCGGGGGATTTCAGGTGTTCTCGCTCGCCAAGCTGCGGAAAATCGGCGAAGAGGGCGTGTATTTCAATTCACACCTCGACGGCAAAAAAATATTCATGGGCCCCGAGCAGAGCATCCAAATACAGTCGAACCTGGGCTCGACTGTGGCGATGGCTTTCGACGAATGCGTGGAAAACCCCGCCACGTATAAATATATAAGGGAAAGCCACGAGAGGACCGTGCGCTGGCTTGTCCGTTGCAAGGCCGA
>Ga0082212_10013955_pt1 | contig 10028 bp, 4 predicted proteins | sample TergutNt197P3_FD_71548 | JGI IMG/M metagenome (GOLD analysis project Ga0082212, IMG submission 71548) | Neocapritermes taracua P3 segment gut microbial communities from Petit-Saut dam, French Guiana - Nt197 P3 | ecosystem: Host-associated > Arthropoda: Insects > Digestive system > Gut ... | reverse complement strand
CCGCAGCAAGAGAGCCACAACGCTGTGTCCGGCATGGCGTCGGTCAGCCAGCGATAGCTTTCTGTGACATAAGCCGGGTCGGAGGCGCCGAGCTGACAGCCGGGAAAAAACACGCGAGGGGAAGTCCCGCTACGAGACAGAGGGACGGAGGTTCTGTCCCAGCTTTGATGGGGCGCTGCCCCATACCCCGTCGCTCCGCGCGGCAAAGCCACGCTACGCTCCCATATAAGAGAGGCTTCTTCGCCCATGGCGTGGGCCATGTCCCGCAGCCAAAAATCATGGAAAGCCCAGGGCAGCTTGCCTTTTTTGTGCATAGCGCGGCGGCTGTCCAACAAAAACGCCCCCGTGTCGATTTTCTGCGGACAGGCGTCCGCGCACATACCGCACTGGTTGCAGGTGGCCATAAGTTTCTTAGCAAAAGTCTCTTCGCCGTCCAGGCTTGCGGGGTCGATCGTGATCGCGACTTCATCGCGTATGCGTTCAGGATACTTTCGATAATACGCCATCAGATCGCAGTGGCGTATGCAGGCGTCACAGGAGCAGCGCAGGCAACGGGCAGCCTCGGCGGAGGCTTCTTCTTTCGTAAAAACACCGCCGCCAGTCGCCGACACAGGCGCCGCCGGTATCACTGCGGACGGATCGAGCTTCATCTGTGTTTCTGTGTTGTCGTGGGGATGATTCATGGCGCCGGTTTTCAGAAAACGCTCGATAGCGTGCACGGCGTGCAGGCCGTCGGCGATGGCTTGTACGCTATCCACCCCCGTCATCGAGCCGGCCAGGAAGAAGCCGGGCCGGTCAGAAGCGAAAGCGCCGTCCGGGCTTGGCCTCAAGCCGAAGGCGTCGCCGTCGGCGCCAACGGCGAGAAAGACAGCGTCAAAGCCACTTAACTCGTCAAGGTTAGCGACGGCCTGATTCAGATTCAGCGTGTAGGTTTCAAAGCGAAACTGTTCTTCGAGGTCGGGCAGTATGATCTCGGCAGGCAATATATCCCATAAATGGCCGCCGATCCGCTCGCTTCTCTCATACACAGTGACGTCGTAACGCCTTGAAGCAAGGCGAAGCGCGCAGGCCAAGCCGCATGGGCCGGCGCCGACGATGGCGATGCGTTCTTTCTTTGCGGGCATACTATAGCGGTTCGGCGCGGTATTGCCTGCGTAGGCGATGGCCGCCTTTTCGAGAAGGCGCATATCCGGCGCGGCGTCGCTCTGCTCGCGCGGACAGACGGTCCGGCAGGGTTGAGCGCACAGGGCGCTTACGATACGGGGAAAGCCCACGGCGTTTCGATAAGCTTTAAAGGCTGTACCGAAAGCGCCGCGGGTCATCTTCTCCATAAAGTCGCGGACGTCCAGATGAAAGGGGCATATCGCTGTGCAGAAAGCGCTCTCCCCTTGCAGGCAATTTGCCGCGAATTCTCCTATTGACTGCCTTGCTGCCATTCTGAGGGTGCTCCTATTACTTGGCTGATCCAAGATGGGGCTCTGCCCCATACCCCGTCGCTCCGCGCGGCAAAGCCCCGCTACGCTCCTGTTCCTTGGCTGATTCGCTTAAACCGGGTTGGCCTTGATGTCTTGCAGCGCCTCGATCAGGTCGGAGCCGAGGAACCATGGGCCGGGCGGATCGATCGTCTTGCCGGCGGCCAGCGCTTCGATCCCGGCCTTGACTTTTTCCGGCGTCGCGGGAAGCTCGTAGACACGCACGCCGCAGGCGTTCTTGATGGCGTTGATGACCGAGACATGCCCGGAAGACTGATAGTTTTCGGAAGCGCCGGAAGAGCCGAAGGCGTTCTCTTTACGCGGATTTTCCAGATGGATGACCGGCATCTCGTCCGGGATATCCTTGATATAAGGGATACCGGCTTTCGCGATATTCGTGTGCGCCTTCACGTCCTCGTAGGTCTCGCTGAGGGCGAAACCGATGCAATGGGAGTTGCCGCCGAAGACCTGGCCGTTCAGCGTGTCGATATTGCCGATAACGCCGACGTCGTCCACGCAGGTGTAGCGCAGAACCGTCGTCTTTCCAGTCGCCGTATCGACGGAGACTTCCGACATAAATAAACCGTAGGCGTATGCCGGCGTGGGATTGCCGATGCCGGTGTTGGGATCCAGATTGCAAAGGCCGGGGAATGTCGTATTGGAATGCTCCGCTTCATACTTGGTGGGAATCCCTTCGTCCGTCATCTCTTTGTATGTACGCCAGGAGCCGTCCGGCTTCTTCATCGCGTCCATCAGACGGTCGGCGGCCAGCTTCGTGGCGATCGAGGTCATAAAGTGCATACGGCTGGCGGAGGATGATCCGCTGATCGGGCTTGTGCCGCTGTCGTTTTGCACGAGCTTGACCTGCTCGGGCTTAACTTTCATCGGCTTCAGAGCTTCGAGCGTTACCATCAGCGAGCCGATGTCGCCGCCCTGGCCGACGTCCTGCCAGGTGTCGTATTTCGTAAACGTCCCGTCCGGATTGATCGCGATGGCGACTTTCGCGCTGTCGGCCGGGCCGCTTGAGACGTTGTAGCCGCCCCAGGCAAGGCCTACGCCGCGCCTGAGCGCCGGCGTGTCCGCCGCCTTCGCTTCCGCCACGGCTTTCTCGTACAGCGGTTTCATTTGCTTCATCATTTCTTCCATCGGATACTCGTAGAAAGGATAGCTGTTGATGTTGTGATCGCCTTCGCGTGCGATATTGCGCCAGCGGAATTCGAAAGGATCGATGCCCGCTTTCTCCGCCAGCATATCGACCATGGCTTCACTGGCCGTATAAGCCTGAGGCGCGCCGAAACCGCGGTAAGCGACGCCAAATGTCGAGTTTGTATTGGCAAGTCGGCTGAGCCCGGCTACGTTCGGGATTTGGTAGGGGAAATAGAAGAAACGCGCCGGACGGTTGACGATGCTTTCCGCGTCCTGATAGGCGCCGTGGTCGAGGCCGATATCGAACTCGCAGGCCGTGATCTTGCCGTCTTTGTCGCAGCCAAGGCGGGAGTTGCTGAAACTGGCGCTGCGCTTGCCGCTGAAAGCCTGATGCTCTTCATAAGTGAAGTGCAGGGCGACCGGTTCGTTGACCGCCATGGCGCAGGCTGCGGCGATAGCGTAAGAGGCGCCGTTCATGGACCAGCCGAAGCTGCCGCCGGTATGGTTCATGACGATGCGGACTTTTTCGTTCGGAAGGCCGATGCCCTTCGCGATATTTTGGATATTGGCGCCGATGACCTGGGCCTTGCAGTGGACGGTCATGACGCCGTCCGGATCGAAATACGCCTGAACGGTGTCGCCTTCGATCGAGAGGTGAGGCTCTCTTGTGGAATAAAAGCTTCCCTCCACATGGAATGCGGAATTGTCGATGATCTCGCTGACGGCTGCCGGGTCGTCCAATCCGGCGCCTTTCAGCACAGGCTGCACGCTGATGATGTTCGGCGTGTCGTCGTGGACGCGGACGGCGTCGGGGAGTACCGCATCGAGGAAGCTCAGGTATTCGGGAAGCTGCTCGATTTCTACCTTGACCTTGGCTGCCGCAGCCCGTGCGTGTTCCTCGGTGTCCGCTACGACCGCGCCTACGCTATCGCCATAGCGATAGATTTTATCCTCGCACAGGATGACGTGAGCAGGTTTAGTCGTCGTGCTGCGTTTGCTGGCCGTCGCCAACTGCAGATAATTCGTGCCCTGGACGTCTTTGTGGGTGACGACCTTGACGACGCCGGGCATTTTCTCCGCTTCGGCGGTATCGATTTTCTTAATATTCGCATGATGACTGATCCTCGGTTGTACAATGACGGCGTGCAACGTACCTTCCGGCATCTTCATCGCCATGTCTTCGCCGTAGTCGGCCAGGCCGCAGACTTTCGCCAGCGCTGCCGGACGCACGAGCGGCTTGCCGTAGTATTCGCCGTCTTCGGGCGCCGTGAAAGTGATATCTTCGATCGTAGCCTCGCCGCGCAGTACTTTCGCCGCAGCCATGACGGCGTCCACGATCTGCTTGTAACCTGTGCAGCGGCAAGCGTTGCGGTGCTTCTGGAACCAGTCGCGCACTTCTTCGCGGCTTGGGCTCTGGTTTTTCTCCAGCAGAGCATAGGCGGAGACGATGAAGCCCGGCGTACAGAAGCCGCATTGTACGGCGCCCAGATTCATCCAGGCGACTTGGAGCGGATGCAGATGCTGGGGCGTGCCTATGCCCTCGATGGTCGTGATTTGGCTGTACTCCTTGATCGAGCTGATCTTCCTGACGCAGGACCGCACCACCTCGCCGTCCAGGATGACGGAGCAAGCGCCGCAGACGCCGGTTCCGCAGCCGACCTTGACGCCGGTCAGGCCGATTCGCCGCAGGACGTCCGCGAGCGAATCCTTCGCCGGATCGCAGATGATCATACGATCCACACCGTTGACATGCAGGGTCATTTTCTTCAGATTCATGTGTTTCCTCCTTAAATTTTTTCTTTGTTTGACCCATCAACGCACGTCTTCCCGGCAAAAACCGAAAAAAATAGCCTTTTCGATCTGAAAAGGCTACGGCAAAATAAAACCGCGTGCAAATTGATTTTCTTTCCAGAAGGGAGGCATATCCGTTTCCCGATATACCCTGTCGTTCTCCGTCCTTGGAAACATTCTTTAGGTCCGGAGACTCGAAAATCTCGTATGCAATTCGTTAGCCGCCGCACTATGTAAGCGGCTTAGGTCATTCTATCCCAAGGAATAATTGTCTGTCAAGGAAAAAGCTAAAATGCCGCGTCAGGACGCCGGTTCCTTAATAAAGATAGCGCCGTGGGGGCACATCTCCTGGCAGCAGAAACAGCGGATGCAGCGGCTGTAGTCATAGACGGGCGGCTTGTCCTGCTCCTTTTCCTGCCACGCCAAAGCTTTTAGGGAGATGGGGCAAATATCGATGCAAACGCCGCAGTGCAGGCATTTGTCTTCGACGATGTAGGGCTTGGGGACGCCCGCGTCGTCGTCGCGCGAGAAGACCCCTGCTCCCCGGACATTGCTGATCGGGTTACGGTTGATGTTGAAATCACGGGCGATGAATCCCTCGATCGCGTCGCCAAGCAGCGTAATCTCTTCGCTCAAGTATGTGCCGCGCCCCGCCTGCATGCCCAGTGAGACGGTATAGGAGTACTCGGGGTTCAGGTCGATGAGGCGGCATACCGTGGCGTCAAGCGCGATGGGGTCGGCCGAAAGCAGCAGGACATTCATCTTCTTCGGGTCGCCGTTCATCGGGCCGTTGCCCTCCATGCCGATGATCCCATCCATGATATAGAGCCGGGGCTTGAGGTACATATCCAAGTTGATGAGCATACGCGCGAAATCCGCAGGCCTTGGAAGCTGCTGATGGTACGCGCCTTTGCGCCTGCCGGGGATGCTGCCCATCTGGTTCTTCACCGCGCCGGTCAGCTTGAGGAATCCCTGCGTTTTCAGCTTGGGCAGGCTGATGATGCCGTCGCAGTCCAGGGCGCCGTTCGCAAGAAAGAAAGCCTGCGTGCCTGTGTGGATTTCCCGTCCGTGTATGAAATCCGCCAGCGGGACGCCAAGCGCGTTCGCAATGTCGAGAAATCCGGTCGCGCTTGCGGCTTCCGTAGCCTCATCCTCTGTCGTGCCGCGCCCGGGCGAGTCCCCGTAGCTCAGGTCGGCGTCGACGGATTGAAATATTTCGCAAACCGCCTTGAAGACAGCGGGATGGGTCGTGGCGCAGCGCTCAGGCGGTACGGCCATGATCCAGTTTGGCTTGAGCAATATTTTTTCGCCGGATGCGACGAAAGCGCCGGCGCCACCCAAGAGGTCGAGCCCTCTTTGTACGGAAGCCTTGACCTCGGCTTCGTCGTAGCTTTCACAGCGGATCAGAGCAACTTTTGACATACATAAACCTCCTCGAAAAAAGTATTGTCAATGAAAAAAGGGCTATACAGGATGCCGCAAGAAATACGTCAGTATGTTACAGAAAGGTGGTAATGCATCGTTATCCAGAGAAAACAACGTATATACTGTGGCATAGTCAACCTCTTTTGCTAATAAACCAAACGCCGACAGCGCGGCTCTCCGGGCGCTAACGAGATCAGGATGATTGAGCGCTAAGGCTTCAATCGTGCTTTCGGATAATGCATTCTTGCCAGAGGCAATGATTTTGCCATTCAGTGTATAGGCAAACGACTCTTCACAAGTATCCTCTAGCGGGGAGATTATGCGCTCGCTTGGATCGGCGCCTTTCTTTTTATGCCCACAGTGCGTGTTGCTGCCCTTAGCGTTGCATGAGATTAGCAGATTATTATAGTCTAGATCTAGCTTTTGATATTTTGCTTGTGGATAGAAATGCTCGACATGAGAGTTTTTATCGGATAAACCACAGCAACAATAGCAACACAAACCTTTCTGTTCGTTGGTCAATTCTTGCTTAATCAGTTTATATTCATCTGTCGCACGAAAATCATGATAGCGGGCAGCTTTTTTATTTTTTGCCTTGTATTTTTCGTTATGGCGTGATATAATTATTGTCGAAGGCTGTCAAAGTGTGGATAATGGGAGCGAGATATGGAACTTGAATGGATTACACCATTACAGGCATCTGAAAAATGGGGGATTACTGAACGGCAGGTTCAAGCGATGTGTAAAGCTGGAAAAATCACGGGCGCATTAAGGGTTTCTAAGGTTTGGCTTATCCCTAAAGATGTGCTAAGACCGATTGACGGCAGAACAAAAGCTGCCAAGAAAGGAAACGGGGGGTATCCGAATGAATAGCATTACGAATACTTACATGAATTTACTGGATGAGTTTTTTGCAAAACGAATCCAGAGCAACGTCAATGCTATTATATTCTTTCAAGGATTCCCAGACGAGTTCTATCAAGCGTTGTCAAATAATAAGGTTAAGCATTTTTGCAGTCAAACATTTACTTCCAATATTTCGTTCAGTGATATTGATAATGCAAAATTGGTTCAGCACTTCATAACATCTACTGGTTGTGTTTGGGGATTTTATGAGGAATTGATTGCTCTCGCCACTACATTAAATGACTTTAGTATTGGCAATAAAAAAGTTTATGTTGTCAACAACAATTTTTTTGAAAATTATTACCCCATATCAGTTTCGTATGATTTAAGAGCTTTATCAAAAATCTATGAAGATGATTCTGCAAATATCGAAAATGAAAAAATTGTGTTGTTTTACTCTGGATATAAAAGCGTAGATAATGTTTCGTATTTTTCATATGTGAATAAACATTATCCGATTGATATTGTCATTGATGTTGACGAAATTGGCTTCTTTGAAACGTCCTCTGAGCAAGACCCACCAGAGAATATTTGGGATAAAACTATCGTAACAAACCATGACCTGCCTTTACTAAAAATTGCTTTGCTCAAAGGAAATCTTAGCGAAAGCGCGTATGTAGTCAAGTGCTTGAATAACGAATTGTCTGAGGAGGTAAAACTGCTTAATGCTTTTGCCCAATATTTCAAAGTGCATTTTGAATTAGATAATGTCGCACACGAAGTAGATTTTAGGCTCTCCAACAGGCACGTTAGTGTTCTAAAAAAGTATTGGGGCGAGGATGCAGAATTTTACAATAGATTGTTTTATAAAGAACCCGCATATGACAACCAGACACATGAGCTTTCACAGGGCTTGTTAATATCTAATATTATAGAGCAATGTGAAGCGGCTATGATGCCTGACAACAAAAAGTATTCAGACATAATTGTCACGGCGCCTACTGGCGCAGGTAAGTCTTTATTTTTCCAAATTCCTGCAATATATCTGCACGAAAAATATAAAGCACTAACAATCGTTATATGTCCTTTGGTGGCTCTTATGAATGACCAAATAAAAGAGTTACATGAAAAAGGCGTTGGATATGCTACATTCATAAATTCAGAGATTTCATATGAGGAGCGCCAAGAACGGCTCGATGGGATTATTAGCGGTCAATATTCCATTGTATATTTATCGCCGGAATTATTGTTGGCATACGATATTAGAACACTAATTGGCGACCGTAGAATTGGTTTGCTCGTCGTTGATGAGGCTCACCTTGTCACGTCTTGGGGGCGGGATTTTAGAGTGGATTATTGGTTTCTTGGGGATTATCTCGAAAAAATCAGAAGAGGAAGCTACTACCGTAAAAATAACGATGCACGAGCATTTCCTGCGCTTTGCTTAACGGCGACCGCCGTATATGGTGGTCGGGATGATGTAATAGAAGATTTGCAACGAAGCCTAAATTTGAATTGCTCTGCGGAGCATCTTTATATTGGATATGTAAAACGAGATAATATCAGCTTCAAAATAAATGTTCCTGAAAACAGAAAACGAAAATCACAGAAAGAGGAAAAGGTTTTATTAACCTGTGCTCAAGTTGATAAATCGTTATCACAAAAAGAAAAAAGCATCGTTTATTTCCCTTTCGTTTCCCAAATTGACGATGTGATGAACGAGTTAAATGAAAACCATCCCGCTGCAAAAGGTCTTGTAGAAAAATATAGCGGAAGTGGTATGCGAAGCCTTGAAAAAAATGATTCGTATAATAATTTTAGGAACTCGGATGCTTTAGTTATGCTTGCAACAAAAGCGTTTGGCATGGGTGTAAACATCCCCGATGTTGTTAATGTCTATCATTACGCGCCAACAGGAACTTTAGCTGATTATGTGCAGGAGATAGGTCGTGCTGCCCGTAAATTACCGAATGGCTATGCAATAACTGATTATCTCTATAACGATATGAACTATGCGAAAACCCTTTGGGGATTATCGGGGCTTAGGCATTATCAAATCAAAGCGATAATGAAAAAGCTCTACGACCTGTACCAAACTAAAAAGAGCCGGAATCTTATTTTTTCACCGGATACATTTAGTTATTTGTTTGATGCAAACAGCATTGACATGAAAGTGAAAAGCGGTTTGATGTTATTAAGCGCCGACTTGTTGGAAAAATTCCATTTTAGAGTAATTAACGTGCGTCCTAAAAATCTTCTTGCCTCTCATTACATTGTCGTTCCGTTTGAAGTAGAGCGAGAATTTATGAACGAGTATGGTAAATACTGTACGTTGATGAAGGATGACAATCCCAGAACAACTCCGGCATATGGGTATAAAACAGAAGTAGTGACAAAAAACTCAGGGCATATATATGAGATTGACTTGGGTAAGGTTTGGGAAGTGGAGTTTAACGAGCTTACTTTCGCACAATTTAAGTATCATTTCTTTGTTGGTGATTTATTTTCATTTGGAGCAGATAAAATATTGCCCAGAATAAAGTTGACCATAAATTATGAAAAAGGCTATGATTTTTGCCGCGATAGCTTACTTAAACTTGTTGCTGCTCTGCAAAAGACTTTTAATGATATACATAGAGCTTATGGCGGTAAGCAGTTCGAGTTTTCAGCGTTCTCTGACGCTTTTCATCGTCATTACGACGAAAAAATTAAAAGAGAGTATTTACTGCTGTTGCTTGACATTTTTTGTTATGAAACCACAGACATTTATGAGATACCTAATGAGCAATGGAAATTTATCGAGCGCCGCAAGGGTGAAACCAGCGGCCTGCGAAGTGATAGCGTATATTGCATCAGGACAGCCAAGCATGGCTACATAGAAAATAATATTAAGCGATACTTAAAAATGGCCGCTCCTAACTCGGATGAAAACGATGATTTATTTGTATCATATTTAAGCATACCGAAAAAGAACGGCAAATACAGCGAATACCAATTAGTTGCTTCGCTTTTAGAGCTATTTGGGTTCGCAACTTATGATTTAATCGGTGGTAGAAATCCGCAAATATTTGTGAGAATAAACGACCCGTTAAAATTGAAACGCATTTCTGAATCCGGGCAGGAATATAGAAACAGAATATTGACAAATATTGATGAACGGCATAAAAGGTCAGCTATGCTTGTTGATAATTTTATGACATCCGATTTAGACGATGCTTCACGTTGGGGTATCATTGAAAACTATTTTCTTGGATTTGATGGATTGGTTGACTCGCAATTAGGCATTAAGGAATGAGGTGTTGATTATGGCAAAGATGATACCTGAAAAGCTGAGCGCTGAAACCCTTA
>Ga0082212_10013954_pt1 | contig 10028 bp, 9 predicted proteins | sample TergutNt197P3_FD_71548 | JGI IMG/M metagenome (GOLD analysis project Ga0082212, IMG submission 71548) | Neocapritermes taracua P3 segment gut microbial communities from Petit-Saut dam, French Guiana - Nt197 P3 | ecosystem: Host-associated > Arthropoda: Insects > Digestive system > Gut ... | reverse complement strand
GGGTTTTCCCGCGCCGGGCAAAAGCTGTATGGCGCATAGCTTGTCGATGCCGCAAAGCAGGTCGAGATGGTTGAAATTTCCGAGGCCGTCCACATGGTATATCGAATGGTCGAGATAATTTACCTGTCTGCATAGCGGGTCGAGATAAATTTCCTCAAACATCTTCGGTGAAATCATATAGGCGAAATCATTGGAACAAGTGTAATATCTGCCCGGGGACCACAATCCCATGAAATTGGTGTTCCCCTCTGCCGCCTCGCGCGTTATTCCGCGAAAACGCTCAAAAACCTCTATCCATATGTCCATCATGCGCATTTCCAGTTTTCTTACGTGCGCCGGGCAATCCACCAAATCGTACAAAAGCCGCTTGTTTGAACGCAAAGTGGACAGACAGTCGCCCACCCCGCCGATCGCCTGTATGCCCGGAACCGATTTGCCTTTCGCCTCTGCGGCGGCAAGCTCATGGATTTCGAGGGCGAATTTAAACCATTTGTTGGTTTCGTTTATCTTTATATCCTCCGGGGCGTAGTCGGTAAGCTCGCCTTCGTCATAAATCGCCGAGACCCAGCCCGTCTCCTCCATCAGCCTGACTTCGCAGCCAAGGTACGCCGGAATGAAATCCCAGCCCGGATATCCCGCGTTCCATACCGGGAGCGCCTCGCCCGCGAAATATGTCGCCCCGAACATATATTCGCGGCTTTGCTTCAGGTAGCCGAGGTCCAGCCATCTGTCCTCGATTTTGGCCGGGAGGGCCGGGGCTTTGCCGAGCATGGGCTTGGTTCTGGGGGCCCTGACGGCAATCGCGCACCTTCCGAAATTCTCCCTCGCCCACCATGCGTTGTAGTTCCCTTTTGTTTTTTCCCAATCGGGCTTGTATAGAAGATCCATTTTTTTGCCTCACCCCCTGCCATGAGTTTTGTAATGCTGCATGCCCTCGATGGCGGCGCATATGTTTTCATACGGGGTCCCTGGCACGCATGAGCTCGAAATCCCGAGAAACAGCCCGGTTTTTGGCCCGTGCTCGACGAGTTCGTTCACTTGCCGCCTGACGTCGCCCGGGGTTCCCATCGGAAGCTCGCGGGTGACCGAGACTCCGGCCTGGATCACCATGCTTTTGCCGTCTTTTGCTTTTAGGGCGCATATATATGGGTAGTCCATGCCGAATTCGTACTGGAAGCCCTGGAAGCCGTTCACCCCCGCTTCGAGCAGATACGGGATCAGCTTCATCAGGTTGCCGTCGCAGTGCCACAAAAGCGTGAAGCCCGCTTCGGCCGCGGGCGAAATCGCCTTGATGAACGCGGGCACCCATGCCCTCTCCAATGTCTTGACATCCACGAGCACCCCTTTCCCGTCCGCCATGTCGTGGTCGAGCCTGTGGTACAGAGGCAGATCCGCCTGTACAAAGGCCTTCACCGCCGCTTTGTTTTTCAGATACGACAGGTCCCCCTGCAATGCGAACACGCGGTCGATGATTTCCGGGTAGAGCGCATATGCGGAAAAATAGTGCTCGTAGCCGTAGAGATAGTACAAAAACGGCGGAAACGACATATGCGCATATCCGCATTTCAGGATATCGGGCCCTATTTCCCGCTGGACGCCCGTTTCGTGCTCGACGACGGCTTTCACCGCCGCGCTTTCGTCGAAATTTCTGATCGCTTCCATCAATGCCGGGACTGTATGCGTTTCCAGGTGGCCCGCGACGTCCTCGGGGCTTTCGATCGGCATTCCGTCCGCATATATCTTGTCCGCCCCGGTGGTGCTTCCCCGGGCGGCCCCGTGGTAGCCGTCGGCCTCCATGGACAGGGGATTGTCCGGTATGTACTGGTCGATCATGCAGACGCCGATGTTTTTTTGCATCTGAAGATATGTTTCATGCGGATGTTTTTTGTAGCTGCCCTCGGGCGCCTTGGCGAGCTTGTCGATTATTTCGTGCTCCATTATGTTCATCCAGGATATCGGGATTCCCTTCGTGGGTTCGCGGTTGATCGCGGCATAGGCGAGCGCCGCGTTTTCGCTTTCGATTTTCATTTTGTTTTCTTCCTTATCCAAAACATCATTTGCCATTATTTTACCAAAAAGAAACAACCATGTCAAGTGTCGATTGGGCAAAATTCCACAAAAAAATTTCGCCTTGACAAAAATCAGAAAATATGTTAAAATGCGCATATAATTTTAAATATTCGGAGTACATGGCTAAGCTTGGCAAAAGCACGGAGGCTATTAGAAATGCGGTGCCAGTGGCAAAAAAAATAATTTCAAGCGATGATGTAGGCAAGCGTATCCCGCCGCTGATAAATAAACTATTTGAATTTTGACAATGTGCTTGAAATACTCAAAAATAATGTACCGAAATCGTTATCCGAAGATGAGAATTATTTGATCGAAAAAGACATTGAAGAATGGGCCGACCATTGGAAGCAATTCAAATTTCGCGTTCCAAGCGAAAATCGGACATTGATGTTTTTTCGCAATGCGGTAGCTTTGGGAAAAGCACAAAATTTTGATGCCGATTCGGGCGTTGCCTTGCTGACGGCTCATATGTCGAAAGGATTGGAATTTGAGGTTGTTTTTGTTATTGGTTTAACCGAAGGAACATTCCCCGATTACAGAGCGATAAACGGAGGCAAAGATGCCATGGCGCAAGAAAAAAACAATATGTATGTTGCGGCGACCCGCGCAAAACGACTTTGCTATTTGTCTTATCCACACGAAAAACAAATTCAACATATACGACGGCCATCTGTATTTTTTGAACGAACATAACTATTTGTATAAGTTGGATTTAAGTGACGCAAATGCAAGCCCGAAAAGCGTAAAAGGCACTTTTATGATCACATACATGATTTTAAACGACAAAATATACCCGTCTGGATTTCTCAACCCCGTACTGAGCATGAACCTTGACGGCACGGACAAAGAAGAAGCGAAAAAAGGCGACTTGGAAAATTACTATTATATATGCGGTTACGATGATAGATACATCTATGCGGCGTTTCCGTATGTGTACGAAAAAGAGGCACATGAGTATGGGGAAACAAATGTTCAATGGCTGGTGAGAATGAACCACAACCGCGAAAACAGGGAAAAACTGTTCAGGATATATACCGATTTTTTGGCTGGCTTGAACATAAATAACAATTACATGATAATGCTTGACGGGTATGCGTATTATGAAGTATTATACGATGGCAGATATGAAATTGCGCGAAACGAGCTTGTGCCAGACTCCGAAAAAGAGGTTATCTACAGGGCTTCCGAAGGCGAGGGGCTTGAAATAACGGCAATTGCGCAGGATGGGATTTATGTGAAAAAATTTAAAATAAGCGATAGTTTATCTTACTACTACAGGAATCCTAACGCTAAGCTGTCGCTTGATGGCAGAACAGAAAGCCAAATCGCCATTGGAAAAGAAAATTTGCCTTTTTTCGTCGGTCGATTCGACAACAAATTATACTGCGTAAAAGACAGCAAAATATTCCCGATAGAATGAACGTCCACAGGCCAAATCAAAAGCAGAAAACCACTGGGCACGCCGCCAAATTTGATTGTTTTCCGGTTTTCAGTCCAATTCTGCGGCACGCCGGGGTCGTCGTGCCCTACATCCGACGCCAAAATGCAGATATTAGACACGTTCTAAAACGAAAGCCTTGATGCCAAAGCGATTTCGGGGCGTGTATTTTTCGATTTAACCGCTGACATGATTTTGCTTGTAACTTTCGGATCGCGTCCCATAACAATCAATAACTCGACTCATCCGCGTGTTTTTGTGCTAGAAGTTCCTTTAAATACGATTCCACACGATCACGCAACTGTTCGTTTGTGTTCGCGCAAGGTTGCAATTTTGCCGCCCACGCACGACCAGGATGCAAGCAATCCCACTGCGGCATCATGCCATTGTACCTACCTTTTCCCGGATCGTGATTCCCAAAACCATCAAGAACCCGATTCCAGACAGGCTTCTGGTAAGGGGTGCGCTTTCGTTTCGAGCAGGGCGTCAGCGACACTTTCGCCAAGATTTCGCTTGTCTAATGGGTTAAACGGCTTTATAACCGGCTTGATCTCTTTTGGCATCGCGCCCCACCACCCTTTCCAATTGCTTAATAACAGAATCACCGATCACATTAGCGAGTTTCACTGGGACGGCGTTTCCGATTTGTCTCATGTTTTCCGTCCATGATCCGTGAAACGTGTAGTCGTCTGGGAAAGTTTGTATACGAGCGCTTTCACGGGCTGTGTAATACCGTAGTGAACCATCGTCAAGTATCAAGGTGTTTTCGCCGCCCGGTACGCCGTGCGCTCCAGCCTTGATGGTTTTTGATGGTTCATCAAGCGTACTACCGGAATGTCCTTTATACGCGCGCGCGCCATCTCGGAACTCATGATTGGCGTAATCGCTCGTGCCGCTGCATCTTGGGTCGGGAAGCCCTTTTACGGCATCACGAACAGTTTGCCAGCGTTCATTTTTAAGCAAGGATATCTGAACTGCTTTTTCTCGTTCAGCAGCGGAAACTTCTGGGCGGTTCTTTTTGGCGATTCGGTGTTCATCCCAGTATGAACCATCTCCATATTTCGCGTAAAACAAGGAATCTTTTGAATGTGTTGGTTCAGGGAACGCCCAATTCACATTTAAACCATTACGGAACCCTACAATAACAACTCTGTGGCGCATCTGCGGTACTCCGTAATCAGCGGCGTTCAACAATCTATAAACCACGTTATAGTCAAGACCTGCATGTACGCTGGATGTATGATGCTCTTCCAGCAATTTAAGATGCTCTGTCCAGTCCATCCCATCGCGAGCGATGACTTCCGGATGAGAAAGCTGAAGGTAAATATAATTGAAATAAGAATCAAATGACTTTCGGAGAAGCCCTTTCACATTTTCAAAAATAAATCCGAGCGGTTTGAGTTCACGAACGGCTCTTACCGCTTCCGGGAACATATCACGGGTGTCAGTATTTGCTTTGTGCTTGCCGCCGAGGGAAAAAGGTTGACAGGGAGGCCCCCCTGTTATGAATTGGATGTCTCTTCCAAAATCCGCGTAACGAACAAGCCGAACATCGGTCTGCACAACATTCCAGTTAGCTATGCCTTTAAAGCCATTCGATATATTCGCTTGTATGTTATTACATGAGTCCTTGTCCCACTCCAAAAGCGCGGCAGGTTCAAAGCCCGCTTTATGCAATCCTAAAGCGAGACCGCCCGCGCCGCTAAATAATTCCAATGAACAAATCATCAAATCCACCATCCTATGTACAAGTTATTCATCGTCTGTAGTTTCCATAATATCTGTAATATTACAATCAAGCGCTTTACAGATTTTTATCAGTACATCCATCGTAATGTTTTCGCCTTTTATCGTATTCGGCTCAATCCAAATCGATTATTTTCTCTATTTTGCCCTCGATGTCCTTTTCTATTTTTGGCCTGGCCTTTTCCAGCTGGGACACGAAGTTCCTGTTGTCCTTGTCTATCATGTCGTACAGCGTCCCGAGTATCCCCCCGAAGTTTCCTATCAGGCCGATGTCGTAGACCCTGTTGGCGAAGATGATGTCGAGCATTTCGGAGCTTTCCTCGTCCCTCACATATTTGCCGTTGAGGGCGATGTCGTAGTATGCGGGCTGAAGCGTATATTTCGACTTGCAGCCGAGCGCTTCGAGGAACAGAGCGGTCCTTTCGGGGACGCCGTTCGATATGGGGAGCGTTATGCAAGTGGAAACGTGGAAATTCACCGTGCAGCGGTAGTCTTTCTGGCTTTCGTCCCACTTGGGTATCGGGAGTATGCCGAAATCCGCTTCCATGCTTCGGAGCGGCTCGATGTCGCGCAGCCTGATCCAGTAGTACAGCGCCCGGCTTTCCTCGAACATCGACTGCCCGAGGACGAATGCGTTCGTTATCCCCTCGCTGTATGACTTGTGCAGCCGGTAAGTATTGTCGGGATCGTTCATTATTTCGAACACTTTTTCCAAAATCATGATGTTTTTTTCGCTGTCGAGGGTGAAATACGGCAAATCGTTTTCGTCTTTCTCCCCGAAATCGCCGCCGCCTCCGTGGGTCAGGCACTCCAGCACGTCCCTGTACTGCATGAACCCGTACTTGTCGTGCCTGTCCATCTTGCCGTCGCCGTTCAGATCCGCCGAAACCTGTTTCACCTGCGAATAGAACACGTCGAAAGTCCATTTCCCGTCCTTCACCAGCTGGTACGGGGTTTCGAACTGGTGCTCCTGCACGAGCTGCTTGCCAAACACGAAGGCTCCGGTCGAGTCGTTGTTCAATATGAGCATGTCGCCCGAGGTGTAATACAGCTTGCCGCCGATCGAAAGCGATTTGTTGGCGTTCTGGTCCCACCATAAGTTCCCGAGGTTCAGGGAGTCGATGTTGCCGAGGTTCAGCAGCAGCCCCTCGGCCGCGAGGTTGATCCCCTGGTTCAGGGGAGGCAGGGCGACATCGTACAGATCGTCGCCGGATTTTACCGCTTTTTTCAGGTCGTTCACCATGTTGAAAGATTGAAATTCCTCTATGTTGCAGTTATATATACCCTCGACATATCTGTTTCGCCGATAGACTGCGTCGTTTATAGTCTCCCCGTTCTCCTTTTCGCTGTATATGTCCCGATTGCCCCAGATGTCCCATTCGGGGCTGTTTTCCCTTCTCGAAATGAAATTGAACGTGTACCCGCCGAAATCCTCCACCGGGATGCTCGCGAGCATTTCTTTTTCTTCTTTCTCGCGTTCTTCCTTTTTGGTTTCCGCGCTCGATTTGCTTTCGTCGCCCGGATTTTGGGCGGCGTCGGAGCCATTTTCGGGGACAGCCTCGGGCGGGCCGTTTTTTGCCTCTTCGTTTTTCGCGCAGGAGGCGAAAACGGACAAAACCGAAAAAATCAAGCAGACCCAAATCGCGGCAAAAATCATTTTTTTCATAAAACACGTTTCCCCAATAAAATATCTTTTTTTCATATTTTATCACAGAAAAACAAGGCTGTCAATGGCCGGGCGGCGTAAATTTGCAAATTTTGGCCGGGCGGCTTGAAATTAAAATGGATATGTGGTATAATGGGCGGACTGCTCGGCAGCTTGCTCGTTTTGGACGGCGAAAGCACCGGGGAAGCCGACCTTGATGCCGTAACCGGGGTGCATGACATATATTTCAAGTTTGGAAACGCATCCAAGGTAAGCGGCATCGCGCTGATGACGGGACTGCACGACATATATCTGATATTCAAAAAAATCAGCGGCAGCTTGTCCGACGGAGAGGCCTTCGGCGTGAAAACGATCTGGTTTGGCTAAGGGAGCCGCCATGGCGCTTCCCTATTCGGCTTCGAACGCGCTCACGGTTTTTTCTATCGCGGTTTGGGCTTTGTCGTATAGTTTCTCGATTTCCGAGGCGGGATTTCTGTTTTTGTTCATGTCCGCGTTGGTCATCACGGTGTTCAGGCCTCCCCAGGCGAATATGATGCATAAGTCATACGTTCGGGTTTCGTTGACGAGGTCGAGGATGAACTCCGATTCGTTGTCGCGCACGTATTTGCGCTTCAGCAGGATTTCGTTGTACGCGGGCGTCACGGTGTACATGCTCTCAGCAGCCATTGTTTCGAGCGCCGCTCCCGCCATGGCCAGGTCCCTGCACGACACGGGTATGCTGAGCATGGTCGCCTCCGGGTCGACTATGTGGTAGTAGCGCGATTGGCTGCTGTCCAGCTTCGGGCACGGGAGCAGCCCGAAATCCGATTCCATGTTGCGGAATTCCTCCAGTATCAGCGGCGCGCCGAGGTGAAACAAAAACCTGTCCTGGGCGAAAAGCGAGCGGGCGTATGTGTACACGTTTGAAAAATCGCCGCTGACCTTCATTTTATATATGCTCCTGCACACAGTTTCGTCCAGATACAGATCGATAACCTTGTCGGCGGCGTCGAAAAAGCGGTCGCTTCCGATCGTTATCTCGGGGTATCCTTCGGCGTTGTTCGTGGTCAGCCGCTCGCCGAAAGTCCTGATGGGCCAAAGGGGGGCGGAATCCAAAATGAATCCGTATACGTCGTCGTCGTCCATTTCGCCGTTCCCGTTCAGGTCCACATAAATCGATTTTACCATTTTCGCGTAAGCCTCAAAAGTCCATGCGTCGTTTTTGACATATTCGTACGGGTCGCCGAGCTCGAAGTCCTTTACCAGTTTTTTGTTGAATATCTGCATGCGGGTGCAGGACTTCACCTTGGTGCTTATGTCCCCGGTTGTGAAATACAGCTTGTTTTTTATCGAAAGCTCGTTTTCGGCGTTTTTGTCCCACCAGGGCTTGCCGAGGTCGATATGCGCCATTTCTTTTATGTTCATCACAAGCTGGTTCTGCGCCAAAACCGCGGAATCGTACATATTGGCGAAGATCGCGTCGTATGAAGCGTCCCCGGACGATATCGCCTTTTTCGCGTCGGCGGCGACGCCGTTGGATTTGGATTCCGCGATCTCGATGCCCAGTTTTTCCTCCACGTTCCTGTTTCGGATGTATACCGCGTCGTTCAGGGTCTCACCGTTCTGCGCTTCGGTGTATATGTCGGCGGTTTCGTAATATCCGTAGCCATAGCCGGGCCCGGTGACCAAAAACATGAACTTTTCGCCGCCAAAACTGAGATCGTCCGGAATATCCGGCTGCAACCGCTCGGTCGCCATGGGCGCCCCGTCCCCGCTGGAATCGGGGCTTTCGGCGTTTTTGTCCTCTTTGTCCGCATTGGGCTGCTCGCTTTTGCCGCATCCCGAAAGAGGCGAAAGCAGAACCAAAAAGCCGAGCAATGCCGCAATTATCCTTTTTTTCATGAGTTCTCTCCTTTTTTTAGTTGAAAATACTATGTCTTTCTGGTTAAATCGACTATTTTTTCCATTTTGCTTCCCATGAGAAAATTTTTGCCGGATTCGCTTGACAAAATTGTTGGAATTGGGTATAATGCACATATTGGATGCATATTGCAGAAAGGAACTTGTGTATATATGATAAAAAGTAATCTGCGCGAGACAGGGTTCGCCGAACAGGGAAGATACCAAAAATCATCGGCGATCACTGCGATATGGGTGGCGTCGGCGCTCGGCATGATAGTCTTGGTTTTCGTTTCCATGGTACTTGGAGACCTTTGGAAAATGTCCGAAAGCGAATTTTCCGTTTTTTTGGACGAAACGCGCTTTATGTTCTACCAAATTTTCCAGGGATGGACCTTTGAAGTGTACCTGGTTTTATGGGCGCTCATATTCCTGGCGCTGTTTTTCGTGACGAGGCGCGAGCTATGGGAGCAAAAGCTTTCCGCCCCGCCGAAATCCGCAAAACGGATGGCAAAATATTTTTTGCGCTCGGTTCTGGCGCTGTTGGTTATTTTTACGTTTTTTTACCATCTGGCCATGCTCTCCGAAATGCCGGATGCCTTCAATGCATCCGGTCCCGACAGCGCCAGCGGCGGAATTTTCGGGTTTGTCGCAGCGGCGCTTACCTTCGTTGGGCCGATGTCCATTTTTGTCTACTTGATCATTTGGGAGTTCATGTACCTGGCGGTGAAGCTCGTCGCCACGCTGTTTGTGTGCCACGACAAAAAAGACAGCATCAAGCTCAAAATACTCAAGGGAACCGCGATGCCCGTTTGCTCTTGCGGCGAAGCGCTCAGCCTGTGGCATATCTTGGTCTCATATCTGATCCCATTTGTCTTCATGTATTCGGTTTTGCTGTTTTTGTGCTCGGCCACCGATGATTTCGACATGCTTGTGTACAACACGATAACGGTTGTCTTCATGTCGCTCTTTCTGTCCTATGACCTGACGCTCGTGATATATTCGGTTTACATGAAAATACGGTACAAAATGGACTACATTTCCATAGACCACCACATATACGAGGTCACCTTGTTCAAAAAATCCTATGTGAAGCTCGGCAATTAGCCTTCTTTTCCGTTTTCGCCTTTGTCGTCTTTTTCCGTTTTTTCGGGGAACTCGAGACACACTTGTTTGACGCCTTCTTTTTCGGATATGGACAGCATCGCCTCGAACGGCTTGCCGGCTTTG
>Ga0082212_10013953_pt1 | contig 10028 bp, 10 predicted proteins | sample TergutNt197P3_FD_71548 | JGI IMG/M metagenome (GOLD analysis project Ga0082212, IMG submission 71548) | Neocapritermes taracua P3 segment gut microbial communities from Petit-Saut dam, French Guiana - Nt197 P3 | ecosystem: Host-associated > Arthropoda: Insects > Digestive system > Gut ... | reverse complement strand
CGTTGGATAAAATATTGCTTAAAACCTGCTTAATTCTGAGTTCATCGCCGTAAAGCCTTGCCGGAAAACGCTCGTCAACATTCAATATAAATTCAATCGGCTTATCGCCTATACGCAGTATATTATTCGCAAGCGTATCGTTAATCAGGCTCGGGGTATCATATTCACCCGGTACGATTTCAAATCTGCCCGCTTCTATTTTTGATATATCCAATATATCGTTTACAAGGTTCAGAATCGTTTCACCGGCGTTGCAGATTTTTTCAAGGTTTAACTGCACGTTATGTAAGTCAACATCATTTTCTTGCGCCAACTCCTCAAGCGTCAGCTCTGAAAGCCCTATAACCGCGTTGAGCGGGGTACGGATTTCATGGCTCATGTTCGCAAGGAAATCGCTTTTCGCTTCATTCGCAAGGATAATTTCATTCATCATCCGCTTATGCTCCCGCAAGTCACGGGTATATCCGGCGACAATATAATCGCCGCCGTGTTTCACGCGGACAAGCGTAACCTCGCAGGGAACGGGCGTTTTATCTAAAAGCTGGTGCATAAGCTCAAATGTATGTCTGCCGTCTTTCAGGGTTTTATTCAGAACCTGATTGATTACATCGCGTGAACGCTGACCATCCGGCTGAAACTCAGGAAAAAGGTCATAATACCGTTCAAAGTATTCACGTTTGTCTTTTAAGCCGAAGAACCTTACAGTTTCTTCGTTACATTCAAAAATCTGAAGTTCCTTGTTCCATAAGCGGCAGGCTAAAGGCGTCGCATCTAATAAAAGCTGTGCGCGTCCGTATGCTTCGCTTAAGGTATCCTTCATATGCTGAACGGTTCTGGTAAGCTCACCGATTCTGCTTTTAACGGGTTTTTTATATTTCATGTTTTTCTCCGGTTATATTACTTTGGAAGTAAACAGTATATATTTCTATATGTTACCGCCCGTAAAATACGGGCGGCGTAAAGTATTTTTATCGTTCAATTTAATTTATAAATCCGTAATTCGATTTACCGCTCTTCTTTATTTTATACATTGCATCGTCCGCCATACCGATGATTTCATCAACACGTTTGGTTGTATCGCGGATAATCGCAATCCCGATACTGACATTAACTGATAAGCGGTCGCCAACATCACAGACAAAGCCTTCCTTGAGCCTTTCAAGAATTTCTTCAGCGGTTTTCGCAGGGTCGTTGATTTCTGAATTACGCACGCAAACGACAAATTCATCGCCGCCGAAACGCCCCGCCATACCGTATTTTGAAACAATGTCGTTTATACTAATCGCGGTGAAACGCAGAACCTGGTCACCTGTCGCGTGGCTGTAATTATCGTTAAAGAATTTAAAATCATCCACGTCAATGAATAAAATCGAAAACTCGTTTTTCCGTGCTGTTATCAGGTCAATTTCGTTGTTAATCAAATTTTCTAAGGTTTCACGGTTATAAAGACCCGTCAGCGCGTCATAGCTTGCGCGGGCGGACAGAATTTTTTCGCTCTTTTTCGCACGGTCAATATCTATAATAACACCTACGACTTTCACGATTTCATCGTTTACGCCGTGTACAGGGCAGGAACGCATAAGAACCCAGATGTAATCACCGAAGATGTTCTTCCAGCGGAATTCGTCCTGCTGAATGGATTCGCCTGCCGCTAATTTTTCAAGCGTCTTTTTATACGGCTCGGTGTCCTCAGGATGAACCTTGCATTTATTTAAAAAGCTGTCTTCATAAGAATCGGAAGGTGCGCGGTAAGAGAATTTTTTGCCGAAGTTGTTGGAAAAATGAACATTACCTGTCTGGAAATTCCATTCAAAGATAATATTGTTGGACATTTCCACAACGGTTTTATATCTGCCCTCTCCCACGACAACATTATCAAGCAGTGCGTTAAACTCTTTTGATATGTTTCCGTATTCGTTCAACGATTTTATATTGATTCTCAATTCATGGTCGCCGCGGCGGACTTTCGTCAAGGTATCTTTTATAACGATAAACGGTTTTGTAAACCAAAGCGCGAAGAAAACCGCAAGAACAACCATCGCTGCGCCAAGAAACAGCGCACAGTTTAATAACGAAGTCATTGTTTTTTTTGAATGTTCGTGCATATCGGCATCTCTGGCGATGACACCGAGCAACCAGCCGGTTTCCCCAACATCTGTAAAGAGCGCGTGATAACTGTTTCTGCCGACGTCATAAGGAAAAAACTTTTCTCCGTCTAAATATTGTTCATATTCCCTTACTATCGGAACGGTCATATTTGCGTATTCCTGACCGGAAACTTTAGGAATCCCTTCCGGAAGCGCACCCCTGAGATTACCCACTAACTTTTTATCAATAAAATTATCCATCGGACAACGAAGCACCAATTTTCCGAAGTTCGCGGGCGGAAGCATAGAGCGTTCGATAATCATTTCAATATCACTGCTGTTGTATGTACAAACCACGAAATGCGATTCACTGATTTGCACATATTTGAGAAGCTCAAAATCATAAGCGGAGCTGCCGCCGACCTGCGCGCTTCCTTGCTGTGCCAAAACAGTCGTAAAATGACCTTCCTTTAGATTCTGTCTTCTTCCCGACGTGATAAAATCACCGTGTTCATTGCCGACCGATAAAACAATTTCATTATTGCCGTTGAATACGGTTATACCCGTAACAACGCTTCCCTCATGGATTAACGCGCTGATTACCCTGTACGCTTCTTCGTATTTATCCTCTTCGTCCGCAACCGAACTACCTTCTTCTTCCGTTATACCGCCCGATAAAGGCGTTATTTCGGCGGGTATTGCTTCGGCGGGGATTGCTTCGGCGGGTATATCGTTTGCCGCTTTGGTTGCTTCCTCAAGCAACCTCATATACTCCGTAATCGCCGGCGTTTTCATAATTCTGAGCAGTCTTTGATTATAGGAATCAAAAAGCTGTTCAATGATTTGCGCTTGCTTTACGGACATTTCCGTTACCATTTCCTTGTACCGGCTTTCAGCGGACGAGGACATGGAAACACTGATAATCACCGTAAATAAAATCATTGAAAAAAGCGCGAAAATTATCATTGAAATGATAAGCAAATTTCTGATTTTCATATGTATAGAATTCCTTTCATAAAGGATTTTTTACGTTTTTTACTTTAAATAACGCCGTATATTTACATTAGTTTTACATATAACTAAATTATATCACAAAGAATAAAGGAAGTAAATATATACGGCTATATTTTGTATATTGTTTATAAAGAGAACTCAAAAACTTGTGCATAATTTACATTTAATTCATGCTTTTATTAAAATTTTCCTGTAATATTAAATTTAAGTCGAGTTATAATACTAACACAAAGGAATTTTTCCTTTGTTAGTTTAAAAGAAATGAAAACTTCATTTCCTGCAGAAATTAATTTTCTGCTGAATACACGGAGGAGATTAATCATGGCTAGCAAAAACAAAGAAGCTTTGAACAACATTAAAATGCAGGCTGCTAACGAAGTAGGCGTTCCCCTTAAACAGAACGGCTACAACGGCGACCTTACTGCTAAGCAGGTTGGTTCCGTAGGCGGTCACATGGTTCGTAAAATGATTGAAAGCTACGAAAACAGCAACAGATAGTTATTCTGATAACTTTTCTGTTTTATAACCAAGTTAAGACGGCAATTTATTTGCCGTCTTAACTACGTTTTTATATTTTTACACTTTTTGCATAATTATTATTTCGCTTTTGCGCAGTGAATATAAAATATCCGCCGGATTCTGTTATTTTCGTACCGCCGAATACGGATACCAACTTGTTTTTATACCATTCTCTGCGCTTTGTCACCATTATCAGTTCTCCGCCGACTGTAAGACGGTTGAAGCCTTTTTCAATAAAATGCTTAGCGACAGAAAAATCCGTGTGATAAGGCGGATTGCTCAGGATTAATGAAAAGTCTTTTTCATTGATTTCCTTAAACCCGTCGCTTTGAATGACCGTAACTCCCTGAACATTGTTTAAAAGCGCGTTTTTCTTTGATATTTCTACAGCCCGCTCCGAAATGTCGCTCATAAAAACGTTTTCTTCTCCGATAAGCTTTGCCGCGTAAATACCGGTAAGTCCCCACCCGCATCCTAAATCCAAAATTTTACTTTTGTTTTCAAAATCCGCCAGATTTAGCATGGCAAGCGTACCTTTGTCGGGCGCGTTCGGGGAAAATAAATCAGATGAAGTTTCAAATACAAGGTTTATGTTGTTTATTTGAATAAATACATTGGGTTTTTCGGATGATTTTATCGCGGACATTTAAATTTTTCCTTTATCCCTTGCAATTAACTATTTTCCTGCTTTTAAGGCGTTGCGTGCTTTTTTAATATTCACTAAATCGTGTGAAAGCTGTTCCTCGACTTTGGATAAAGTAGTGTCTATATACTCATTCGTATGATTTCTGAGTTCTTTGGATTTCTGCTGAGCCGACGCCATAATTTCATTGGCGCGCTGTTGGGCAAGGCGGGTGATTTCCTGATGGGAAACCAACTGCTTTGCTCTGTCTTCCGCTTTTTTTATGATGGTATCGGCTTCGCTTTTCGCGTCTTCAACGATTACCTTTCTGTCCTGAACCAATTTTTTTGCCTGTTTGATTTCATTCGGCAGGCTCAAACGGACTTCCTCAACTAATTCCCGCATTTTATCCACATCAACAAGGCTCTTTTTATTGGAAAAAGGAACCTGCATGGATTTATCAAGCGTTTCGTCCATCATTTCTAAAATTTCTTCAATACTGTTTGCCAATTTACACACCATCCTTCGGTTTTATTTTCCGGTAATTTCTAATCGTTTTTTTTCTAATTTTTCCTGTACTTCCCGCAAAATCGCATGAGGGATAAAAGCACTGACATCTCCGCCGAACATAGCAATTTGCTTTACCATGCTTGACGACAGAAACGTGCTCGCCGCATCAGCGGCTAAAAAAACAGTTTCCGCTTTATGGCAGAGGTCTTTATTCACAAGCGCCATCTGGAATTCCGCCTCAAAGTCAGACATAGCGCGAAGCCCTTTGATAATCACGTCAGCTTCTTTTTTCCTGAAATAGTCCACAAGAAGCCCGTCGGAACTGTCAATTTCAATATTAGGCTGAGCAGTAACCGATTTTTTGATAAACGCTATACGCTCTTCAAGCGTGAAAAAGCATGAAGGCTTTGCGGGGTTGATTGAAACTAAAACAATCACTTTGTCGAAGAGCTTTGCCGCACGGTTAATAATATCCAAATGCCCGTAGGTTACAGGGTCAAAGCTGCCGGGATATATTGCTGTTTTCATATTGCCTTTCACGGGCGAACCGTACTTTGCCTTTGTAAAGTACATGGTTCAGCTCCTACATATTCATAAATTGTAATATTGGTTTTACCGTGATTATAAGTTTTACGGATTTTAAAATCCCCGTAATCCTCTTTAGTTTTGCACTCTTTTTCATGCTCGCAGACGATAATACCGTTCTCACTCATGCGCGGAATTAAAGCGTTGAGCGTCCTGCTGATTAAATCCAAACCGTAAGGCGGGTCAAGGAAAGCAATGTCAAAAAACGCGGTTGTTTTTTTCAGGAAAGCCGAAGCGGACAAGGATGAAACCTCTGCTTTTTCCGTAAATCCGCAGCGTTTTATATTCTCGCGGATAATATTTATACTTTCAGCGGAATTATCCGCAAAATAAGCGCGGGAAGCACCTCTGCTTAACGCTTCAAGTCCAAGCTGACCTGTTCCCGCGAATAAGTCGGCGATGGTTTTGTTTTCCACTTCAAACTGGATTGCGTTGAAAATGGCTTCTTTAACCGAATCGGCAGTAGGTCTGATGCTTGCGTCGTCGCTTTTCAGAGCTTTTAGTTTGCGCCCGCGCGCTGTACCTGTGATTATTCTCATTATATACGATTCCTGTTAATTTTTTGTATGTTAAATGTTATCAATTTGTAAATTTAATACGGAATTTCAAAATAAGTGTTTTCAATCGCTGTATATTTTTGTTCAATACTTTCAAGAGAATCGGTTTCTTCGCCGTTAATCTTTATGCCGATTCTTTCGGAAATGCTATCACCACCGCTATAAACCCATTGATAATTAATTATATCAATCGGGGTAAATTCACCGTTATTAAATTCAAAATACTGTTCGTCTGCCATTATATATCTTTTTTCATCAATATTACCTATATAGCTTGTTGCATAGGTATGCAGTAAAACATTGTTGTTAGAATCATTAACATATTCAAAATAATATAAAGCTACGTGCATACCTATTCCGTTAAAATTAATTTTTGCATCGTGTAGAGAGAATTTTGAAACAATTTCGTTATTTCGTGCAATTACCAAAGAATTATTTTCTGTAAAATATTCTGTTTTTTCCTCTATGCCGTCGCTGTCAATATCCAAAAGTAGACTGTAAAGGATTTCCTCCTGTTCCGGCTTAGGCGATTCCGGTGCTGTCGGCGGGATTTCTTCGGGTTCTTCTTCAATTATAAATTGTTCATCAGGCAGAGAATCTATTTCAATTACTTCTTCATCTGATTCAGAAAAAGATTCCTCTGCGGATTCGGCAATTCTTTCCCCGCAAGCGGATAAAAAACAAGAAAATATAATTAATAATATGAAAATGAATTTTTTCATCAAAAATTTTCCTTAACAAACGCTTTTAATTCTTTCGCTTTTTCCATTGTTATTTTCGCCGCTTTTGCCAGTTCCTCCGCGCTTGCTTCTTTAAGTGCCTGTTTGGTTTTAAATTCTTTCAACAGCGCGGCGGCTTTTTTACCGCCGATTCCGGGGACTTTAGTCAGCTCAAGCTCGTAGGTTTTCTTTTTATGCAGATTCCGCTGAAAGCTCAGCGAAAACCGGTGAACCTCGTCTTGTATATTCGTAAGAAGCCCGAAAACCTGCTTGTTTGCGGCGACTTGAATTTCTCCGCCGTCAGCGGCAATGGCTCTTGTGCGGTGCTTCTCGTCTTTCACCATACCGAAAAGGTTTACGTCAAGCCCTAATTCGTTTAAAACTTCACGAACGGCGGAAACATGCCCCTTACCGCCGTCAAGCAGAATTAAATCCGGAAAAACAGAAAAAGCGGAATCCGCAGTATCTGCGGGTGCAGTATTTGCATTAATTTCAATATATCGTTTAAATCTGCGGGATAAAACCTCTCTCATACAGGCGTAATCATCAAGCCCCGCTACTTCTTTTATCGTGAACTTCCTGTAATTGGCTTTAAAAGGTTTTCCGTTCTTATAAACGACCATTCCGCCCGCTTTTATATTTTCCCCCATGTTAGAAATATCATAACTTTCAATGTACAGCGGCGGCTTCGCAAGCCCTAAAATTTTAGCTAATTCTTCAAGCGCGCCGAGTTCCTTTGACGAACGCCCGACTTTCAGTGAAAGATATTCACGTGCGTTGTTTTTGGCAAGCATAACCTGCGTTAAACCCTCTCCGCGTTTCGGAACGATAATATTGACTTTTTTACCGCGCTTTTCAGCAAAAAAGCTTTCAAGCAATTCTTTATCTTCCGGTTCTTCTTCAGTGTAAATTTCCGGCGGTACCGGCTGAACCGTGTACTTGTTTTCTTCAAGTACGGCGGTAATATTCACAGAATCATTATAAAGTTCTGCTCCGTAATATTCAATAAGAAAATCCGAAAGCATTTGCTTTGGTTCATATTCGTCGCCGAGAAAGAAGTTCTCTTTATCAAAAAGCCGCCCCCCGCGGTACTTGATGACCGCCGCACTGGCAAGCTCCGCATCAAGCGCGATGGTGACAATGTCGTAGTCGGTGGTTTTTGAAGTTTGGATTTTCTGCCCTGTTTCGGTTTTGACAATCGCGTTAATCCGGTCACGAAACTTTGCCGCTTGCTCAAAATCAAGCTTCTCTGCGGCGTTTTCCATTTGAACGGTCAATAACTTTACGCTTTCCTTCGCGCCGTTCTTGATATAATCAAGTGCCGCCTGAATGGTTGTATTGTATTCTTCCTTTGAGGTTTTTCCTCTGCAAATACCCGAACAGCGTTTGATGTGATAATTCAGGCAGGGACGGGACTTTTTGTCCTTTATAAATTCCTGCGGAAATTTTTTCCCGCAGGAGGGAAGCATAAAAATACGGCAGGTTTCATCAACGGTCAGCCTGATATTATAACCGCTCGTATACGGACCTAAATAGGTTGCTTCTTTATCGTCGGTTTTCAGCGTATATGAAATTTTAGGATAATCCCCGCCCGTAACTTTAATATAATTATAACCGGAGCTGTCCTTGAGTTTAATGTTGTATTTCGGGGTGTGCTGTTTAATCAAGCTTGCTTCAAGCACTAATGCGTCAAGCTCGCTGTTGGTTACGATAAAGTCAAAATCGCAGATGAGCGAAACAAGCTTATACGTTTTTCCGCCAAGAGCGAAAACATTGTTAAAATAGCTTGAAACGCGGGTTCTGAGCACCTTTGCTTTACCGATATAAATAATCTTTCCGCCTTTATCCTTCATCAGATAAACGCCGGGGCTGCGGGTTAATTTTCCGGCTTTTTCCCTGAGGAAATCAAGCTTTTCGTTCATTTCAAGCATTTTTTATAAACTTATCTTCCTTTACCCATGAAAAATAACGCTATCGTGCCCGGTCCGCTGTGCGCGCCGATAATCGGGGTAAGAACATCAATGATAATATTTTTTGTCCCTAATTTTTCACGGATTAATTTTTCAACAAATTTTGCGTCGTCAAGGCAATCTCCGTGCGCGATTCCGACCAATTGTTCTTTAGGATTGACTGCAGTTTCAACCATTTTATCGACCAACATGGACAGTGACGCTTTTCTTCCGCGTGCTTTCGCTACGTTTTCAAGCTTTCCGTCGTCATTCACGCGCATAACCGGCTTTATACCAAGCAAAGTGCCTGCGATTGCCGTTGTTGCGCTTATGCGTCCGCCGCGTTTGAGAAAAAATAAATCATCAACCGTAAACCAGTGGCATATTTTTAATTTGTTTTCCTCAAGCCATTGATGGGTTTCCTCAATGGTTCTGCCTTCATTCCGCATTTTTACGGCGTAATCAACAAAAACACCCAAGCCGTATGTAACGCAGAGGGAGTCAACAATAAAGATTTTTCTATCGGGATATTTGCTTTTAAGTGTGTCACCGGTACTTTTTGAAAAAGAATAGGATGAACTCAAACCGGAAGAAAAAGAAATATAAATCAAATCTTTGCCCGCATCTAAAACTTTCGTAAATACATCTTCAAAAGCCGCGGCGTTGATGTTTGACGTTGAAACGGAGGTTTTTTCCCGCATACGGGCGTAAAAGGTTTTTAAAGCATCGCTGTTTTCGGTTTCGGCATAACTGTCGAACTCTTCTCCGCCAAGTATATACTGCAATGAAATAACGCCTACATTGTTTTTCTCCGCATATGTTGCGGGAAGATTTGACGCGGAATCTGTAATAATGTCATAGCTCATAATCTTTTCCTTCCTTTTTTGCGGAGATTTGTTAATTTGTTAAATTTATTTTATGGATTATTCTGTTAATTTTATCATAAAAAAACAGAATTGTCAACCGCTTGACTCAAATCGCTTGACAGAGAAAGGATTTTTTGATATGATGAGGGTGAGGGGCATTGGCGCAGTCGGGAGCGCGCCACACTGGCAGTGTGGAGGTCAGGGGTTCGACCCCCCTATGCTCCACTATTCGGGTATTACACGAACTTTTTATTTTTCGGGCGGGTTCGCTGTAACGGTTTGGCTGTAATATCTAAAAAAGATTAACGGCGGGTTTAACCCCCGCCGTTACTTTCGTCATGCAACCCCCTTTCTTTTAGAAATTCTTCATACTCCGCTTGATGTGCTTCTATGTAATCAGCTATATCCATGTACACAGCAAGCGCAAATTCCCTTGCTTGTCGTTTATTAATTTCTATTTTAATATCTGTAAATGTATTAGGGGTTGCATTTACAGGTTCTTTTTTAGAACCCGTGTTCAATAACGTCTGAGCAAAGTATGCAAATGAGAAATCATAAACATATTTTCCTCATGAACTGTAATGATTTCAAAATCTTTGG
>Ga0082212_10013952_pt1 | contig 10029 bp, 10 predicted proteins | sample TergutNt197P3_FD_71548 | JGI IMG/M metagenome (GOLD analysis project Ga0082212, IMG submission 71548) | Neocapritermes taracua P3 segment gut microbial communities from Petit-Saut dam, French Guiana - Nt197 P3 | ecosystem: Host-associated > Arthropoda: Insects > Digestive system > Gut ... | reverse complement strand
TCCGTCAAGCTACAGACCGGTAAATCCGGTTCTTCAGCTTTTATTTATTAAATATTCCTTAACGCCTTTAACCGTCAACCCGCCGAAGTGGAACATTGACGCCGCTAACGCCGAACCCGCTTTGGTTTTCTCGAACACTTCCGCGAAATGCTCCAACTTTCCGCACCCGCCGGAAGCAATGACCGGAATGTTAACCGCGTCACAAACGGCATTCAACATATCAATGTCATAACCGTCCTGTGTTCCGTCGGCGTCAATGGAGTTAAGGCAGATTTCCCCCGCACCGAGTTGCTCGGCTTTCTTAACCCAGTCGATTAAATTAAGACCGGTTTCGACGATTCCCGCACCCTGCATGACTTTGTAACCGCCGTTCTCACCGCGTTTCGCGTCAACGCCCAGAACAACGCGTTCCGTCCCGAATTTGTCGGCGAATTCCTTAATAATGTCGGGGTTGCGGATTGCTAATGAGTTAATCGAAACCCTGCTTGCCCCCGCGTCTGTGACTTTTTGAAAATCATCAACCGTGCCGATTCCCCCCGCAACGGTTAATCCTACCGTTATTTTTTCCGCGACCGCTTTGACAAGATTAAGGTCGATGATTCGTTTTTCGATTGACGCGCTTATATCGTAAAGCACAATTTCGTCTGCGCCGTCAGCGTTGTATTTTTCGGCTAACGCCACAGGGTCTCCGACATCGCGAACCCCCTCAAACTTGACCCCTTTGACCACTTTTCCGTCCCGAATATCAAGGCACGGCACAATTTTTCTTTTGTTCATTTTTTTACCCTTTCCCTGTAGTGACTGCTTTCTTTAAATCCAAAGTCCCGCTGTAGAGTGACTTTCCGCATATCGCTCCATATATATTATTCTTTTTCAGCGTTTTTATGTTATTAATCGTCTTGATTCCGCCGGAAGCGATAACATTTCCGCCGAACGGTGCGACTTCGTCCTGAAGTTTCTTGGTCTTGACATGATTCGGGCGTGAAAGTGTCCCGTCCTTATCAATGTCCGTGAAAATGAAGCACCGCACCCCCGCCGCACCCATTTCATGCGCCAAAGTGATAAAGTTGACTCTGCTGGTTTCGAGCCAACCGTTCGTAGCGACTAACCCGTTCTTGGCATCAATGCCGACTGCCACTTTTTCGGCACCGAATTCCCGTACGGCTGTTTTGACTAATTCGGGATTCTCCACCGCGACTGAACCGAGAATTACGCGTGAAACACCGCCTTTTATATACATCTCTGCCGTTTCAAGCGTGCGGATTCCGCCCCCTACCTGAACCTTCAGTGAAGTGTTGTTTGCAACTTCAAAAAAAATATCGGTATTCTTCGGTGCCTTGGATTTGGCACCGTCTAAGTCAATCATATGAATCCATTCCGCACCCGATTCGGCGAACTTCCGCGCTGTGTCCATATGACTGTCCGCAACTTTCTGAACCGTTGAAAAGTCACCTTTGGTAAGGCGGACGCATTTTCCGTTTTTTATATCAATCGCAGGGAATATAATCATCGTTATGACCAAACCTTTCCGAGCTACAAAAGCCCTAACGAAACCTGTCAAGCCTTAAAACTTAAAAACCTCGTATACATTATCTTTTAATATTGTTTATTTCGGTCGATAAACAACACAGCCCACTAATGAAGGGTGGTCTTCAGCGAAAGCGTTTTTCTTTTCAGTCGCGATAATCAGCATGATGGTATAATCTCCGCCTGCCCCCACGATTAAAGTAATACCCGCAAACATAAGCGGAAAATACCCGATGAGCAGAGCAATCAAAAAAGGCAATATGCCGGTTGTGAACAACGGAGCGGCATATCCTAATCTTACTTGCGATATCGTTAAAATCTCACCGCAATGACAGTATGGGCTTAATGTTTTTTGGTCTATACCGTATTTTATGCTCTTGTGTTTATTCTTGCAAAAGCTGCCCAGAACAAGACCGTGGGTTAATTCATGCAATACCACTAAGACAACGATGAATAACAAACAAAAAAAGGAATCTATAAAAAAACGCTGTGATGAAAAGTCCGGCGATGTAAAAATATCAAAAGGATTCATTGACAAATCCCAGATATAGGCGTATAAAATAAAACATAACACGGTCGGTATAAGCATAAACAATGCATATACATTGGCTTTAACGAACGAGATTGTTTTATCGACTTTTTCAAATTTATCAAAGTCAAATGATTCTTTCAACAATTACAACACCCCTTTTAGCAGAAACGACTTTGCTTTTCAAGACAAAAAAATATTGTCAAGCTCTGTCAATCTCTTATTTTTTTCTTTCTTTAATGAATAGTCAACTGAATATTTTCGGTAAACTTTTTGTCGAATTTATTTTGAGGGAGTTCATCAGGCACCTCAATCGGGTATTTCCCGCTGAAACAGCCGTCGCAGAACCCGCATTTCGCATCGGGTGCCAATTCAGTAACATATTCCAAGCTCAGATACCCCAACGAATCGGCGTTAATCGACTGGCAGATTTCGTCAATACTCATACGGCAGGCGATGAGTGTTTCCCTGTCTGTAATATCGGTTCCGAAATAGCAGGGGTGAACAAAAGGCGGTGATGAGATTCTGACATGAACTTCTTCCGCACCGGCCGAGCGCAGCAATTCTATGATGATATCGGTGGTTGTCCCGCGAACGATACTGTCATCGACAACAACGACCCGCTTGCCCTTTATGGACTCCACTAAAGGATTGAGTTTGATTTTCACCGCGTTGGCACGGTCAACCTGCGTGGGCTTTATAAACGTCCTTTCTATGTATCGGTTCTTGATAAAGCCGATGCCGTACGGAATCCCCGACTCGCGGGAATAACCCAGTGCCGCGTCTAACCCCGAATCGGGGACACCTATGACGATATCGGCTTCGACAGGGTGCTCTTTGGCAAGAAACATTCCCGCTCTCAGCCTCGCTCCATGAACCGATGCGCCTTCTATGACACTGTCGGGGCGGGCGGTATAGATGTACTCGAAAACGCAAAGGCTGCTCGATGTTTGATTGCAGTGGGTGGTGATTGAGGTGATTTCACCGTTTTTAATGACAACGATTTCACCCGGCAGTACATCTCGCACAAACGACGCGCCTATGCTGTTTAACGCGCAGGTTTCACTTGCGATGACCCAGCCTTTTCCGTCGGGTAAAGACCCGATACAAAGCGGACGGAACCCGTTGGGGTCACGAACGGCAATCAGCTTTTTCGCCGACATAATTGCCATCGAATACGCGCCTTTGAGTTTATACATCGCCTTTTCCAAAGCCTGCTGAATCGTGGGTTGGTTCAGTCGCCCTTCCGTGATTGCGTAGGCAATCACCTCAACGTCCGAAGTAGAATGGAAAATTCCGCCCTTCAGCTCAAACGCCTCCCGAAGTTCCGCGCTGTTAATCAAACTCCCGTTAAATGAAATAGACATAGGACCCTTTATATGCCGCGCCACTAACGGCTGCGTATTATGGGGGATTCTCTGTCCTTTCGGCGAATAACGGACGTGCGCCAACGCGATTTTCCCGTCCGAAAACTGAGAAAGTCTTTCCAGCGCGCTGGGTTTAATACTGTCGGCGACTAATCCCAGACCTTTATGATATTCAAACACGCCGGAATCGTTTACGACAATTCCGCAACTGTCCTGACCTCTGTGCTGCAAAGCGTATAACGCCCTGTAACAATAATCGGTTACTTTTATTTCACTGTCGCTGTCATTAGAATACACGCCGAATACACCGCACTCGTCATAAGGTTTGTCGAGTTCTTCCCGAATCTCGGGCTCGTAATCATTTTCATAATCAAGGTAATTCATATTCATACTTTATATTTTACAATATTTTGCAAGTTTTTGCAAGGGGGTTTTATAATATTTTTGTAAATTAGTCGTAAAATAAATAAGTAGGGAAGTATCGGGATTTTTATTTTTTGTGCAACCTGCACAAAAAAATCATCTCTTTTTTATCGGAAGTTATAGAAAATGTTTTAATCCTTGACTTTTCTTTTTTGGTGTGATATAATTAACAAAATCAGGAAATTATAAATTTTATTATAAAAAATTATAAGAAAGCTGTGTTGTTATGATAAAATCAATCAAAGAGGAATACAATGTCCCGCTACATCTTTACCGTGAAGGAGAATTACTGAAAGGTTACGAGTTTTTCGGTTCACATTTTGTCGAACCCGGTTCTAAGAATCCGGAAAAAGGTGTAATCTTCCGCGTTTGGGCACCCCATGCGAGGAGCGTCAGCGTTGTTGGGGATTTCAACAACTGGGACCGCGGAAAAAACGAAATGGAGCGGCTTGAAACCTCCGGCGTGTGGGAAGCGTTTATTCCCGCGTTAAAACAATACGATACGTACAAATACTCAATTGAAACCTCTTCGGGCATCATCAAGATGAAATCCGACCCCTACGGGTTCCATATGGAAACACGCCCCAACACCGCGTCCAAATTATATGATATTTCCGGTTACAGATGGAAAGATTCGTCGTGGCAGAAAAAAACAGCGAACTATAATTCCTATCATTCACCCATGAACATATACGAGGTTCACTTGAATTCGTGGAAGAAAGAACGGGGCGGCGACGACCTTTTCAGTTATATGGAACTTGCAAGCAAACTGATTCCGTATGTCAAGAAAATGGGGTACACCCATATAGAGATGATGCCGGTTGCCGAATTCCCGTATGACGGTTCATGGGGATACCAGGGTATCGGATATTTCGCGCCGACTTCACGGTACGGAACACCGCATGACTTTATGGAATTTGTCGATTATTGCCACTGCCACGACATCGGCGTTATTTTAGACTGGGTTCCCGCTCATTTCCCGAAAGACGCGGCGGGGTTGTACGAATTCGACGGTGAGTGTTGTTATGAATATTCCGACCCGCTCAAGCGGGAACATTACAGTTGGGGAACCTGTATCTTCGATTGGGGAAAAGGAGAAATTCAATCGTTTTTAATTTCCAACGCCTATTACTGGATAAACGAATATCATATAGACGGATTAAGGGTTGACGCGGTCGCGTCGATGTTATATCTTGATTATGACAGGAAAGAATGGCGTCCCAACAATTCCGGCGGCAATGAAAATGTGGAAGCGATTGCTTTTTTAAAGAAACTTAATGCGAATTTATTTAAACATTTCCCGAATATTCTGATGATTGCGGAGGAATCCACCGCATGGCCCATGGTGACTAAACCTGCCGATGTCGGCGGATTGGGTTTCAATTATAAATGGAATATGGGTTGGATGAACGATATGCTGGCATATATGTCGATGAGTCCCGAATATCGTCACGATTATCACGGAATGTTGACGTTTTCGTTCCATTATGCTTTTTCGGAAAATTACATCCTTCCGATTTCCCACGATGAAGTGGTTCACGGAAAATGCTCAATGCTCGATAAAATGAGCGGACCGCGTGATAAACGGTTTGATTCGCTGAGGACGTTCCTGGCGTATATGACAGGACACCCCGGAAAAAAACTGATGTTCATGGGACAGGAATTCGCCCAGTTTAAGGAATGGAACTACGAAACATCGTTAGACTGGAATGTTCTTGAATATGAGGAACACGCAAAAATGCACGACTTTGTCCGCGAATTAAACGCTTTCTATCTTGAATCAAAGGAGTTGTGGGAGAACGAAAGCGATTGGAGCGGTTTCAGTTGGATTGTTTCGGACGATAATATGAACAGCGTCATTATCTTCAGAAGGCTTGCGTCAAAACCAAAAAACAATCCCGATGCTGACCCTGACGAATTAATTGTGGTCGCTAACTTTCTGCCGAAAGAGCACAGTGAATACACTTTCGGCGTTCCTTATGCGGGCGATTATGAAGAAGTCTTCTCAACCGACGAACCCGCATTCGGCGGGAGCGGACTTTTGAATGAAAATCTGACAGCAGTGCCCGCGCCGGAGTTAATGCACGGTGAAAGTTATGCGCTGACAGTAAAAATCGCGCCTATGTCGGCGTTTTTCCTGAAACCGCTTAAAACCAACCGAGAGGCAAAAAATTCTACAAATAAAGAAAAGAAATAAGTAAAAGATATAGATAGTATTTTATAGAGAGGTGTTATATGAGACACGTAAAAAAAGAATGTGTGGCGATGATTTTAGCGGGAGGACAGGGTTCAAGACTCTACGCGCTCACACAGGATATGGCGAAACCCGCCGTCCCTTACGGCGGAAAGTACAGGCTGATTGACTTTCCGCTGTCGAATTGTGTCAATTCAGGATTTGACACGGTCGGCGTGCTTACACAATATTTACCGCTTGTACTCAATGAGTACATAGGCAACGGTCATCCGTGGGGTCTGAACAGAGTCAACGGTGGGGTTCATGTATTGGCTCCTTATGAGAGTTCGGGGGGAAAGTCCTGGTATTCGGGAACCGCTAACGCTATTTACCAGAACATGAATTTCATTGACAGATATAATCCGGAATATGTCGCGATTTTAGCGGGCGACCATATTTATAAGATGGATTATTCCAAAATGCTGGACTATCATAAAACGCAGGAAGCCGATGTGACAATTGCCGTTTTGGAAGTTCCGTGGGAAGAAGCACCTCGTTTCGGGATTATGTCGGCTGATGAAAACGGAGTCATCACCGAATTTGCCGAAAAACCCGCCGAGCCAAAATCAAACTTAGCGTCAATGGGCGTGTATATTTACTCATGGCAGAAACTTAAAAAATACCTTATTGCCAACGAGCAGGACGAAAACGCGAAAAAGGATTTCGGCGGAAACATCATTCCCGATATGCTGAAAGACGGCTGCAAAATGGTCGCCTACAACTTTGATTCTTACTGGAAAGATGTCGGCACAATCGACAGCCTTTGGGACGCGAATATGGACTTGCTCAACCCGAATATTCCGTTGAATTTATACGACTCGAACTGGCGTATTTTTTCCCGCAATGATATCATGCCGCCGCATTACAGCGGCGAGAACTGTACCATCGAAAATTCGATGATTTCGGAAGGGTGCAATATAGACGGTCGCGTGGATTTCTCCATCCTTTTCGGCGGGGTGACGGTTGAAAAAGGCGCGGAAGTTCATGACAGTATCATCATGCCGGGCGCGTATATCAAAAAGGGCGCGGTGATTCAATACGCAATCGTGGGAGAAGATACGGTCATCGGCGAGAATGTGAAAATCGGGGAACGTCCCGAAAAAATTGAGAATATAAACGATGAGAACTGGGGGGTTGCGGTCATAGGGCATCGGGTAAAAGTCAAAGACAATACGGTTATTAAACCTAAAGAAATGATAGACACTTGTATAATATAGAAAAGAATAAGGAGAGGAATCATGGCAAGTTTAACGAGTGTAACCGGAATTATTTTCGCGAATATGCACGATTCAACCATAACCGATTTAACAAAAGTCCGAACAATGGGGAGCGTTCCTTTCGGGGCGAGGTATCGCTTGATTGACTTTCCTCTGTCTAACATGGTCAATTCGGGGATTTCATCTGTGGGCGTCATTACAAAATCCAACTACCAGTCTTTGCTTGACCACCTCGGCTCGGGCGGTTCGTGGGACTTATCCCGCAAAGCAAGCCGGCTGCGGTTATTGCCGCCATACGGAAACGCCGCCAACAGTTACACACAAGGCGGACTTTATCGCGGCAGGTTAGAAGCGTTGGCAAATGTAATCCGATTTATTGAAAACGCTTCCTCCGATTATATCGTGATGAGCGATTGTAATGTCATTGTGAATATTGATTTTAAAAAAGTGTTGGAATTCCACGTCAAAAAAGATGCGGACATTACCGTTGTTTACGGGAGGGGCAGCTATACCTCCGAGGAACTGAAAACGAAGACAATACTTAATATTAATCAGGACGACCTCGTATACGATGTGCTGCTTCGCCCCGAAACCATTTCCGTTAGCACCAATAAGGGCTCGGAAAGCGCTGCCGGCGAAATTCCTGCGGCTGTTAATTCAAGCATGAATATGTATGTAATGAGCAAGAATTTTTTGCTTGACATTGTCAAAGAATCAGCATCGCGCAGTCTGTATAGTTTTGAAGTTGATATTATGCAACGCCGCTGCAATGAACTTAAGATTTTCGGGTATAAATATGACGGGTATTATTCACAAATAGACAGCATGATTACCTACATCAAGGCAAACATGGAATTGATGGATTTTGATACCAGAATGAAAGTTTTCGACCCCAACAGACCCATCTATACAAAGGTGAGAGACGAAGCACCGGCGAAATACGGATTGCAAGCCTGTGTGACCAATTCGCTAATCGCGGACGGTTGCGTGATTGAGGGGAGCGTGGAAAACTGTGTTTTATTCCGCGGCGTGAAAGTCGGAAAAAACTCGGTCATTAAAAACAGCATTATTATGCAGGACACGGTCATTAACGAAAAATGCGAGATGAATTATATTGTCGCCGATAAAGATGTTATGGTGGGCAGTTATCGAACCGTCATGGGAACGGTCGACTATCCCGTATTTGTCGGAAAAGGTGACAGCGTCTGATTTAGAAATAGTGAAAATCCGAAAAAAGCACGACGGTCGGCGTGCTTTTTTATTTTGAACTTTCAAGCTTGTTCGGACGGAGGATTATCAAGAATTAGAATTGACATCAGCGCAATAACCAAAGGCAGGTTTGACTTTTCTTTGATGAGCATAAGTGCCAAAACCAATATAAGCACATTGTCGGAATCTTTTAAGATTTCCGGAATTGAACCCGATTTCAGATTGAGGAGGTTCATTCCCTTAACCCCGAAGGATTCGTCCGGGTGTTTGTCGCTCGTTCCCAACTCCGGTTGCGTCTGCTTATATAATCTTCGAAGCTCGGTTCGGTATCGGCGTCTTCCGTATTTTCCGAAACCCTCGCTACTTCCTCGTTCACCTCCCCCGATTCTTCCTCGGATTCGGAATGTTGAACCTCTGACACATCAAAAATGATATGGTCTTCTATCTCCGGTTGGGGCTGATTTTCATTTTCAGGCGCAGAAACAGCCTCCTCTGTTTCGGGAGGGGGAGAAGCGGTCTCGGGTTTGGATTTTAGTTTTGGTTCCGGCAACGGTTTTGGTTGTGTATTTGACGCAGCCTTTGGGTTTATTTCCGGTTTGGGGTTCGATTTGGGTTCCGGTTTGGGCTCAGGCTCGGGAACAGGCAACTGCTCTTTTTGATTCGCCATCCGCATAGCCTCTTTCGCGTATTCCGCGATTTTTTTTTCGAGATTATAGTCCATTCGTTCCTCCTGCTAAAATAAATCATTTAAAATACCGCTTTCTTTCAAGAAAGGGAGCATTGACATCATTCTTGACAGTTTCATCGCGCTGTCGATTTTATGCTGATTCTCAATGCGAAGATGGGGTTTCAATGCCGATAACAGCTCGGCATTCATGTCCGGCTTATTCATGTGTGAAAATAATTCCCCCATTTTTGAAATCATGTTGAAGTCAATATTTTCAAAAAAACTGCTGAAGTCAAAACCGCCGTCGCCACTGTTTTCGTTTGTACCCTCGCTTGCTTTTTCGTCGGTTTCGTCAGAGCCGCCGACCGAAGAAGGGTCAGCCCCGGGTTGAGGGTCGGAAGCCTCTGAATTGTTCCCGTTGCTCGCCATAAAAACCTGTAAAAGCTTCGCCATGCTTTCCATATCCATAACCGCAATACCCCTCGGCTACAGCCAAGACCGTTTAAACCGTTTAAAACCGTTTCGACTGTATCATTGTTTTTCGTTCATCTTTTTCATGAAATCCGCCATTTCGGGTGATGTCTTCAGTATATCGGCTACCTTAGGGTTCGCCATCGCATCCTTAAGCTTTTTTGCGTCGTCGTTTCCCATTTTGTCGAAAAGTGCGTTCATATCACCCTTGTTTAAAATGGATTTCAGCTCGTCGGGGGTAACCCCTAATTTGCCGCTCGCGGTTTTTAACATTTTGTCCATGTTATTATTAGTCATCGCTATAACCATACCCCTTTCTATATTTATTGTGAAATAAATAAAAATATGATTGACTTTTTCTATACATATGTGATAAAATGAAAATA
>Ga0082212_10013951_pt1 | contig 10030 bp, 6 predicted proteins | sample TergutNt197P3_FD_71548 | JGI IMG/M metagenome (GOLD analysis project Ga0082212, IMG submission 71548) | Neocapritermes taracua P3 segment gut microbial communities from Petit-Saut dam, French Guiana - Nt197 P3 | ecosystem: Host-associated > Arthropoda: Insects > Digestive system > Gut ... | reverse complement strand
AGTAGGGCTCGACCAGCATAAGAAATTGCAGGAACTCCTTCTGCGTCATGGTTTTGTCCGGCTCGAAGCTGCCGCTCCACATCGCGACGCCGTTGTCAAGAAGCTTCGTCACCACTTCCTCGCACCAGTGCCCCTTTATATCGTTGTATTCCGCTTGCACGGTCTCGTCCACCCATGGCATTCCGTTGTAGCCAAGCGCCGCGCCTGTGAACGGGTCTATAAAGTCATGGTTCGCGAACTGATAGACGAGCGCGGCTTTTCCTTCGCCAATTGTCGTGTACATTACCGTGCTTTTGACTTTCGCCGCATATGCCGAGAGTGCGTCTTTCTCCGACAATACGCCGCCGACGTCGGGGAACGTCGCGCTGTCGTTCCAGTTGAGGTTATAATTCATTATCCTTCCGTAATATGGGTCATACGTGACATATATCCCGTTGTTCCTGAACGGTATGCCGTTTTCGTACCTGACATATTGGCAAAAGAAGTTGTTGCCGCGGTAGCTGTACGGGTCAAAGCCCGGCTCGTAGGTAAAGTCCAGCACGGACTTGGCGAGCTCGGCGGGCGCTTCTTTTTTCAGGAATGACGTGACCGCGTCCTGCATCTGCTCCACGGTCATCTTCAGCTCGCCTGACTGGGCGCCGTAGTCGTAGCTGACGTCAAAGCTCAGCACCCTGCCCGTCTCGGCCTCGACCCTGCCGTATATACCATAGAAGCTGATCTCCTTTGGCTCCGGGACGCCGAACCTGTAGAGGCTGATGTTGTAGCAATAGCGGTTCCTGTCGTTGTAGTCCCTGTTCAGGCTGATGTACTGCTCGCCGAATTCGCTCAGGTCGACGTCTTCCAAACCGGCGGTTTCAAGCAGCCTTTTCAGTGCCTGGTCGCTCGAGATGAAGCTGCTGACCTTGTCGATGGCGGAAAGCTCCGCCGGCGAGAGGCTCGCCCTGCCTTCGCTCCTGCTGCTCGCGGATTGGTCCATCGCCACTTCGGGACTCGCCGCCGGGGCTGAACCGCCTCCCGCGCCCATGTCGGCGCCTGTGGCTGTGGCGCGGTCATAGACATAGAAGACGATTTCTCCCGTCACCGCGCTGATGAAGGTGTTGTATGGAGCCTCGAATCTATACACCGGGAAAACGTTCATTTCGCCGGTTTCGTAGTTGTAAAAACCGGAGTATTCAAGGTTCAGCCCGATTTTTTCGGTATATGCCGTGATAGCCTCGTCCTCGCCGAGAATTGCTGTGGCTTCCTCGAAATCGAATCTGCGCGGGTCGTAGTTGGATGTGTCGTAACCCGTTATTTCACCCGTGAATTTGTTTACCCTCACGTTTATCCGAGCTGCGTTGAAGGAATAGCCGTTCGCCTGCGCATAGTAGAAGATTGTATAATCCCTGCTGTTGATCGTGGCATAGACTTCCGGCTGTGCCTTGTAGAATGTATACGTGTCCGGGTTGGCTTTCCTGACGAACTCGTCGGCGACGGCGACGGCAGCCGTTTTGCTCACTACCGCAAGCCCAAAGTCCTTCCCTTCCGAAATGTACTTGAAGAAGTTCAACAGGGTTCCGTCTTCCATGGCGGTCGCGTAAACGTATGAATACTTGCCTTCCTCCTGCGACGACCAGTTGAACGACCACATCAGGCCTTCCCTTGTCTCATAGTTCGAGAAGCTTGAGCTGTAGTTGAAGTCCGTGAACACATCGTCGTCGATATCGATGAGGTCCTTCACGGCGATGAGGGCCTTCTCGAAGCCGCCCTCCTGCATATCCATGGAAATGGGTACCGCCTTTACCACGTCGGGCGCTTCCACCGCCTCCAGCGCCGCAAGCGCGGAGATCGGCGCCGACACGGCCATGATGACGGCCAGCAGCGTGGTGATTATCCTTCTTGTTTTCCTGTGCATTTTGGTTGACCTCACTTTCTGTTTTTGGGATTGCTTTCAGGGTTGGAAATGCGCTCTTGTCAGTTAGACGATACAAATGAAGATTTGTTCCATTGAACATTAACATAAATGGTATATTTCCGCAAGGCGAAAAAATGTCTTGCAATCCAGACGGCGCTCCGGTAGAATGCTTTGGCATTGACGCACGGGGCTTGATTTTTCGTTGTGTGTCCGCGTTTGACCGACGCGGATGAGCGAAAAAGGCGACGGCCCCGGAGGAAGGCCCCCGCGACGAACGGAACCGCCAACGCGCGAAACAGCGATAAGCGGCGCCGGCACACGGCGGCGGGCCGAACAACAAAAATAAATTGGAGGAAATCAAATGCCGGTAGTATCAATGAAGCAGCTTCTCGAAGCCGGGGTGCACTTCGGCCACCAGACCAGGCGCTGGAACCCAAAAATGGCTCCATACATCTATATGGAGCGCAACGGTATCTACATCATCGACCTTCAGAAGACGGTCAAGAAACTTGAGGACGCGTACAACTTCATCCGCGAGGTGAGCGAACGCGGCGACTCCGTGCTCTTTGTCGGAACGAAGAAGCAGGCGCAGGACGCAATCAAGGAAGAAGCCGAACGCGTCGGTATGTTTTTCGTCAACGCCCGCTGGCTCGGCGGAATGCTGACAAACTTCAAGACGATGCGCACAAGGATAGACCGCCTCGCCCAACTGCGCAAGATGCAGGACGACGGCACGTTCGACATCCTGCCGAAAAAAGAGGTCATAAAGCTGACGAACGAAATCAACAAGCTCGAAAAATACCTCGGCGGCGTGAAGGATATGAAAAAACTGCCCGGAGCGCTGTTCATCATCGACCCGCGCAAGGAACGCAACGCAATAGCGGAGGCCAGGAAGCTGGGCGTCCCGATAGTCGCGATAGTCGATACGAACTGCGATCCGGATGAAATCGACTATGTGATCCCGGGCAACGACGACGCCATACGCGCGATTCGCCTCATATCGTCGGCAATGGCGAACGCGGTGATGGAAGGCCGCCAGGGCGCGGACAAGGAAGAAGAGGAGGGTGACGCCGCTTCCGGCGAATATGAACCTCCGGCTGACTCCAAACCCGAACAGGCGCCGACGGAAGAACAGTCGGAATAATTATAGAATAATTTAAGAAAAGGATTGAATCAAAATGGCATTTACCGCACAAGATGTGAAAACCCTCCGTGAGACCACGGGCGTCGGCATGATGGACTGCAAAAAGGCCCTCGCCGAGTCCGACGGCGACATGGAGAAGGCAATAGAGTACCTGCGCGAGAAGGGACTCGCGGCGGCGCAGAAAAAGGCCGGCAGGATAACCGCCGAGGGTATGGCGTACGCGGAAGTTTTCGGCAGCGTCGGCGTGGTCGTCGAGGTCAACGCGGAGACGGATTTCGTGGCGAAAAACGATATGTTCACAGGCTTCGTGGCGGGCGTTGCAAAAGCGGTCGCGGAAGAGACGCCGGCGGACGTGGATGCGCTGATGGCGTGCGGATACCCGGGCACGGACAAGACCATTTCGGAGCAGCAGCAGGAGATGATCCTCGTTATCGGCGAGAACATTTCGATAAGGCGCTTTGTAAGATATACCGACGGGCTGAGCATCCCATACGTCCACGCGGGCGGCAAAATCGGCGTCATCGTCAACCTCGGGGTCTCCGGCGTCGCGGATATGGACGCGGTGTCCGAGCTTGGAAAGGACATAGCGATGCAGATAGCCGCCATGCGTCCTCTGTATCTCGATTCGGCTTCAGTCGACGCCTCCGAGCTTGAGAAGGAAAAGGAAATCCAGCTCACCAAGGCTCTTGAGGAAAACCGCGCGAAGAACATGCCCGAGGACAAGGCGCTCCAGATAGCCGAGAACATGGTCAAGGGCCGCATAAACAAGTTCTACGAGGAAATATGCCTCCTGAACCAGCCATATGTCAAGGAGAACAAGATCACGGTCGAAAAGCACGTGCAGCAGGTGGCAAAGGATCTCGGCGGCAGCATAAAAATAAACGCCTTCACCCGCTTTGAAAAGGGCGAAGGCATAGAAAAGAAGCAGGACGATTTCGCAGCGGAAGTTGCAAGCATGGTGAAGTAGGCTTTAGGATTTAGGATTTAGGCTCAAAAAGCATATGTCTCATAATGAGACATATGCTTTTTAATATCTTGCATCATTGTCACGCTCCGGTCGGTTAATATTTTCAAATTCGCCTTCCCCTGCTATTGCGCCCACTCCGGCTTCCGTATACGCCGGGGGGCGTTTTATCATGAACACCGCGCACACCGCCGTTAGCGCAAGCCCCGGTATCAGGATCACCAGCAGGCTAGTCTCCTCGCTTAGATACGACTGCAGCACGCTTGCAAGGTTGAACGACGCATGTCCGACGATCACGAGGACGATCGACCTGAACTTGATGTATACGAGGCCGAGGATTATCCCAAGCACAAACGCATAACTCCCCTGGAACAGATTCAGGTGGGCAATGCCGAACATAAGCGCCTGTATCAGCAGAGACGCCCACACGGGCATCCACCGCATACGCTCCATCAGGACGCCGCGAAAACACAGCTCCTCCACTATCGGCGCAGCGATCGCCAGAGAGAGCAGTTGTATGATGAATGAGCCTCCTGTGAAAATATCATTCAAGCCCTCATATGACGGGAAATAGCTCATCAGGTCGAACGCCGAGTCGAGTATCGCCAGCAGGCACACAAGAAGCAGGTTGAAGCCCGCGAACAGCCCGACCGTAAGCCCATAGTTTATCGCGGGCTGCAGGTTTTTATGCGTTTCGAGCCTTTTACGCGCCCTGAGCCACATCGGAACGAAAGCCGCAAGCACCGCTATGTTCCCCACTATCATAATGGGCATTGCATACTCTATTGTTATCCTTTGCATCTCTGTCGCCACATCCACCACGTCAATGACCTCGCCGCCCAACAGGGTTTGCGCGGCAAGGGTCACGCTCAGGATGATCCCGAGAATGAGCCCCACGGCGACGGTGATGCCAAGGTAAATGAGCAGCGGGTTGATTATGCGCCATATACGGCGCGGTATTGAGTATTCTTTCATTATGCACTCCGTAACATAGATTTTTTTTTCGCTTCGTGGTATCATTTCCATATTGTAACATATCATGGAAAGGATAGGTGGATATTTTTTGGGTAAGGTTGAAGAAAGGCCGGTTATATGCTGGGTGACCCCGGGCTGCGAGCATTACTGCGGGCTGATCGCGACGATAGAGGACGGCAAGCTCGTCGGACTTCGCGGAAACCCGGAGCACGAGAACCGCGGCTGCGCCGACAGGATGCCATTCCACACGAAATGGCTCTATAGCGACGAACAACTCCAAAAACCGCTCAAACGCGCCGGCGAGCGCGGGGAGAACAAATGGGAGGAAATATCATGGGACCGGGCGCTTGACGAAATCGCGGCGAAGCTGGGTGAGCTCCGTGACAAATACGGTCCCGAGACGCTTGCCGTAACAGAGGGCACTTACCGAAGCGACATGTACCCCATACGCTCAAGGTTCCTGAACCTGTTCGGAAACCCCGGAAATATTGGCTGTGCGGGCGTGATCTGCTACTGCAACACGCTGGCGCTGAACCTCGCGATGCTCGGCTGCCCGCAGGGGTGGCCAAAAATGGATATAGCCAAATGTATTGTTGTCAGCGGATGCGACATTTCGCAGTCGGTTCCCCTGGACTGGGCGAAAATCAAGAAACAACGCGCGGAGGGCAAAACGAAGGTTATACTCATCGACCCGCGCAAAACGGATATGAACGACGACGCGGATATGTGGCTGCAGCTGCGCCCCGGTACGGATACCGCGCTGCTGATGGGCTGGATTCACATTATTATCAAGGAAAAGCTGTATAATAAGGAATTCGTGGATGAATGGGTGCACGGCTTCGACGAGCTCGCGGAGCGCGTCAAGGACTACACGCCCGAGAGGGTATCCGAAATAACATGGGTGCCGGTGGACCAGCTTGTCGAGTCGGCGCGCATCTATGCCCAAAACTGGCCGTCCGTCATAAAATTCGGTTCCGCGACGGATATGCTGGGCCGCAACTCCACGCGCGTCGAACACGCCCGCGTATGCCTGCGGGCGATCACCGGCAACCTGGCGATTGGCGGCGGCGAGACGCCGGAGGGTCCGGGTCCGGTGATAAACGGCAAGATGATACTTAGGGACTGCGACCTGCAGCTTGACGACAAGCTGCCACCGGAACAGCGGATCAAGCAGATCGGTTCCGACAGGTTCAAGCTGATGACCTGGCCGGGTTTCGAGCAGATGGAGAAGTATTACAAGAAGACATACGGCATTCCGTTCCCGATGTGCGCCCACAACTTCCTGTCCGTCCAGCCGCTGATATGGAAGGCGATCCTTGAAGGGAACCCCTATCCGATAAAGGCAAACATAACGTGGGGCAGCAACGTCCTTCTGAACGGCGGCGACGTAAAGACGATATACAAGGCGCTGAAGAGCCCGAATCTGGAACTGCACGTCGTCCTTGAGCATTTCATGACGCCCACGGCGCTGCTTGCCGATTATGTTCTTCCGGTCGCGACAAAGCTCGAGAAACCGATGTTCCACACCCATGAGGATTTCGCGCCAAACGTGATGTGCGGCATCAGGGCGGTCGAGCCGACCGGGGAGAGGCGAGGCGATTACGATTTCTGGCGCGGCCTCGCTTTGCGTTTCGGTTTCGGCGATTACTTCCCATGGGAGACGGAGGAGGAGCTCGCGGATTACCGTCTCGCCCCGATCGGCATGACGCTGGACGAAGTGGCGCGCGGTCCCGTCACCGTGAACAGCGACGAGCCGTGGACTTACGAGCGTATCCATCCGGATACCGGCAAAAAAACGGGGTTCGCGACGCCGACGGGAAAGATAGAGCTTTATTCGAACACTCTGGAGACGCTGGGTTACGATCCCCTCCCCTATTACGAGGAACCGCCCGAGAGTCCGATAAGCGCGCCGGAGCTTGCCAAGGAGTTTCCATATATCCTGACGACCGGAGGCAATTTCCGCCCGATGTTCCATTCGGAGAACCGTTTTCCGGGGCTCGGCACGCGCGAGCAGCACCCCGACCCAATCATGGATATACACAGCGAGACGGCGGCGGAGCTTGGTATTTCGGATGGCGATTGGGTGTATGTGGAGACGAAGCGGGGCGTGATAAAGCAGAAGGCGTGGGTTTCGGACAGGATAGCGCCGGGCGTGATCAACGTGCAGAGCCATTGGTGGTTCCCCGAGGAGCCGTTTACTGAGCCGTGGCTGCGCGGTATGTGGGAGTCGAACGCGAACGTCCTGACGATGGGGCAGGACCCGGATACGTTCGACGAGCTGACGGGTGGCTGGCCGCTGAGGGCGCTGCTGTGCAAGGTGTACAAAGCGGAAGAAATAGTACCGGGGAAAAAAATCCCGGCAGCACCGGGGTTATAGCTTTTGTTCTCGCCCCGAATCAGGCGCTCCGATTGCATTCCTTTCGTCCGCAGGACGCGTCCATGCGTCCACCGACCGCGCTCCACCGTCCATGGTTTCGCTTGCGGAATGCAATCGGAGCGCCTGATTCGGGGCTTGCGACCGAAAAAAAGGAGGAAATTACAATGCCAGAAATGCCAGTGCCCAAGCCGCCGGAGGCGGTCAAAGTCGACGAGACCACATATCTCATTGAGGACAACGGCGTCCGCTGCATATTTTACATCGGTTCGGAGAAGGCTTTGCTTTTCGACACGGGGTTCGGCGAGAACGGGAGCGTCAGGCCCGTTGCCGAGTCGCTGACCTCGCTGCCGATAATGCTTGTGAACTCCCATGCCGACCCGGATCACATCGGGTGCAACGCGGAGTTTGACGTCGCGTTCATGCACCCCGCCGAAATGGCGTATTACGCCAAGCACGTAAAACCGGACGCGCAGGTGCATCCGGTTTGGGAGGGCGACGTCATCGACCTCGGAGGTCGGAAGCTTGAGGTCGTCCTGATTCCCGGCCACACGCCCGGAAGCATCGGGCTGCTGGACAGGGTGAACAGAACCATCGCGACGGGCGACACAATATGCGCGGGGCCCGTTTTCATGTTTGACGAGGTGCGAAGCATCCACGCGTACATGGCGAGTATGTACAGGCTCATCGGCCTGTTCGACGCCTTCGACGACATACTCCCCGCGCATGGGGTGTGCCCCGTGCCAAAGGATACGGTGAACAAGGCGCTGAAAGCGGCAAAAATGCTGCTTGCCGGCGAGCTGACCCCGACGGATCCGCCGATGCCGGTCCCCGCAAAGGTGTACCTGAACGACGGCGTGGGATTCTTCTATTGATCCGGCAAGATTAGGAGGACGACTCCCAACATCACCAAAGACAATGATTGAGGTTTCGCCGTTACGACGATCAACCTCAATCATTTTCTTTTTATGCGCTTTACATATGTTTTACATATATTTTACTTTGACATGATTGCTTAAAAACAGACACTAATGTAGGCTTCACTGAAAAGAGCCATATATTCTGATCAAGCCGCCACAGCGGCAGTTTCTGAAGCGAAGTAACGCTCCCGCCGGAAAAGGCGCAAAAAGGCTTTCGCCAGTTTGCTCAGGTTCATCGCCATCAGTGACAGGACTATGACAGACTTTCCTGATCCGGGAAGGCGTACACGAACTCTATTCATGCCGTATCTTGTCTTCGCAGTGCCGATTTTCCCTTCGACCTCATTCCTTGCCCCGCAGTCGGCTAAGAACTCCTTCAGCTGCTGCCGGTACTTCCCGGCGTTGCGCCGCCCCAGCGGCAATCCTGACAGCCTTATTCCCATTTTCTTGCACAGCGCCCGGTTGTTTTGGTTCCTGAATATCGTGTCTGCCAGTATACTTGACGGCAGCATCCCGAACCGGGCCCTGTAATTGTTGATCGCTTCAGCTAACAGTATCCCTTCGTTGAAGTTGTCATAGCTGATGTGTTCCGCGAAGGTGTATCCGTTGACTACGCTGATCAAGAGCTTCGCCCCGAACTCTGTCTTCGCGTTTGCTTTCCCCCTCGGGATCGGGCGCACATGCGGTTGGCTCAGGCTGACGACGCGGTCCTCGACGGAGTGCGTCCTCTGGCTGTGCATCCGGGACTGTTGGTCATACAATATCCGTATGGTTTCCAGGAGTTTGGCGTCCCTGTTGCTTATCTCTCCCCCCGCTTCCAGCATCCCCCCGATGAATCTCAGGTTCCTCCCGAGGTATCCCAACTGGCTGCGTATTACGGCCCGTATCTGTTTCTTTGACGGGTTGCGCTGTTTCGCGAATGCCTTGAATAGCTTGCGGGATTTCTTGCGATATGTACGGGGCCGGGGTTGCTCGCCTATATGCGGCTTGTGAAGCTCGTCGATTATTTCGTCGCTTTTCTCTATGGCGTCTGCCAGCAGGCTCGAGTCGGTCGGGTAGGTTATGTCCGCCGGCGCGCAAGTCGCGTCCAGTATCAGTGTCCCGCCATGCGGTTCGTCATCATCGTCGTCTGATCCCTCGGCAGTTTCTTCCTTTGGCTGCGCCGCCCGGCGGCACATCTCCTCGTTTATCTCGTTTAGCACTTTTGCCGACAGCCTTTTCCGGAACCACACCATCAACGACGGGTCGAACGGCGCTTCGTTGCTCCATTTATCCATACCGATGAAATGCTGAAGATACGGGTTCTCTTTGATGTTTTGGACGACATCCTCATCGCTGCATTTCAGATCCTGCTGGATCAGCAGCGCTCCGAGCGCTTTCCGTATGTCCTTTGCCTTGCGCCCGTTTTTATGGAACATATGTGAATATCTGTCTTCCGCCATTTCCCAGGGCACCATCTGTGCTTTTTGTACCCATCTGTTATCCGGATCCAATGTGAACACATCCGACAGCGTATAGTCTATTATCCGCATTTGCCCGCTCAACTTCTCGTACAACCCCATCACTCCAGACGCAAGCTTTTTTACCGTTTTTTCGCCTTTTTCTTGCGTCTATTATACCATGATATTGCGGTTTTCGCTAGTGTTTTCAATGCTTTTCGAGCTTTTCAGTAGAGCCTATATTACCTTATTCAAAGAAAAACACATAGAGGACAGCGACCAGTACCCACGGAACGATATAGGCATCGCCCGGCTGTTCT
>Ga0082212_10013950_pt1 | contig 10030 bp, 8 predicted proteins | sample TergutNt197P3_FD_71548 | JGI IMG/M metagenome (GOLD analysis project Ga0082212, IMG submission 71548) | Neocapritermes taracua P3 segment gut microbial communities from Petit-Saut dam, French Guiana - Nt197 P3 | ecosystem: Host-associated > Arthropoda: Insects > Digestive system > Gut ... | reverse complement strand
AAGCGTTTTTAGTAGAAGAAAAGAAACAACACACCGTTTTTCCTCCCGGAAATTGCATTTTTAATGCGTTTAATTTCACGCCTTTTAATGAAGTTAAAGTGGTGATTTTAGGACAAGACCCGTATCACGATTTTAATCAGGCGCATGGTTTGTGTTTTTCTGTGCCCGATGGCGTGCCGCACCCAAAGTCGTTAATTAACATTTTTAAAGAGTTAAACAGCGATTTGGGCATCCCCATTCCTGCAAGCGGCAATTTGACACGCTGGGCTCAGCAAGGCGTGTTTTTGCTCAATGCAACTCTAACTGTTCGGGCGCATCAGGCAGGCTCGCACCAAAACAAAGGCTGGGAGCAATTTACAGATGCTGTGATTCAACAACTTTCGCAGAAACGGGAAGGATTGGTGTTTTTGTTGTGGGGAAACTACGCTCGCGCCAAAGCCACACTCATCAACAAATCAAAACATTATATTTTGGAAACGGTGCACCCCTCGCCGCTGTCTGCCCACAACGGATTTTTTGGATGTAAGCATTTTTCTAAAACAAACGATATATTAAAGAAATTAGGAAAAAAGGAGATTGCATGGTAAGGTTCTTTGCGCCTTTGCGGTTAAAACACTTTTTTTCGACTTTTCGTATTAACTCTTAATTCTTAATTTTTCAATTCCATAGCCTTCCCCTTCAGCCACGCCGCCCATTCCTTCGGGGTTTTTGATCTATCAAAAGTAGTATAAGAAATAGGGTCACCAAAAGTTACGGTGAATTTGTTGCCCTTTTGCCGTACCATTTCAGCGGGAAGAAGAAGCATTTCCAAATTGATTTTTATGCGTAATCGTTTGCGCCAGTTGGCAATGCGGTAAAAACGCTCGCTGTTTTTACCCTCAAAAAAAGCAGGAATTATGTCGCGCTGATAGGCTACGGCTTTTTGAATAATCGTTTTCTTCCATTCCAAATCCTGAATTTGTCCTTTAATTTTTCTAGAACACAAACCGGCAGGAAAATAAATAATCAAATCGTTGGAGGCAAAGGCGTTGTCGAGTTCTTTGGCAGCCTCCATACTGTTATTTCCGTGTTTGTTAATGGGGATAAAAATGCCGTGCATCGGTTGAACTGCCATAAGCAAATCGTTGACGGGAAACTTTATGTCGCTGCGGTATTTTCCTATAAGCGAAATCATTGCCAAGCCGTCAATAGCACCCAATGGATGATTTGAAACAACAATATAACGACCTTCTTTGGGAATTTTTTCTTCATTGGTAACGGTTACGGAAGCCTGCGCAAAATCCTCCAGCGTGTGTTTGGCAAATTCGAGCGCGCTGTCGTGCTCGTGCTTGGCAAAAAACAAATTCATTTCATCTTGATGTATCAAATTTTCTACCCAACGAATGATAAATCGGGGCAACCATTTTGCCAATTTTTTGTTTTTCGATGCAATAGCTTGAGTAACACTAAGTTGTAATGCGCTCATAATCTTCTTATTTCTGCGACAGCCACGATTGTGGGTCAAGGTGGGTAAACTCTTTCAAAATCTCGAAGTGCAGTTCGTAAGTGGTTCTGCCCATCGTTTGTCCAATGGTGCCGATGTTTTGTTTTATCGTCACTTTGTCTTCTTTTTTTACAGACACCGTTGCCAACCCCTGATACACGCTGATATATTCGCCGTGTCTAATAATCACCACTTTACCGGCGCTACCCATATCTAAAATGCCATATACCACGCCTTCAAAAACGGCGCGGGCTTGCGTGTTGGGTTCCACCATAATATCAATGCCGTTGCTCTCCATTAAAACCGAAGGTACATCAGGGTTTTTGTATTTTCCAAAATTGATGATGGTGGTGCCTTTCACTACGGGCCAAGGAAGTTTGCCCTTGTTGTTGGCAAAAGAAGTGCCGGTAACTTTCTCTTCCGGCGTGTATTCCAACACGGTAGAGGAAGGTTTTTTGGCAGTTCCGCCCGAAGCAGTGCTTTTTTCCGCTTTCTTTTTGTTGGCGGCTAAAATCTCCTGCTCAATCGCTTTCTTAATGGCGCTTTCTATCTCTTTCTGTTTGGTTTGCTTGGCTTTCAAGTCGTTGGCTAATTGTTTCTCTTTTTTCTTTAAATCGTCCAACGTTTTGTTTTTCGAGGTTTTATCTTTCTCCAACGATTTCACTTCTTTCTCTTTCGTTTCCAACAAGGTTAATTTTGCCTCTTTAATACTCAAAATTTCCGCATTTTTTTTGGCAATTTCCTGTTGTGTTTTTTTAATTTCATCTGCTTGATATTTAACATTTTCAGAAAATAATGAATAAAACTTCAAACGGCGATACATTTGGGTAAAATCATCGGCAGATAATAGAAAAGTAATTTTATCAATCATTCTTCTGTTTTTGAAAGCCAGATACACCACGCGCTCGTAATCGGATTTCATATACTCCAATTTTTTATCCAAACTTTTAGAAAGTTTAACATTCAGATCTTGTTCAATTTCAAGATTAAAGATTTGGGTATTGAGTTCTGTAATCAACTTTTCGCGGTTGGTAATCTGTTTTCTTAGCAGTGCAATTTGTTGTAATGAAGTGTTTTCTTTTTTTTGCGTTTCTTGTAACAAACGTTTGGTATCTGCAATTTCCGATTCTAATTTCTTCTTATTGGCTTTTAGTTGGTCGCTGGTTTGGGCGCTGCAATGGAGCGCCAATACAGTGCAAATAATTAAAAAACAGAATTTAAGAGCGCGCATTAATGGTAAAAATTCAAATACAAAATTTGGGTGCGAAAGTAGCGTTTTTTATGAAATAATTAGCGTAATTATTTTTGTGAAAATCTGTGAAAATCTGCGAACTGTTACTGTTCTATGTTATACTTTTTAAAAATCTTATCATCATTAATCACCTCTAATGCTTTCAAAAAACCCTCATCTTTCATTAGCCAGATTTGGCGTGCTTCGCCATAGTTGAATAAGTTTCGGGCAATTTCATATTGCAAAGCGTCTTTAATAAACTCATTGGCTTTGTTGATGTTGCGCAAACGCATAGATTCGTTGAAAGATTCCGTAATATAGTTTGTAATCATTTCCTTATACTGTTCGTTGTTTCCCAAATCTTCCAAAGAGTTGTATAATGAATCTAACTCGGTGGCTTTCTCTTTTACAAACTGTTCCAAACGTTTAGAAAACAGGAAGGCAATAGTATCTTTAACACCTTCTTTATGTGCATAATCCATTAACTCTTGAAACAACTGTTCGGATATTGCAAAGTTGTTTTTAAAATCTTCCATAGTGGCGAATTGCGCTTTCAGAAGTTTTCCGTTTTCCTCCATATAATTTAATACAAATCCGCTGATTACGCCTTTTCTGTACATTTCGTTATAGAGAGAAGAGTAGCGCGAGGTATCCACAGGGATGAAGATGTCGGGCATAATACCGCCACCGCCGTAAACCGTTCTGCCTTTTGCGGTTTGGTATTTCAACGAATCGGGAAACTTAATGCTGTCGGCGGTTAAATACTCCCCGTGTGTTCTTCGGTATTTGAACTCGTTTAAGTATGTATCCAATCCATCTTCGTATGGGCGCTGGATACATCTTCCCGAAGGCGTGAAATATTTGGATATAGTGAGACGCACCTGCGAGCCATCGGCAAGATATATCGGTTTTTGCACGAGCCCTTTTCCAAAAGTTCGGCGTCCCATAATCAAGGCTCTGTCCCAATCTTGAGTAGCGCCCGACACAATTTCGCTGGCAGATGCGGATTCTTCATCCACCAAAATCACTAATTTTCCTTTTTGAAACTCGCCTTTGTTGGAAGACTTGAATTTTTCGCCGGTTCCTCTAAAATTATCGGTGTAAACAATCATTTTATCGGGACCAATAAATTCGTCTGCAATTTCAAAAGCGGCTTGCAGGAATCCGCCGCCGTTTCCGCGCAAATCGAGGATAAGGTTTTTCATTCCGCGCGCTTTCAGGCGGGTGAGGGCATCGCGCAGTTCCTGCGTGGAGGTTTGTGCAAAGCGCTCTAAACAAATGTATCCGGTGGTTTTATCTGCCATAAAAAACACATTGATACTGTTCATCGGAATTTTATCGCGGGTAATGGTAAACTCCAATAATTCAGGATTCTTACCTCTTTTCACAAAAACCGACACTTTGGTACCTTTTGGACCGCGCAGATGATCGGCTACCCATTTGTTATTCACGTGTTTGCCGTAAGCAATGGCAGTATCCACTTTCACAATTTTGTCGCCGGCTTTTAAGCCTACTTTTTCGGAGGGACCGTTCACAATCACCTCCATTATGTTAATGGTATCTTTAATGAGTTGAAAAGTAACGCCGATGCCATCGAACGAGCCGATAAGCGGTTCGTTTGCCTGTTGCACATCTTTTTTCGAGATATAGGCAGAGTGAGGGTCAAGTTCTTTCAGCATCTCAATAACTCCTTTTTCCACCAGCCCATCAAAATTTACGGTATCTAAATACGCCTCGTTAATATATTGTAATAACTGATTCATTTTTTTCGCATTCACCTGATAAGTTGGGTTTTGCGCGAATGTAGTAAAGGAAATAAAAAAGAATAATAGAAATAGTTTTAATGTTTTTTTCATAAAAAATGATTATTTAAAAAGTGAAAATGAAACGTAAAAATTTGGAGTTTCGTATAAATTAAAAGTTAATCAAATTCAGAAAATCTCCTCGCAAATCCAAATTTTCTCCTTTTATAGTAAGATGCGCCTGTTGGTAAATGGGCGCACGTACAGCCATTTGTTCGGTTACGAAAGCCAGTAGTTCCTCTTCGGTTTTGTTTTTGGTGAGCGGGCGGGTTACTTTCGCACGCAACAGTCTTTGCGCTAACGATTTTACAGCCATCTCAATATAAATGGAAAACGCAACTTCGTTAATGCGTTGCATCGCATCGAAAAAGCAGGGGGCGCCGCCGCCGGTGGCTATCACTACATTTTCGTGTTGAAGCGCCTCCATTAATGTTTTGTATTCCAACTGCCTGAAAACCTCCTCACCATATTTTTCAAAAATATCATACACAGAAATTTTGTATTTCTCTTCCAGCATTTTATCTGTATCCAACACCGAAAAATGGAAATGCGCAGCAATTTTTCTCGCTGCAGTAGATTTGCCCGCTCCGGAGTAGCCCACAAGTACAATTCGGTTTTTCAAAGTTCAAAGTTTAAAGTTCAAAGTTCAAAGTTCAATATCTAAAATCTAATATCTATATAAACTACCCCGCCCTTCGGGCACCCCTTCAAAATTTGAAGGGGATTATCCACCGCACATTCATCCGTAGGCTGAAGCCTACGGCTAATAAATTTTCCTTTTCTCCATTCACCATTAACCACTAACCACTAACCACTTATAAACCTTATCATTTCTCCTCGCCACCTCCGGCACGGCAATGGAGCAATACATTCCTTTCACCGCCTGATTTACTTGTTCTAATTCTACCCTAATCTCTTCAACTCTCACATCAATAACGCCTGATGTTGGTCCGAAAACCATAATATCATCACCAACATTTATTTCGTTGGTTTCAATGAATATTTCGGCAACTTTGAGGTTAGAGAAGTAGTTGGTAATTTTTCCCACATATTGTTTGGTTCGTGTGGCTTGCGAGCCGTAGTTTTGCGTCCATTCTCCTGTTTTTTGTCCTAAATAGTAACCGTCCCAAAAATCGCGGTTGTAAACGCTGCGCAGGCAGGCTGTCCAGTTTTCAATTTTTTCTTGATTATAGGTTTGATTTTGAATCGCCTCTATGGCTTCGTGGTAGCACTGTGTTACCATTTTCACGTATTCGGGGGAACGTCCGCGCCCTTCAATCTTTAAGACGGTTACGCCCGCATCTAAAATTTTGTCTAAAAAACCAATCGTACACAAATCTTTGGGCGACATAATGTATTGGTTCTCAACAGCGAGCTCAATTTCAGAATCTATATCTTTTACGTGATAACCTCTTCTACACGGTTGCAAACATGCGCCGCGGTTTGCCGAGTAGTTGAAATTATCCAAACTGATATAACACTTTCCGGAAACCGCCATACAGAGGGCGCCGTGTATAAATATCTCTATTTGAATTAACTCGCCTTTCGGACCACAAATACTTTCTTCGTGAATCTGTTTTACGATTTGTCTCACATCTTTCAGTTCTGTTTCCCGTGCCAGTACCATAACATCGGCAAACTGTGCGTAAAATTTCACAGCTTCAATGTTGGTAATATTGCATTGGGTTGAAATGTGAATTTCCAATCCAATTTTTTTGCAATAATTCATAACTGCCATATCGGAGGCAATAATGGCAGAAATACTGCATTTTTTTGCAGTATCCAACAAAATCTGCATCTCATTAATTTCGCGGTTATAAACAACCGTATTTACGGTTAAATAGGACAAAACGTGGTTTTCTTTGCAGATTTGTGCAATTTTTTCAAGATCTTCTAACGTAAAATTAGCGGAAGAGCGGGCGCGCATATTCATCTCTCCCACGCCAAAATACACAGAACCCGCGCCCGCTTGTATGGCTGCCATCAACGCCTCGTAACTGCCTACAGGCGACATAATTTCTATATGGGCAAATTCTTTCATTTGAATATGTTATTTTGTTGCAAAAAAACATAATTTTTGGAAAGAAAATTAATAGAATAACAAAAAGTACATATTATTGAATAAAAAATACAATTTTTGCATGTTGTTTAACGTATTGATTATTAGAAAAATAATTTCATAAAATTGATTTTCGTATGAGAATAATTATATTTTCGCGGCATCAAAATCAATTAAAAATTAAAAATTAAAAGATTTTGAACCTTGAACTTTAAAACAAGAAATAATATGAAAAAACAAAAAGAACTTATCTTGGTTGAAATCAACGCGATGAGAGACGAAATTTTCAAAATGATTAAAGAAACCTCTCAATCACAAAAGGAAACCGACAGACTACAAAAAGAAAATGCTCTGCAAATGAAAGAAACCGACAAGAAGTTTGATCGGCTCGAAAAAATGATTGCCGACAGTAACCAACGTATTGAGGGGATTTCGAGAAGTAACGGCGAATTTTGCGAAGAGTACTTTATTAATTGTTTTAAAGAAAACCCCATTTTTATGGAGGAAAAGTACGACCGTGTGCTGGAATATCTTAGACCTGACCCTGTGGTAATTGATGATGAATACGATTTAGTGTTGCGAAATGGAAGCAACATTGTGCTTATTGAAATGAAATATAAAGCCCGCATTAACGATGTTGGAAAAATGTTTTCCAAATTACATACTTACCGCGCCAATTATCCTATGTTTAAAGATTATAAAATATACCTCTGTTTGGCATCATTCCGTTTTTCAAAATATATCAGAGAAAAAGCCGAAGAAAAAGGGATCGTACTCATTCAACAAAAAGGCGACAAAAACGAGGTGATTAGTAAAAACATAAGAACGTGGTGATGATGAGAAGTAAAAAACAACCCGAACCGGCAACGTTTGAAAGCGCAATGAACAGAGCTCAAAAAAATGCAAAAGCTATTCAGACAAAGCGAGACAACGCAAGAGCGCTAAAAGAAATGGATGAATCTATTAAAGCCATGAAAAAAGAATTTTGGGAATCCGTTAAAGCCATGCAAAAAGAGATTGGCGGCATTACCAAATCAAACGGCGAAGTAGCTGAATCTTATTTTATTAACAGCTTTTCAAAAAGATTACTTTTTGCAGGACAGAAATATGATAGTTTTATTCCTAATCTTAGAAAAAAAAGTAAAATACTTAATCTCGAAGGCGAATACGATTTGGTTTTGTACAACTGTACATCTGTGGTGATTATTGAAATTAAATATAAAGCCCGAAAAGAAGATATTGAGCCGCTGCTTAATAAAACCCAAACTTTTAAGCAATTGTTTCCCGAATATGCAAATTATGACATATTTCTCGGTTTAGCGGGGCTTCATGTAAATATTACCGCTGAAAAAGAAGCGATAAAACAAGGTGTGGCAATTATCAAACAAGTAGGTAAAAATATGGTAATTAACGATGGGCATTTGAAAGTATTTTAATTAGTTACGAGTTACGAGTTACGAGTTACGTTTTTTTTTATTTTTTTGCCACACAAAAAAATAGGTCTATGCTAATTTACAACACGCTTACCAAACAGAAAGAAACATTTGAGCCTCTTGTGCCTGGCAGGGTTGGGCTTTATGTTTGCGGTCCAACCGTTTACGGAGAGCCACACTTAGGACACGCACGCCCCGCCATTACTTTCGATATTTTGTTCCGTTATTTAACGCATATCGATTATAAAGTGCGCTATGTGCGCAATATTACCGATGTGGGGCATTTGGAAAATGACGCCGACGAAGGGGAAGACAAAATTGCTAAAAAAGCGCGTTTGGAACAACTTGAACCTATGGAAGTTGCACAATATAATATTGACAGCTATCATAAGGCGATGGACCGATTGAATGTACTGCGCCCCTCGATTGAACCGCGTGCGTCCGGACATATTATAGAACAAATAGAAGTGATTGAACAAATTTTGGAGAAAGGATATGCCTATATTTCAAATGGTTCTGTTTATTTTGATGTACCGAAATACAACGCCGATTTTGGCTATGGCAAACTTTCGGGCAGAGTGCTGGAGGAGATGATATCCAATACTCGTACTTTGGACGGCCAAGACGAAAAGCGCCATCCCGCCGATTTCGCACTTTGGAAAAAAGCAGCGCCCGAACATATCATGCGGTGGCGCTCTCAATGGAGCAACGGATTCCCCGGCTGGCATATTGAATGTACTGCAATGAGCGCCAAATATTTGGGAAACCATTTCGATATTCATGGCGGCGGTATGGACTTGCTCTTCCCGCACCACGAATCGGAAGTGTGTCAGGCTACCGTAGTAAACGGCAAAGAATCCGTTAAGTATTGGATGCACAACAATATGATTACTATTAACGGACAGAAAATGGGTAAGTCGTTGGGTAATTTTATTACGCTGAATCAATTTTTTACCGGAAACCATCCGTTGTTAGAAAGAGCCTACTCGCCCATGACTATTCGGTATTTTATTTTGCAGGCGCATTATCGCGGTACGGTGGATTTCTCGAACGAGGCGCTGATTGCCGCAGAAAAAGGAATGCAAAAACTGTGTGCCGCTGAAAAACTGTTGGATAAACTTCCTGCAAAAGAAAAATCGGACGGAAACATAACTGCGTGGAAGCAACGTTGCTACGATGCCATGAATGATGATATGAACACCCCAAAGTTGATTGCGGAACTGTTTGACGCCGTGCGTATCATTAACAGCGTAAAAGAAAATCATCTTTCATTAAATCAAGAAGATATTGAACTGTTGAAAAATAATTTCCGCGTTTTCTTTTTCGATATTTTGGGAATGCTTCCCGAAGAAAATAGTGGTGGCAACAATGAAATTACCGAAGGGTTGATGAATCTGATTATTGAGATGCGTCAGGAGGCAAAACTGAACAAGAATTGGGCAGCTGCCGATGCTATTCGCAACCATTTGACGGCGCTGGGCATTACCATAAAAGATACCAAAGAGGGAGCGGTTTGGGAGATGGTCTGAACTGTGATTTTAATGTGATTTATTTGATTAATGTGATATTTTTTAACCTTTTTGTACATTTTCATCAAAAAATTACATAATTTTTGAAGAAATGTTATTTTTATCAGATTTCAACATATTGATTATTAGAAAAATAATTTATTGAAATTGATTTTCGTATGAGAATAATTATATTTTCGCGGCGCAGTTATTAATTTAAAAATTTTTATTATGAGAAATGAAAACTATCCGCCAAGAGCAACATTTGAAAGCACCTGGGCTTTAATCCAAGAAAATGCCCAAAACTGTAAAAAGTACGATCAATACATTCAGGAGATGCGAGAAGACCGAGTGAGAAGGGAAGAAGAAGACCGAATGAGAAGGGAAGAAGACCGAGTGAGAAGGGAAGAAGAAGACCGAATGAGAAGGGAAGAAGAAGACCGGAAGAGAAAGGAAGAAGACCGGAAGAGAAAGGAAGAAGACCGAAAGAGAAAGGAAGAAGACCGGAAGAGAA
>Ga0082212_10013949_pt1 | contig 10030 bp, 10 predicted proteins | sample TergutNt197P3_FD_71548 | JGI IMG/M metagenome (GOLD analysis project Ga0082212, IMG submission 71548) | Neocapritermes taracua P3 segment gut microbial communities from Petit-Saut dam, French Guiana - Nt197 P3 | ecosystem: Host-associated > Arthropoda: Insects > Digestive system > Gut ... | reverse complement strand
GGGCATGTTGGAGGTGGTGACTTTTATCACCGCCGCCGGCCGGGTGTTGCCCGCCGCCAAGTTTAGGGGCAAGCCCCTGTACCAACGGGCGGCGCTGAACGCTTTTTACAACAACAGCGCCCAGCTGGTGAGCGAAAAGCTGGAAACGATTGCTGTTGGCGGCAATTCCACAGACCGGGCGCTGCTGGAATATGTAAAGCCCCAGGCGGCAAAACTGCCCCTGTGCCGGCGGGGTTTTACGCTGCCTTTCCACTCGGCCAATAAATATTCCGTCACGGAAATTACCGGGGAGGCGCAAGCGGTGCTGGTGAAAGGCGCGCCGGAAAAATTGCTGCCAAACTGCCGGTTTGCCTATGATGAAAAGGTTGGGAAGGGGGGCTTTATTCACCGGGGTAAGGTGAATGAAACCCTGGCAGCTGCGGCCCGGGACGGCATGCGGCTAATTGCCCTGTGCGAAGCGGAAGACCCAAAAAACCTGTGGGACATGACCCTGGTGGGCTTTGTAGGCATACGGGACGATGTGCGGGCAGAGGCGAAGCAAGCCGTGGCGGCGGTGCAGGGCGCAGGGGTGCAAGTCGTCATGGTGACCGGGGACAACCGGGATACGGCGGTAAATGTGGCGGAAAAGCTGGGGCTGCTTTCCCCCGGGGAAAGGGGCGGCGTGTTAACCAGCCAAGCCCTGAACAAGCTGAATGACGATGAAGTAAAGCGCCTTTTGCCCGGCCTTCGGGTGGTTGCCCGGGCGCTGCCTTCGGACAAGGGGCGATTGGTGCGCCTTTCCCAGGAAATGGGGCTGGTGGCCGGCATGACCGGCGACGGGGTAAACGATGCGCCGGCGCTGAAGCGGGCAGACGTGGGCTTTGCCATGGGCGGCGGTACGGAAATTGCCAAGGAAGCCGGGGATGTTGTGATACTGGACAATAATTTTGCTTCCATTGCCCATGCCATTTTGTATGGGCGGACTATTTTTAAGAGTATATTAAGTCCCACTTAATCTCTCACATACGGAAGCAAAGCTACAATACGCGCACGTTTGATTGCCCTGGCAAGTTCGCGCTGATGTATTGCGCAAACTCCGCTTACGCGCTTCGGAACAATCTTGCCCCGCTCCGATATATACTTCCCGAGAAGATCGGCGTCTTTGTAGTCGATCCTTATTATTTTGTCCGCGCAGAACGGGCACACCTTTTTCCTTCTAAGGCTGCTGCTCTGCCTTCTTGTTTTTTCCATTGGTTATTCTCCTTTTGTTGTTTGTTCTGTTCTTTAGAACGGGACGTCTCCGTCATTTTCATCTATTAGGGCAAAGCCACCCGGCGTTGTGGTTGTATCGTTATCCTGCGCTTTTGGGGCGGTATCGAATAGGGGTTCGGGACGTGGTTGGAATGTCCCTCCTCCTGTGCTTTCGGTATCGCGTTTGCTGTCCAAAAACTCTATGTTGTTTGCGACAAAGTCCGTCGTATAGACGGTGTTGCCGTCTTTGCTTTGATAGCTGCCGGTCTGGACGCGTGCCTCGACGCCAACCTTGCGGCCTTTGGTCAGATATTTTTCCGCGAACTCGGCTCTTTTATCAAAACACGTTATACGAATGAAGTCCGCGTCCTGGCCGCCTTCGGTCTTCTTGCCAAAATTCCGGTTGACCGCGATTGTGAACTTCGTTACGGATGTGCCAGTGCCGGTGACGGTCGATTCGGGGTCCCTAACGAGATTGCCTGTAAGTAATACAATATTCATTTTGCACCTCTACTTTTCGTCTTTGGCTACAATTATATGCCGCACAACATCGTCGGAAATCCTGAGCCTTCTGTCGAGCTCTTTTGGCAGCTCGGGCGGCGCGTTGAATTCAACGAGCACGTAGTAACCTTCGGTTTTCTTTTCGATTGGATATGCAAGCCTGCGTGTGCCGATTATATCAACACGCGTAACTTCGCCACTGTCACCGATTATGCCTTTAACGGCTTCGATGGCGGCTTCCTTTCTTGCGTCGTCAAGCGCGTTTGCGATGACGAACAACACTTCATAGCTGTTCACTGTTTCACCTCCCTTCGGACTGAACGGCGCCGGTTCTTCCCGGCACAGAGAGTCGGAGCTTTACGCCCCTCCTTGTTCAATTGTTTTACGCCCCTTTCAGAGGCGCCTTGCCATTGTATACAAAACCTCCGGTTTATGCAATATAAATTTGCGGATTAGCAGATGCGGGGGAGGCCTTCGCCGTAGAGGGGGCTCAGGCGGATGGTTCCGCCGAGGAGGGTTCGCATCGAGACGGGGGGCGGGGTTGCGGTTTGGCTTGCTTTACCGATTATTGCTGCGGAAGCGCCAATCGCAGTTGTACGGATTGCCTCCAGAGCGCAAGCCGCGTCTTCTTCCGCAACGGCAAGAACCATCTTACCTTCGTTGCCCATGTATAGCGGGTCAAGCCCCATCATTCCGCAGAAGGCGCGGACTTCGGGGGAGACCGGGATGCTTTGTTCCTCAAGGAGGAGGGAAACCCCGGAGGCGTCCGCTAGTTCGTTCAGCACTGTTGCGAGCCCGCCGCGGGTTACGTCACGCATGGCATGGATTTCTATCCCCGCAGCGCTTAAGGCTCCGGTTATGGGAGCGAGCAGGGCGCAATCGCTTTTGATGTTGTTCTTTACGCCCAGGCGGGCGGTCAGTATCGCGGCGTGATGGTCGCCTAATGTGCCGGAAAGGATAACCGCATCGCCGGACTGAATGCCGGCGGCGGGGTTTGAGGGCGCCACGCCGATGCCGGTTGTGTTGATTAAAAGACCGGGGGTTTCTCCGTGGGTTTCTATTACTTTTGTGTCTCCGGCGATTACTGTAACGCCGGCTTCTGCGGCGGCAGTCGCGAGTGAGGCGCAGATGGCGTCAAGCAACTCTATCCGCAAGCCTGCATCGAGCACGAAACCGCAGGTAAGGTACCGGGGTACCGCGCCGCTCATGAGCACGTCGTTGATTGTGCCGACGGCGGCGAGTTTGCCTATGTCTCCGCCGGGGAATACAAGCGGGGTTACGACAAAGCTGTCAGTGCTCACCGCTATTTTTTCCGCACCGGGGACAACGGCGGCGTCTTCCAGCCGGGACAGGGTTTCCCCTGTAAAGTACTTGCTGAAGACGGCTGCCATCAGGGCGGCGGATTCCGCGCCGCCGGCGCCGTGCGCAAGTGTGATTACGGATTGCCTGTTCATTTCGCTCATCACATCCGGCGGGGTGGTTACCAAAGTTTGTCCGGGTACATGCCACTGTCCTTCATTGCGCGAACCGACGCCTCGACGTGATCTTTGTCTTCTTTATATGTTACGCCAAACCAGCGTTCGTCGGTCGGTAGGATTTTTACCGCTGCTTTACCGCTTTTCAGCAGGTCATCGATTTTGCGCGGAAGCAGGTATTCGCCTTTTTCCGGATTCTCCTTCAGCGCTTTGTCTAAAAAGACAGGAAAGCCTGCTTCCATCTCGGAGAGGATCGAAGGGGTAAAGCCCCAGAAGTTCATGGATACAACGGCTTCGGGCGAAACTTCGTGCCAGGCGCCGTTTTCGTCATATTGGATTTTCCCGTCCTTCCACATTATCTTCAGCCGTTCGTCAACGCCTGCAAGCCGGCCGTCCTCGCCGAGTACGCATACGCCACGCGCAACATGGCCGTGCTCGGTCAGAGTGTTCGCGAGCCGGTACCCAACCATAGAGTAGTCATATTTTTCCCCGTCTTCAGCTTCAAGAAGTTCATCGTACATGAGCCGGAAGGCTTGCGAGCCGTAATAATCGTCCGCGTTGATCACGGCAAAGTTGCCTGTGATAATGTCTTTTGCCGCAAGCACTGCGTGGCAGGTGCCCCAGGGTTTTATGCGGTCTTCAGGCAAAGAATACCCGGCGGGCAAATCCGAAAGCTCCTGAAAAACATAGGATATGTTCAGGTGCTGACCCGCGCCGGCGTCAATAAGCGCGCGCACGTCCCCTTCGATTTCCTTCTTTATTATAAAGACTACGTCCTCAAACCCTCCCATCATCGCGTCGTAAAGCGAAAAGTCGATTATTATTTCGCCCTCTTCGGTTATCGGGTCAATCTGTTTAAGCCCCCCATAGCGGCTGCCCATCCCGGCTGCCATTATCACCAGTGTAGGTTTCCCCATTTTTTCCTCCCTTGCTGCGTTAGTTTGCTCATCTATTTTAGCATTTATGTTAGAATACGCGCATGAATGTTTTTCAGGCATTGACGTTTGGGGTTTTTGTTTTAACTACCTTGCCGCCTATCGAACGGCACCGGCGGGAGATTGACAGTGCCAAAAAAGAGGGGCGCGACGCGGACGAGCAGGAATGGATTCGCAAAGCGGAGAACTATTGGGGTCCGCGTATGCTTTCGCATTGGGGAATCTCTGTCCAGCGGACGGGGGAAGAAAATCTCCCGGAAGGCGGCGTACTATTTGTGTCGAACCATGACGGATACGGTGATATACCTGCTTTTATGGCGGCAATCCCGGAAAAGCAGACGGGATTTATCGCAAAGGAAGAGCTTCTGAAGATTCCGATTTTTGCGAAATGGATAAAACGTATCCGGAGTTTGATGCTGCTCCGAAATGATCCGCGGGTCGCGGTTAAGGTTTTTGAAGAGGGTGCGGATTTGCTGACGCGCGGGTTCTCTATGGTTATTTTCCCTGAAGGGACGCGCGCAAAGGGGCTGGGTATGAAGCCTTTTGCGAAGGGGAGCCTGCGTATGGCTTTTAAGACGGGGGCGCCGGTTGTGCCGGTTGCCATACAGGGGAGCTGGGATTGTTTTGAGGGCAACGGTTATCCCTGTGCCGGGATAATACGTTTTCATATCTTCCCGCCGATTGAGACTGCGGGGCTGGAAAGGCAGGCGGAGGCAGAGGTATCGGACCGCATAGAGGCGCTTATCCGTGTAAAGCTTGACGAGTGGAAAGATGGTTGAGCGGTATATTAAGGATAGGGGTTTTGCCGGTGTAAAATGGATATTTTTTGCGGTTTTTGCGGCTTTATTTGCGCTTGTCCTCTGGCTTGTTATAACGGGAAGGACACAGGCGTTTGACGATGAGGCGCTGAAGTTCTTTTTCGGGGTTCGGGATGATTCGCTGACGCGGGTATTCCGCGCTATCACTTTCTGCGGAAATCCTCTGACTATGATTGTCCTTTGCGCGGTTCTCATTATTATTCCGGGGCGGATGAAGGTAGGGCTGCCGGTTGCACTTATGACGGGAATCGGCTTTTTTATCCAGACTTTTTTCAAGGGTCTTGTCGCGCGGCCGAGGCCGGATATGTCATACTGGCTTACCCCGGAATATACTTACAGTTTTCCTTCGGGGCACGCGAATACGAGCCTGGTTTTCTGGGGGGCGCTTTTAGTCCTTCTGGGGCGGCTGCTTGTAATGCAGGATAACAGGGTTGCGGCGGCGCTTCTGCGGGTTCTCTTTTTTATCTTCGCTTTACTAATCGGTCTTTCACGTTTGTATTTGTCTATTCACTTCGCCTCCGACGTAGCGGCGGGGGGGTTGCTCGCAATTGCAATCTTAATACCGATGTTTGCGCTTTACGATAATTTCTGGCCGGTCAGATGGAGGGTTGTTTACAGTTTGCCTGCCTGGGACGCGATTCCGCGGAATGCGGAGAAGAGGCGGAGGTGGCGGCAGCCGGTAAAAAAGCGGGCGCCGGCGGAACTGCTGAAGTTCCCGAAGAAGCGCTCGCCCTGGAAGATGCCTAAGGCTTGATTCAGTTCTTTTCCGAAGCGCCCATGATAGACGCTGTTTCTTCGATGACTTTCTGAGCTTCTGTTTTTTCGATCGGGGCGGCGGGTTTTTCGTTTTTCACGGCCATGATGAAGTATTTAATCGTGTCCATCGTCAGGACGATCGCGAGTACGCAGAGGCCTACCGTCATGATGATTACGAAGGGCCAGTGCGGAAGGTAGAGCACCTGCGTTTTGAGGCCGGTCCTTATAACTGTCTGCGACTGAAGGAAGGCGGCGTAGAAGAGCATGTAGCAGAGGTAGGCCGTGAAGGCGTAAACGCCGGCTTCGATGAAGGTTCTTACGCGCCAGGGGAGCTTTTCGATCAGCATGACGACGTGAATGTTGTCCTTGTCATACTGCGTGACGGAAAGACCCATGTAGATGATGATTATCATCGCCATTTCGGTCATCTCGTAAGTGCCCATGAGCGCGGAGCTTTCGGTTGTGTTGCGGATTATTATGTCGACAACGAGCACGAACATTATTGCGAAGATTGCCCACATCGACGCCTGCGCCGTTGCTTTGCTCGTCTTACCGACTATTTTTTCAAACAATGCCATTTTTGTTTTTCCTTTCTTTAACCACCACGCCGGTAAGCGTTAAGAGTAAAGCAGCCTGGGCAGCGTAAGGGAAAGACCCGGGAACGCAACCATGACAACTATGCCGATTAATAAAGCCAGGAAAAACGGAAAGACTCCCCGGAATATGGTTTGCATGGGGATGTCTTTTGCGATGCCGTATATGACGAAGATGTTTATGCCGACCGGCGGGGTGATTTGGCCGGTCTCCATGCACATGACCATGAGGACGCCGAACCAGATTGGGTTCATGCCCATATTCTGTATCAGGGGATAGAAAATTGGGATGAGGATGAGAAGCATGGCGAGCGAGTCCATTGCGAGACCGAGCACGATGTATACGAGAAGTATCAGGGCAAGGACGATGTAGTTGTTTACGCTCAGCGAAGTGACCGCGTCTGCTATGAGTGCCGGGACTCTTGTGATTGCCATGAAGTTTGCGAATACGTGCCCGCCGATTATTATCAGGTAGATCATGCAGCTCGTCTTGATTGTGCCGAAAAGCGCGGCTTTCAGCGTTTTCATGTTCAGCCTCTTGTTGAGGACGAGGAAAACGAATGAGCCGAAAGCGCCTATCGCGGCTCCTTCGTTTGCCGTGAACAGGCCGGAAAAGATGCCTCCTATGACGATTACGAAAAGGATGATCATTGGGAGGACGCCTAAAAGGGCTTTGAATTTTTCGCTCATGGTGAAAATTTCGCCTTTCGGGCCGGCGGCGGGGTCTATCCTGCAAATTATAAAAATCGTGAGGATATAAAGCAGCGTCAGAACTACTCCGGGGATAAGCCCCGCGGCAAAAAGTGCGCCTATCGAATTGCTTGAAGCGACTCCGTATAATATGAAGCCTACGCTGGGCGGGATAAGGATTCCGAGGGTGCCGCCGGCCGCGAGGCAGCCGGTTGACAGCGTGTTTTTATACTCGTATTTCCTCATTTCGGGCAGGCATACGGTGCCCATCGTTGCCGCGCAGGCAGGGCTTGAGCCGCTGAGCGCCGCAAACAGCGCGCTTGCGCCTATCGTTGCTATCGCAAGTCCGCCTCTTAGCCTGCTGAGCCATTTATAGCAGGCTTGGTACAGCCCGGCGCTGATGCCGGAATGAAGGCAGAATTGACCCATCAGTACAAACATGGGTATTACGGATAAATTGAAATTTGCAACGGTATTAAATGGAATAGTTTTTAATACTCCGAGAGCGGCCGAAGTGTTGATTGCGAGCGAATAGCCGACAAAACCGACGGCAATCATCGTAAAGCCAACATTCATGCCAAGGAATAACAAAACAAGGAGCGCTATTACCCCGAGTATTCCGATAGTTGTGAGAGTCAAAGAATTATCCCGCCTTTCCCCTTAAAAGTGTCGGGCGGGGCTGCTATGCCCCGCCCTTGATCAGCGTTATAAAAACTTGTTATGAAGCGTATTTCGCCATAAGTTCCATGGCTTTATTGCGAAGTGCATCGGCATCGATGCCGGCGGCCGTGGCTTGTTCTCTCCAGACGTCACTGGCCTTGTCGCCGGCTTCGGCGAATTTCACCTGCTGCTCTTCCGAGAGCTTGTAGATTTCACCGCCGCGGTCAACGATCATCTTGTTGACCGTAGCTCTTGCGACTTCACGCCTGTCGCCGAAGATATCGACCGCCGCATGGCCGCTCAGCTCGTCTATCACCGCTTTGAGGTCATCGGGCAGGCCTTCGTATTTATCCTTGTTCATTACAAGGAAGCAGGGACTTACATGCATCTCAAAATCAAGGAAGTAATCGCCGAGCTCGTAGAAGTTGTTCGCAAGGGTAACTTCCCAGCCTGTCGATGTGATAGCGTTGATTACGCCTTTTTCCATCGACGTATAGATCTCGCCGAGGTCAATCGTCATCGGGTTTGCGCCTACGATTTTCGCCCATTCGGTTACGGGGCCGCCTATCGTCCTGAGATTGAGGCCTTTAAGGTCTTCGATCGTGTTGATCTTTTTGTCTTTTGTGATCAGCGGCGCTACCGTGTTTGTATGCAGCATAATCACATGTACATCCGACCACTCTTTCTTAAGGAAGTCTGTGCCTAAATACAGCTCCGCCATAGCGTGGCCGGCCTGCACGGAATCCTTTGCCCCGATGAAGGGGAGCGCAATAGCGTCAGACGCGGGGAACATACCCGGATAGAATGACGCAAGCCCCCAGCCAAGGTCGACAGAGCCGTCCATAACCATGTTCAGCGTATCCCTCGGGCCGCCGAGCGAACCATGGAACGGAGTTATCAGGAGCCTGCCTCCGCTTGCTTCGTTTACCGCATCGCACCAGGCGTTGATCTGAGCCGCCGTCGGGCTCTGCGGCCCTTCATGTTCCATAAGCGTAAGCTCGATCACTTCAACGTCCGCCGGAGCCGGTGCAGGCGCGGGCGCAGGCGCAGGTGCGGCCGGAGCGGGCGCGGGTGCAGGGGCCGGAGCCGGGGTCTCCATTCCGCCGCCGCACGCGGCAAACGTCATGGAAAGAACCATAATCACAGCTAACAGCATTACCAGTCTTTTTTTCATTTTTCGAACCCTCTCTTTCGTTTAAATAATTATGTGCTAATTTACAATGTCTGTCCGGTGAATTAACTGACGGTATATTATATCAAACTATATATTTTCAAGTGTTTTTTTCTTGTTTTTTGCTGTATTGCTGTTTTGCTTTTTTGCTGTCCGTATGGTTTGAATTTTTAACGGATTTTTATATGCACTTCCCGCAGCTGTTGTTCCGTTACTTCGGAAGGGGCGTCAAGCATAAGGTTCTGCGCGTTTGAGTTCAGCGGGAACGCAATCGTTTCCCTTATGTTTTCTTCCCCGGCGAGGAGCATGATTATCCGGTCAACTCCCGGCGCCATGCCCGCGTGAGGCGGCGCGCCATAACCGAATGCGGTATAGAGCGCCCCGAATTTTTCTTCCACATCTTTTTCCGTATATCCGGCAATCTCAAAAGCTTTCACCATAATATCCGGATTGTGATTCCTGACGGCGCCCGACGAAAGCTCGACGCCGTTGCAGACTATGTCGTATTGCCATGCAAGTATTTCGAGCGGGTCTCTCGTGTTAAGCGCTTCCATCTCACCCTGCGGCATCGAGAAGGGGTTATGCGTAAAGTCGATTTTCCCCGTTTCTTCATTATATTCATACATCGGATAATCCGTGATGAAGCAGAGCTCATAACGGCTCCCGTCAATCAGCCCGAGCCGCCCTGCCGTTTCCGTTCTGATTTGCCCCGCAAAAACAGGAGCCTTGTCCTTTGTGTCGCTGATAAAATACAGCACGTCTCCGGGTTTCAAAGCGGCAAGAGTTTTTAAGTCCGCCTTCTGCCCGTCCGTCAGGAATTTGTCGATCGGCCCTTTGTATTCCCCGCCTTCCTGAACCGCGATATACCCGAGGCCTTTCATGCCAATGCTTAAAGCAAATTCCTCCATGTTTTTAAACCAGGACTTGCTCTGCCCCGCCCCGCCGGGTACGTTTATCGCACGGACGGTATTGCCCTTAAAAGGAGCAAAATCGACTTTCGCGAAAAAGTCCGACAGGTCTATTATCTCAAGCGGGTTCCTCAAGTCCGGCTTGTCCGTCCCGTACTTCAGCATCGCCTCGTCAAATGTAAGCCTCTTATACGGCGCCTGCGAAACCGACTTGTCCGAGAATGTTTCAAAAACCCCCGTAAGCACATGCTCCGCAACGGCAAAGACGTCCTCCTGCGTAGCAAACGCCATCT
>Ga0082212_10013947_pt1 | contig 10031 bp, 6 predicted proteins | sample TergutNt197P3_FD_71548 | JGI IMG/M metagenome (GOLD analysis project Ga0082212, IMG submission 71548) | Neocapritermes taracua P3 segment gut microbial communities from Petit-Saut dam, French Guiana - Nt197 P3 | ecosystem: Host-associated > Arthropoda: Insects > Digestive system > Gut ... | reverse complement strand
CCTCCTGTGAAAATTTAATCGCCCTTTTTACCCCCCGGTTTCAAGCCAATCCAGACGACTTGGGCTTAGTGGGAAACATCGTGTCTATGCTTTCCAATTCGGATTGCGGCAGTTCCGAATTGTACGTACAATCGGTCACTGCTCTTAACAGGTTGGATCCCTCGTACAAAACAGCCTATTATCTGTACGTGCTTCATGTATCAAGAGGAGAAATGGATTTAGCGCTTAAATATCTGTTGGAGAACGTAGAAAACGAAGATATTCCTGCTGATGAAAAAGGGGCCCATATGGTGGACTTGGGAAAACTCTATTTTGTGGCCGGAAATCATGCCAGAGCAATGAGTGCGGCCAGGTCCGCCATGGAACTCAATTCGGCCGTCAGAGGCAAGGCCTATATGCTTATGGGTACCATTTGGGCCGCACAAAGATGTGGAGATAACGATATAGAAAAACGGGCTCCCTTTTGGGTGGCGGTAGATTATTTCGAAAGAGCCAAATCTGCAGACCCCTCCTTGGCAGAAGAAGCCAATAGAATGATTGCTCAGTACCGCCAGCATTTTCCCTTGCAGGAAGAGGCCTTTATGTATGACATTATGGATGGCAGCAGTTACACGGTAACATGCGGGAGCCTGAGAGAAACCACTACGGTCAGAACACGGAAATAAGATAATGGGTATGCGGCAAGAGTTTGGCGCAAAAAATTCTTTGATACACATGGTAGCGCTTATTTTGATGGGCGCTACCGTGCTGTTTTCGTGTAAGGAATCAATAGAAAAAATGGGCGCCATTGAGGGTACGGACAGCCTGTCTACCCAAACTACATACGAGATGAATGGCGTTAGGTCTGAATATGGGATGGTTCAAATGTCTCTCGAAGCCCCGCTTATGGAAAACTATACCCTACTGCCCGAGCCATTCGAAATCTTTCCTCAGGGGATCAGGATTACGGGATATACTGCAGAAGGATTGTTAGAATCTGAGATTACCGCCCAAAGGGCGGTTCATAAAACCGGAAGCCAAGATCGTTGGGAAGGATATGGAAATGTGGTAATTATTAATTTTATTACAGAAGAGCGGGTAGAAACCGATACGCTCTACTGGGACAAATCAAGGGCAAAACCTATTTATACGCACGCTTTTATAAAGTATTATTCTCCCGATCGGTTTATTCAGGGGATTGGGTTTGAATCGGACGAAAGGCTAAACAATTTTGAATTGTTTAACCCTTTTTACAGCCACTTTATTTGGCGCGACAGTACGGGAACAAGGCAGGAAGAGAAAAAATAATAAAAAAAGAAAAAAAATGCCTATATTCGCGCCCTGTTTATTAATTACAAATCAAATCTTAAAATATGGCAGTTCTTGAAAAGATCAGAGTACGCTTTGGCGTGTTTATCACGGTAATTATTGGTTTGGCCCTTTTATCCTTTATCTTAGACCCCAGCACTTTACAAACTGCAATGTCTATGTTTTCTTCTAAGTATAATGTAGGGTCTATGAATCGAAAATCCATTACCTATCAGTCGTTTCAGCGTAAATTGGATTACTATACCCATATCCAGCAATTGATTTCGGGTTCGTCGAGTTTGGACGAACAGGCGTCCGAAATGACACAGCAGCTTGCCTGGCAAGACTTTATAAATGATTATGTAATGTTTCCCGCTTTTCGTAAAGCCGGCATTACTTTGGGAGATGAAGAAATGTTTGACCTGACGCAAGGAAGAGAAATCTCTCCGGTTTTGCAGCAGGAAGCCATTTTCAAAGACGAAGACGGCGTTTTTTCTCGAAGTCGGTTGATTCAGTTTATTCAGTCAATGAGCGCAGATCCCAGCGGGGTGTCTCAGGAGTATTGGAGGTTCTTGGAATCGAATATGAACCAAAATCAGTTATATACCAAATATTTTTCACTTATAGACAAAAGCGCTACATTGAACCCTATCGAGTTACGCAGGGACATGGAAGAAAATAATGTCACCTCCGATGTTCGGTTTATTATGCAGCCGGTGGGTTTTGCACTGGATACTACCATAAAGATCACCTCTTCAGAAATCAAGGCATATTACGAAAAACACAAATCAATGTATGAGCAACAGGCCGGCAGGGATATTGAGTATGTACAATTCTCTATCACTCCTTCTGTGGCGGACATTGATCGGGCCGAAGCAGAGATACAAAAATCGTTTGAAGAATTTAAAACCACCACCAATTTTCAGCAGTTTTTGGCGCGGAATTCGGACCAACCGTTTAATCCAACTTATTATAAATCGGGTGAATTGGCATCGATTTCTCCGGTATTGGATAGTTTTGCTTTTGGGGCTAAGCTTCGTGATGTATTGCCGATAACCCGCGAAAGAGACCTCTTCTTTTCCGCCATGATTGTTTCGACCAAATCGTTGCCCGATTCTGCTTTTGTGTTACATATTCTCTTACCTGTCGATGGATTAAGTCGGGCCGATAGCTTGGTAAACGTATTAAAAAATGGAGCAAATTTCCAAGCCTTAGCGACCGAGTATTCGCTGATTCCGGCCAGTTCTACTCAGGCTGATGGAGAATTGGGCTGGATGACTTCGGCAATGTTTTCCGGAGTCTTGGATACCTGTTTGGCAGCTCCTTTGAATCAACCATTTCGCTATGTTTCTCAATATGGATTGCATATATTTAAGGTAACGCAAAAGACGAAATTGCATAAAAAAGTGCAGTTGGCCATATTGGAAAAACAGGCTATTGCCGGAAAAGAGACTTTTCAACAGTATTACAGTCAGGCGAATGAATTGGTTACAAGAAGTGAAAACAAGAGGAGTTTGTTTGATCAGGTTGCACAGGAAAAGAATTGGCCCGTTTTTCCGGCGTATAATATTGCAGAAGGGGCTAAGACAGTGGCAAATATCAACAACGCCCGTGAACTTTCACGTTGGGCATACAGCGCTAAGAAGGGACAGGTCTCTCCGGTAATTCCCATTGACAATAAATATTTTGTGGTGGCCACGTTGGTAGAAATTCACGAAAAAGGATATGCTTCTTTAGAAGAGAAACAAATGGAGATTCAGATGGAATTGGATCGGGAAAAAAAGATTGCCAAAATGGCCGAAGCTGCAAAAACGCATTTGTCCGAAGAGTCCGACATAGAAGCATTGGCAGACCAAATGAGGGCTACAGTGAGCCGACAAACCGGTATTGCATTTGGTGCTTTTGGGATGCAGCAATTGGATCCAAAATTTATCGGCGCCGTTGCTGGAGCCCCCGAGGGGAAACTTTCTGGACCGGTAGAGGGGGGGATTGGTATTTATGTGTTTAGCGTGGATGATCGTCAGATTGGTGCTTTTTATACGGAAGAAGACGCCAAAATGCGGCTACAGCAAATTAGCGGGCAGCACGGGCAAATGGCCGCATATTCTCTAAATAAAGCCGCCAAAGTCGAGGATAGACGCAGTAAGTTCTTTTAGACATTAAACCTAAAGTGCATGACGTCTCCATCCTGCACCGTGTACTCTTTGCCTTCTATACCGATTTTACCGGCTTCGCGGCAGGCGGATTCGGATCCGTAGCGTATATAATCATCGTATTTAATTACTTCTGCACGAATAAAACCTTTTTCAAAGTCGGAATGAATCACTCCCGCCGCCTGAGGGGCTTTGGCGCCCTTACGGTAGGTCCAGGCGCGCACCTCCTGAGGGCCTGCGGTAAGAAAGGTTTCTAACTGGAGAAGGGTATACGCCGATTTAATCAGACGTTCCAGGCCCGAATATTCCAATCCGATCTCCTGCAAAAAAAGTTGCCGCTCTCCATAGCTTTCTAACTCGGCTATTTCGGCCTCTATTTTCGCCGCTACGACCAACAGTGGCGCCTGCTCCTCTTTAACCGCCTCCCGTACTGCCTCTACGTACGTATTTCCATCTTTGGCTGAGGCCTCGTCTACATTGCAGAGGTAAAGCACCGGTTTATCGGTAAGCAGAAAGAGTTCTTTAGCCATCCGCCGGTCGTCCGGTTTATCCAAGCAAACGGTACGGGCCGATCTTCCCTGTTCCAGCACACCCTTGAATTGCAAAAGCAACTCATAGAGGCGTTTGGCATTTTTATCGCCTCCGGCTACCGCCTGTTTCTGGACTTTGACGATTCGGCTTTCGACCGTTTCCAAATCTTTGAGTTGCAGCTCTGTATCTATAATCTCTTTGTCGCGGACAGGGTTTACCGACCCGTCTACATGCACCACATTTGGGTCGTCAAAACAGCGCAGTACGTGAATGATGGCATCGGTTTCCCGAATATTGGCCAAGAACTGATTCCCCAGCCCTTCTCCCTTGCTGGCGCCTTTGACCAAACCGGCAATATCTACAATCTCTACCGTGGCGGGCACCATACGTTGGGGGTGAACTAAGGCCGCCAAAGCCGCCAAACGCTCGTCTGGTACCGATACCGCTCCGATGTTGGGTTCAATGGTACAAAACGGAAAATTTGCCGCCTGCGCCTTTCCGGAGCTGATGCAATTAAACAGGGTCGATTTTCCCACGTTGGGTAATCCTACAATGCCGCATTTCAGGGACATAAAATGTTAAAATTTTTTATGAGCTGCAAAACTATCAAATTTTTACGAATTGTCCGGCTATTATCTGCAAGAAGCGTGATTTTTGCAAACAAATCGAATCAATATGTACAAAAATGTAAAGTATGCGGCACTCATCGGTATGATGGTATTGGCCCAATATGCGCCGGCCCAGCAAAAGGGTGCGGTTGCGGTATTTTGGAATGTAGAAAATTACTTTGATCCCTTCTCCGATACCCCCAATAAGGATCCCGCTTTTACCCCTCAGGGGGCCAATCACTGGACCTGGCCGCGGTTTGTTGCTAAAAGAGACGGTATTGCCAAAACAATTATTGCCATGGGAACGGATGAACTTCCGGTATGGGTGGGGCTTTGCGAAACAGGAAGCCGTTTTGTATTAACGCAATTGGTTGGTCAAACTCCCTTAGAGCCATTTGGTTATCGCATTGTGCACAGGGATAGTCCCGACGAAAGGGGGGTAAATGTAGCCCTGCTCTATCGATCCAACCGATTCCGTTTGCTGTTGTTTGGCTTTTTAAGGGTAACGCTGCCCGACAACCGGCCTACCCGCGAGATCCTCTATGCCAAAGGGGTATTGGACGGTTTGGACACCCTGCACCTCTTTGTGAATCACTGGCCCTCTAAATGGGGAGGGGCCAAAGCCTCCCTCTCTCGGCGGATGGCTGCAGCAACACGGTTACTGGTCAGCGTGGATTCGATATTTGCCTTGCATCCGAACGCAAACATCATTATCATGGGGGATTTTAACGATACGCCCCTATCTAAAGCGGTGGAGTCGGTTTCCCGTGGAACGGGCCTGCACAACCTTACCGTTCCATTAGCCCGTCAAAAGCAGGGGACGCTTCGCTATCGCGGCAGGTGGGAACTGATTGATCAATTTATGGTGTCGAACAACCTGCTTTGCACCGACGAGGCGATTTTTACCTCTACGGCGCACTGCCGTATTTTTACTGCCCCATTCCTGCTGATTTCCGATAACAAATTCTTGGGATACAAGCCATTTCGGACATATTTAGGCCCCCGTTATCAGGGAGGCATCAGCGACCATTTACCGGTAGTGCTCACGATTGAGCGGAATTATTAGAAACTGTGTACATTTGCCTTATGTATGTTCATCCCAAAAAGGCCTTAGGCCAGCATTTTTTAAAAGATCTTTTGATGGCACGGCGGATTGTGGAGGCCTTGTGTGCAACGGAGATACCTCAATCAAACGACATGAACGGACCTCTTCCGGTGCTGGAGTTGGGCCCGGGAACGGGCGTGCTGACCCAATTTTTATTGGAGCAGCCCCAAATAGACCTCCGCGCTATAGAGATTGACAGAGAATCGGTGGACTATCTGCTGACTCATTTTACCGCATTGAACGGACGTTTGATACAGGGCGACTTTTTAAAGATGGATCTATCGGCACTTTTTAGCTCCCCTTTTTGGATGATCGGGAATTTCCCGTATAATATTTCGTCTCAGATTTTCTTTAAGATACTGGATGAACGGAACACGATTCCGGTGGTGGTATGTATGTTGCAAAAAGAAGTGGCAGAACGGATTGCCGCGCCCCCCGGCTCCAAAACCTACGGAATATTAAGCGTACTTCTACAGACCTGGTACCATATTGAATATTTATTTACCGTTCCCCAACAGGTGTTTGTACCTCCGCCCAAGGTAAAATCGGCGGTAATCCGACTGATCCGCAATAACCGCAACACCCTGGAGTGCCCCGAATCCCTCTTTAAACAGGTAGTAAAAACGACTTTTAACCAGAGGCGCAAGGCCATACGCAATTCCATCAAACCATTAACCGGCACAATACCCCTGCCCGAACACCCCTTGCTGGGACACCGGCCCGAACAGTTGGGCGTCTCTTCGTTTATAGAATTAACGACTTTGGTGCAGCGCCTTATTTTGCATTAATTGCCACCACAGGGTTGAGGTGGGCGGCCATATAAGCGGGAAGAATACCGGCAACCAGGCCGATGGCGGTAGATACGATGACCCCGCGCAGGATATTGCCCAAAGTAAGGGTCATCTGAAAATCATACACACGGCTGACTGTCTCTGCGCCGATAAAAACAATCAACAGCCCCACCAATCCCCCCAAAATGGCCAACAGGGCGGCTTCAAAAAGGAACTGCGTCAAAATAAAGTAATTTTTTGCGCCAAGCGCTTTTTGGATTCCGATGATATTGGTACGCTCTTTTACAGACACAAACATAATATTGGCCACCCCAAAGCCTCCAATCAAGATAGAAAATCCTCCGATAATCCATCCCACGGTGGCAATGGTACCGAATATTTGGTTGGTAACATCTTGCAATACGCTTACTTCGTTGATGCTAAAGTTGTCTTTTTGGGTTGGTTTGAGCCTTCTTGCATTCCGGAGTATGACCCTGATTTCGCTTATAAATTCGTCGTTATCGGCAACGGTTTTCTTTTTTACCACAATAGTAGGGCCCATAAGGCGGGGATCGACCATGGTGCAGGCATAGTGATAGGGGACGAGGATCAATTGATCGGAGGCGTTGAGGGAGATCATCTCTCCGCTTCCTTCCTCTTCCATTACTCCGATAACGCGGGTATTGTTGCCGTCGATTTTGATCACTTTTCCCAAAGGGTCTTCATCCTGAAAAAGTTCTTCGGCAATCCCGTAACCCAAAATTGCCACACTATGGGCGCCGTTGGCTTCTAACTGAGAAAAATAACGACCTGTTCCGATTTTAACCGTAGATACAGCGGACCAGTCGGCCGTAACGCCCGAAATAACGGCCGAAGAGATCGAATTTCTGCCGAATTTAACCTCTTTGCTAAAATCTACGGACAGCGCAACGGCTTCTGCCGTGGTGGCGTACTGCTGGAGGTTTAAAAATTCTTCGTAGGTGTTGGAGGGGCGCTGGCGGTACTCCCAATGTTTAAACTCCGTTTCGCCCTCTTCTAACTGCCAGGGGAACTTCATGATATAAACCACGTCCGAGCCTAATGCAGATAAACTCCTGCTGATGTTTCCTTTGAGCGAGTCAATGGTGGTAAATACAGCCACGATCGAAAAAATCCCAATAGTAACTCCCAACAAAGAGAGGAAGGTGCGCATCTTGTCGGCCTTGACCGAAGTGGTGGCAAAACCAAGACTTTCCCTTAGGAGTTTGAAAAATATAATCATGGCGCAAGTTAAGTATCTTTGGGCAAATTTGCTATAATCCTACCCGTTTTTTTAGCTCTCGGAGTAAATCAAAGGCCTCTAAAGGAGAAAGACGATGGATGTCCACTTTCTTAATATCTTCTCTAAGTTGTACCAAAAGAGGGTCTTCCAATGGAAATATGCTGAGTTGGTAGGTAGGCGCGGCTGTCGTTTTGGCTTTGGGATTGGGGGCGTGGGCTTCTAATTGCTTTAACATTTTCTCGGCGTTTTGGAGTACGGTTTGGGGCATACCGGCCATACGGGCTACATGAATTCCAAAACTGTGGGCTACGCCCCCCGGCTTGAGCGTCCGCAAAAAGAGCACCTTGTTGTCGGCCTCTTTTACCGAAACATGAAAATTCTTTATGCGGGGGAACTGGTCGGCCATCTCGTTTAATTCGTGGTAATGGGTGGCAAAAAGGGTTTTGGCTCGGGCTTTGGGTTGCTGATGAATATATTCTACCATAGCCCACGCAATGGAGATGCCGTCGTAGGTACTGGTTCCCCGACCCAATTCGTCCAAAAGCACCAACGAGCGGGGCGAGAGGTTGTGCAGGATGCCAGATGCTTCCAACATTTCTACCATAAAGGTGGATTCTCCGCGAGAGATGTTGTCGGAGGCGCCCACGCGGGTAAAGAGTTTATCTACAATCCCTATTTTAGCAGATTCGGCAGGGACAAAAGATCCGGCCTGAGCCAGCAGCACAATCAGGGCGGTTTGGCGGAGGAGGGCGCTTTTACCGGACATATTGGGACCTGTGATAATGATGATTTGCTGGGTATTGCAGTCTAAATAGAGGTCATTGGCAATATAACTTTCGCCCGTGGGGAGGAGACGCTCAATCACGGGATGACGGCCTTGTTTGATCTCTAATACATCATTGTCAAAGAGTTGTGGACGACAGTAGTGATTCTCCTTAGCCAAAACCGAAAAGCCAAGGAGTACGTCGATTTGGGCCAACAGGGCGGCATTTTGCAGCAAGGGTCGGGTATATTTTTGAATTTCTGCAATAATACCTGCATAGAGTTCCTGCTCGAGCGCAATGATTCGCTCTTCGGCCCCCAGGACTTGTTCTTCGTATTCTTTAAGTTCGGGGGTAATATAGCGCTCTGCGTTTACTAAGGTCTGCTTGCGTATCCATTGGGGAGGCACCTTTTCTTTATGGGTGTTGCGGACTTCAATATAATAGCCGAATACATTGTTGTAACTGATTTTTAACGAGGATATGCCGGTCTGCTCGCTCTCGCGCTGCTGCATCTGCAAGATATAATCCTTGCCGTGCCGTGCTTTGTGGCGGAGTTCGTCTAATTGCGGATGAGCGCCTGGGGCCATTACGTCGCCCCGACCGATTTGCTGGGCCGGTTCGGGCAGGAGGTCTTTGGTTAATCGAGCGACTAATTCGGTACAGGGATCAAGGGCTTGGGCCAGCGTCAAGAGTTCTGTTGCATCCGATTGTAAAACCTCTTTACGGATGATGTCGAGTTCTTCTAATCCTCTTTTGAGTTGTGCCGCTTCCCGAGGAGTGAGTCGGCCTGCGGCCCCCTTGGCGCAAAGACGCTCCATATCTCCAATCCGACCCAAACTTTGGCCCACGACTCGAGCCAAATCGGGACGGGCGATCAGCGCCTCTGTGGTACGGTAGCGGCGCTCAAGGGTAGGGCGGTCTTTGAGGGGCATGATCAACCACTGGCGCAAAAGACGGGCGCCCATCGGGGTAACGGTTTTGTCAATAATGTCGATCAGGCTGTTGCCTTTGGGGTCAAACGAAGTAAAAAGTTCTAAATTGCGAATCGTAAAACGGTCCAACCACATATAGTCCGACTCGTCTATCCGCTGGATGGCGCAGAGGTGTCCCAACTGTTCGTGCTTAGTCAGTTCCAGGTAAAAAAGAACGGCGCCGGCGGCAGATACCCCCAAATCGAGTTCTTCTACCCCAAATCCTTTAAGGGTTTCTACTTTAAAGTGGCTCAGTATTTTATTGCGGGCGGCCCGAGGTTCAAAAGCCCATTCATCTAAACAGGTGGTATAGTAATCCTCCCCAAATCGTTGCCGGAATCCTTTTTCGTATCCTTTTTGGAGCAATATTTCTTTGGGAGCAAATTGATTGAGGAGTCGGTCAACGTAATCCAAAGAGCCCTGCGAAAGGGAGAACGTGCCGGTAGAAATGTCTAAAAAGGCGATGCCGGATTGGTCCTGATAAAAGACTAAGGAGGCTAAATAATTGTGTTCGTTAGCAGTGAGAACTTGGTCGTTATAGGCTAACCCGGGAGTCAGGAGTTCGGTAATCCCGCGTTTTA
>Ga0082212_10013946_pt1 | contig 10032 bp, 6 predicted proteins | sample TergutNt197P3_FD_71548 | JGI IMG/M metagenome (GOLD analysis project Ga0082212, IMG submission 71548) | Neocapritermes taracua P3 segment gut microbial communities from Petit-Saut dam, French Guiana - Nt197 P3 | ecosystem: Host-associated > Arthropoda: Insects > Digestive system > Gut ... | reverse complement strand
TGTCTGTGGTGCAGTGCAAAACCATAACCCATTGCCATTGATTGACTTACGTCAATGCGTCCGAATGGAAACGCAGGGTAATGGGAAGAAAGAATACCATTCAACTTCATGTGATTTCAGTTTTCCGGCTTTCAATTTTCATTTTTTACAAGACAAGGCAACAAATATCCCGTCATTCCTGCGAAAGCAGGAATCTAGACGAGCGATTTGCACAAAAAAAACCGTCATTCCTGCGAAAGCAGGAATCCAGACGAGCGATTTGCACACAAAAAGCCGTCATTCCTGCGAAAGCAGGAATCCAGACGAGCGATTTGCACACAAAAAACCGTCATTCCTGCGCAGGCAGGAATCCAGACGAGCGATTTGCACACAAAAAACCGTCATTCCTGCGAAAGCAGGAATCCAGAGAGTTGATGTCAAAATCTTCCATCTGGATTCCTGCTTTCGCGGGAATGACGAATAGAATCGCAATCGGAAAATGCCGCAAGCGAGCGGCGGACGCAAGTCCGCCGGGATACCAACAGCACGGCAACATAGGCTTTAGAACGACACGACGACACCGCAGCCGCCGGTTACTTGATCGACCCGCGATTCATTTTTTCCGAACGGCTTACCGGCACCTTGATACCAATCGTACCGAACCTCTGGACGGACGCACACGTTTTTGTGGGGATGCCAATTCAATCCCACTGTCCATTCATAGTAGTCTCCGCCGAAATTGGAAAGGAAACCGCCATTTTCACGGAGCCATTCGATTCTCGTCCCCACTCCCCATTGATCATTCAAAGCATAGAGGAAATGATTGTTGACACCAAACGAACTGTATTGGGTGCCGCCATCCACCGCATTATCGTTGCGCAAATTGTACTGCATGACGTAGGTAAACCGCTTCGTCAGTGCCCATTCAAAACAAATGGACTGAACAAAATAGTCAAATCGCTTTCGAGCGTCCATATCGTACTGCTTTCCAGCGTTGATGTAATAATAGAGGGTTGCATCATCCGTCACGGAATAGGTGAAACCTGTCAAAACGGCATTATTGCCATTCGGATTGGCAAAACTGGAATCCATACCTGTAACCCAGCCTGCGCTGAGGGACAGATTTTTGTTCAGGGCATAGTCTCCCACCACGCCCATGTGCGTTGCGGGTTCAATCCAGTAGCAGTAGGAATGACTGTTGAAAAAATTATCCCCGGAAGCGGACGCTTCCCAACCGATGGGCGTACCGAACTTACCGGCTTTGACGCTGAAATCTTTGTATCCGAGCGTTCCATAGACTTTGTATGCGGACATGTTGTAGCCATGTTCATTGGAACCCCAACCGGAATCAAACGTTTCGTCGCCGAACGTTTGCATGCTTCCCGCATGTGCTCCGTAAACGAGGTCGGTTCTGGCACCCCAGTCGAATCCGCACCGGGTATTCATTTCTTTCTCGAAGGAGAGGTACAACTGATTCAGATTGTAGTCCGTTCGTCGGCGACTTCCCGTATGCATGGGACCATTGTCGCCTCCGCCATTACCGTTCGTGTAAACTCCCGTTTCCATCCAACCGCTGAACGTGAACGGCAAATTGGTCAGCCCGCACCATACTCCGCTTGGAGCGCATGCCTGTTCGCATGGATCGCAGACAGGTTCACAAGGGTCGTTTTGAGCGAAAGCAATGGAAGTTCCCCAAAGCATGATGGTTAAACTTACCAAAAACTGTACTTTTTTCATAATTGTTCCTCTTTGGAAATATAAAGTTTGCCAGTACCGAACGGTGTCTTTATCGAAATGGAATGACCCGACAAATCAGAAATACAAACATATCCCTTAAATCCGAAAAAACCGGCAAAGTTCGTGTAAACCACCTATTTTTGCAATTTCCGGCTTCGGCAATGTCCTCGAACTCTAGGGGGCATCGGCAGATTCAGCCACCCCCTCCAGAGAATTGATCCCGTTTCACTTGTTACCCAAAATCGCGATATTTCCTCCAGTGGGAGAGGGACGAAAAAATACCCCAACCGGCTGAATAATGCAAATAATCGTTAAAGTTTCACTAAATTAACGTCGATAATAGGTCTAATGACCCGTTTGTGTTCGTTTCTTCTGGTTCTCGTTCTGTTTTCGTCAGTGGTTCCTGTGCTGGCGGACGAAAAGGATGATTTTTCGTTGTTGCCGGACCGACCGATCTTCTCCACCGACGTGGACCTCTTTCTCGGTCAAAAATCGCGGCGATGCAGCGGCGGCGGACGAGTTTGGGCGAACATCTACTACGGCGACGCAACATTGAAACCGAAGGAAGGAGGACAGATTGACCCTAACTTCTACGGTTTTCATGTCGGCTTCGACATTGCAAAATCGCATGGAATGTATTCGACCTTTTTTGTCAATGCCAATCAAAGCAAGGCAAAGTTTTCGCGAAGCATTTTGGACGGCGGCTCCTCTACGATTGACAATTACCTCTTCGGTTACGGCAAATTCATTTATTTGAGTATGTGCCACTTCACGTTCACCACCAGTCTCGGCTATGACCGATACACAGTTTCCGCAGAGGGCAACAAAGGCACTGGAGACGGTTTACAGTCGAATTTTTTCGGTGAATTCGGGCTCGATTTCCTTCTTGGAAAATGGGGCATTAAACCTTTTTATGCCATGCAATATGATTTTCTCTATCATGGCGATCTCGGAAAATCGCCCGTATTGGTCAATGATTGGAATGGTCATGGGCTGAATCAACTCGCCGGATTGCGCCTGACTTGGAAAGTAACAAACATGCTTGAATTACAGAGTCGGGCGGTTTGGGTTCATGAAATGCTCGACAATCCGCCGCCGTTTTATCATGCCAGATTTTCGCCGGTGCAAGGAACAAATACGCCGGCGATTCTCTATTACGAAGGCAACACCGGTCGGGATTGGGCTTGGCTCGGATTGGGAGGAAAATTGGAAGGCGTGTACAATGTTTATCTGTTTTTCGATTACGACCTCCTGCTCAATGAGCGGCATATAACGCATCTCGGCAGTCTCGGTCTTTGTTTGGGTTGGTAAGCAACCCTCATTCCGACGCTTGCGGCTTTGGAGGGAAACTGCTATACTTTGCCCAATGAGCCGTTTCTCTTTTCTTTCGTTGTTTGTTTTCCTACCGTTGATTCTATCGGCGGCTGTCGTGCTGTTTGCGCAGGTTCCTGAAAATGTATCCACGCTGCCGAAGCCTGACGAAAGTCCCCTTTTTGTGGAGCGGTACACCGAATTACAGCCGAACGAACGCGTTTCCATTCAGGTTTATGAACGCTGCAACAAAAGCGTGGTCAACATCGACACACAAAAGACGTACAATTTTTTCCTTCTTGGACAAATCGACGATCCTGGCGCAGGGAGTGGAATCGTGCTCGACAAAGAGGGACACATTTTGACCAACCGGCATGTCATCGCCCACGTCGATACGGCAACGGTTACGCTCTTCAACGGCGAATCCTACGAAGCAAAATTGGTCGGCGACGATGTCATCACGGACTTGGCGGTCATTCGGATTGATGCACCAAAAGAAGCGTTGTTTCCGATTACACCCGAAAATTTCGGCGATTCGTCGAAACTGCTGGTCGGTCAACAGATTTTTGCCATCGGTAATCCCTTCGGTTTGGAGCGGACCTTGACCGGCGGACTGATTTCGAGTTTGAACCGGTCGCTGCCAAGTCAGAAAGAGGGGCGCAGAATTCGTGGGCTCATTCAAACCGATGCCGCCATCAATCCGGGCAATTCCGGCGGGGCTTTGTTGGATACACAAGGACGGTTGATCGGAATCAACACGGCGATTGCAAGCAAGAGCGGAGGCAGTCACGGGGTAGGCTTTGCGATTCCGTCGAGAACGATTCTTCGGATTGTACCGCAACTTCTCCGCAATGGTAAAGTGATTCGCGGCGAGACCGGTATTGACGGTGTGCGGGAACTTCCCAATGGAAAAGGGTTATTGGTGTTACAACTGACAGACAAAGGACCCGCTGAAAAGGCAAAACTTCGCGGTCCAAAAACGACAAGGACGCGGACAGGAATCCCGCAACTTGATGTCAGTACGGCAGATATTATCACGGCAGTGGACGGAACACCAGTCAAGAAGGTGGACGATTTTACGGCAGTGATCGACGAACGAATACCCGGTGATCTCCTTGTGTTGGATGTGGTCAGGGAAGGAAACAATATCAAAGTAACCATTACATTGGAATAATTTATAGCCAAACTTCAAATCATGACTACCCCAAAACCGCCAAAAAGGATTCGCGTTTGTTTTGTCTTCGACTTTTGGCGAGGACGTGCAGGAGCGGAATTGCAGTTGGCACTCCTTCTGCGGCATATCGACCGCACGAGAATTGAGCCGTTCGTTCTTATTTTGCGCGGCGACGACCAGACCATCCCCGAACTGCCGGATTGTCCCGTATATTGCCTAAAAATGGGATGGTTGAGGTCATTTTCGGCAGGTTTCAGGGCATTGGAACTGAGGCGATTTTTCAAACAAAACCGCATTGACATCGTTCAGGCATTGACCATTGACAATCCGACGCTCCTCTTCGTTGCCGGCATCGGAAAGTGGAGCGGAGTCAAAAAGTTTTTTGGTTTTCGAGTGGACATCGGCTTTTGGATGACACCCATGCAGGCACGTACCGGTAAGTTTGCCCAACGTTATCTCATCGACAAGGTAATTGCCAACGCCGAAGCCAGTAAAAAATCAATCGTCGAGCAGGAAAATGCAAAGCCGGAGAACGTTTTCGTTATTCCGAATCTCATCGAAACCGAACGCTTTGCCAGTATTCCGACTTGGACACAAGCAAATGCCCACAGTCCGCGAAGAGTAGGCATTGTCGGCAATTTGAAGTCCGTCAAGGGAACCGATGTGTTCCTTGAAGCAGCGCAAATTGTTCTCAAAACGCATCCAGCCGTGCAGTTTGAACTTGCCGGAACAGGAAAAACAGATCAATACCAGTCGCAAATCAGAAAACTTGGCATTGCCCAAGATACCCGATTGCTTGGCTCGCTGTCGGACATACCGTCATTCTTGTCCACGTTGGATATTGCCGTACTCTCTTCCCGGTCAGAGGGATTGCCGAATGCCATTATGGAGTACATGGCGGCGGGCAGACCCTGTGTGGTTACGGATGTCGGCGGTTGTTGCGAATTGATTCAACATGAGCGAAACGGTTTGCTCGTTCCTTCAGAGAATCCTGCCGCTCTTGCAGCGGGGATTGTCAATTTGCTGGAACATCCTGACCGGGCAGAGGCGTTTGCAACAGCGGCGAGAAAAGACATTGCCGATAAATACGAAGCAACCATGCTGGCGAACAAATGGTGCGAGACTTATGAGAGCGTTTTGCGATCATCGTGAGACTCCTACCAATCCAACAAGCAGCGGTATTCGTCCCTTTCCCGCCGTGTTGCTTCGAGGTCGAAAACCAGATATTTCAGATCGAGACTCATCTGATTAAGTGAATCCTGCACGTAACCGAGCATTTGTTGCCGTCGTTCAAGGCAGTCTGCAAGCCGGTCAAGAACCGGATAAAAGACGGAGCGGCATCCTTCCGGCAACGCATCGACCAAACGGAGCAGTTCTGACAATTCGTGAACCTCTTGAAAAGATTCCGTACATGGCACGGTATCAGTCGGATTGGAAGGCAGGGAACACAAAACGGCGGTGTCGGTAATCATTGCTATTCAAAATAAGGACAAGCACACTGTCTATACGTGCATTCTACCTGACTCTTTAGGAAAAACAATAAATTTTTCAGGAAAAAGAGACCGATTTTGGGAAAGAACTACCCTTGTAAGGAATGATGCAAATTTTTTATCTTATTTTCCCACGTTAACTCACCGGAAAATTTGTCCCAATGGGCGGTACATCAACGTGTTACCGACAATCAATCATTGACGCAAACAACGCAGCGAAGTAGAATAAGGGCGTTCAGGGAGACAGAGTGCGACTGTTAAGAACGACTTTTCACCAAGCAGGAGAAATTACGATGCGAAAAGACAAAATTACGCGCCGCTCGTTTTTGCAAAGTAGCGCAATGGCGACGACCGGTGTTGTTTTGACAGCGCAAGTTGCGTCAACGATGGCTCAAACCGGAGCATCTGCCGATGCTACCATTCCTGCCCTGCTCGGCGGTCCCCAAGCGCACACAACGGGTTGGCAACCTTGGCCGCAGTGGGATGCGGAAAAATTCAATCCGCGTATGAACGCCGTCATGCAAGGACGCTCCTGGTCCCGTGGCGGTAAAGTCAACGAATTTGAACAGAAATGGGCAGACATGCACGGGTCAAAACACTGTCTTACAACAGTCAATGGAACCAACGCATTGAGTGCCGCCTGGATGCAGTTGGACATCCGTCCCGGCGACGAAGTGATCTGTTCCCCTTATACGTTCAGTGCTTCGATCTTTGGCATTTTGTATAAAGGAGCCATGCCTGTTTGGGCGGACATTGATCCAATGACGTTCCAAGTTGATCCAGAAAAGATTAAGAAAAAAATCACTCCACGAACCAAGGGGATTTTGCCGGTTCACATTTGCGGCTATCCGTCGGACATGCCGACCATTATGAAGATTGCCAAGGAACACAATCTGTTTGTCGTCGAAGATGCCTGTCAGGCTCACTTGGCGGAAATCGACGGTAAAAAGGTCGGCACCTTCGGTCATGCCGGTTGTTTCAGTTTTCAAGGATCAAAAACCCTTCCCATTGGAGAAGGAGGCGGAATTCTGACCGACGATACCGACTATTATCATCGGCTTTTTTCCTACCATAATTTCGGTTATGCGTCCGGTGCCGCATCTGGTCAAATCAGTTCGATTACAGCCCTTATCTTGGCGAACAAGATTCGTATGGCAGAGTACCAAGCCGTGATCGGATTGTGCCAACTCGAAAATATCGAGGAACAACACAGGAGACGCAACGAGAACGCATCGTATCTCACTGAAAAACTCTCGGCGTATCCCGGAGTGACTCCGGTCAAATTTCACAAAGGAGCAACGCAGGCATCCTTTTACATTTACGCTATGATTTACAATTCCGACGCTCTCGATGGACTTCCCCGTGAACGATTCATTGAAGCCATGGGAGCCGAAGGGGTTCCGGTGGGTCCCGGCTATCCGAACGATCCGATTTATGCGCAACCGTTCCTTCACGAGGTATTCAAGTCCGACATTTACAAAAAGTTTTACACGGCGGACGAACTCGATTTCGAGAAGTACAAACAGCGGAACCACTGTCCGGCGTTGATGAAGACGTTTGAAACAGCCATTTGGTTTTGGAATCCGGGTGCCATGCTCGGATCAAAAGCCGACATGGACAACATCGTCAATGCCGTGGACAAAATCCACAATAACGCTGCGAAAATCAAAGCCGCTTAACGAGGCACAGTCAAATATGCCAATGCTAAAATTGCTACGACAAACCTTCCTTTTGTTTGCCATTATGGGGATGATTGTTTCCGCAATGGAAGATGCGAACGCTCTCGAGATCGTCACGTTCCAAGTCGATGTTACGCCGCCGATTGGCGATCCGCTCGCTTATGTTTCCAACGAGAAAATCGAAACGCCGATTTATGTCAGCGGCATCGTCTTGGACGACGGCAAAACCCGTGTCGTTTGGGTTTCTTGCGATTACCTCTACATTTGCGGAGAGTCTTACGACCGATGGGTTGAAATGATTGCCAAGCAGGCGGGAACGATCATCGACAACGTTTTTCTCCATTCCGTTCATCAGCATGATAGTATCCGCTGGGCACCGGAGTACAATCCGAAGCCCGGCGAAGAGGGTCCGCTGGTCGTTTCGTTGGAATACTGTGAAAAAAGTTTGAAAGACGTTTCCGAAGCGATTGCAAAAGCGGTGAGTGGTCAGTGGCAATACACGGGCAAACTGTTGACGGCGGAAACGCGGGTCGGCGGTTTGGCTGCCAATAGGCGGCTGGTCGATGAAAACGGCAAGTTTGCCCATACCCGATTTAGCGGTAAGAATCCACCGGCATTACAGGCTTTTCCCGTTGGTAAAATTGATCCGATGTTGCGAACGATTTGTTTCGAGAACACCGACGGTCGACGAATTGTCGCTCTGCATTTTTACGCAACGCATCCAATGGCGGCGTACATGAGAAAAATGGTCAGCACTGACGTTCCCGGCAGAGCACTGCGGCACGTAATGGAAAACGACGATTCCGTTGCCATGAACATTTACTTTACGGGTTGCGGCGGCGACATTACCTTGGGAAAGTACAATCTCACCGGCGACATTCACGCCATCGAAGAATTGGGAAAACGGCTGGGCGAAGGAATGCTCCAAAACTTACGGCAACTCGAAGAACAACCGCTCGGTCCCCTCGAAGTCAAGCGGGTCGCCGTTGCCGTTCCGTTCAATCCATCGTTGCAACCCGCCTCGGCTTACAGTGGCGAACATGCTCAAGAACGACGTTATTTGTTGGAAACGCTTGATCGTTGGCGACAGAGCAGTGTGGCACGCATGAGTCTCGGACCGAGAACCCATTTTCTTTCGTTTGCGCTATCGGAAGTCTTCGTCGATTACCAACTGTATGCTCAATCGTTGATCCCGGAACATTTCCTTGCGACAGCGGCTTATGGAAACGGTGTCTATTGGTACATTCCCACCAAGGCGGCTTTTGAGGAAAACGGCGGATATGAAACCAGTGACCGTGCGTGTGTCGTAACCCCGGAAATCGACGGTATCCTGCGTGAGGCACTTCGGCAGTGTTTTGCCGAAGTTGTAAACGGTAACATTTTTTAACCTTTTAACCCATGAATTCAATGCAAAATTCCGAATTACGTTGTCTGGCATCCGTCTTGGTGATGTCGTTGGTACTCGTCTGTGCACGATGGAATCCGTCAACAGCCGCCGAAACACAAACTTCGGTTCCGCTTACGGCAAAACATTATTATTCGGGCTTTCCCGATGCTCATGACACCTACAATGCCATCTCCGCCGCAAGCGATGGCAAAATATATTATGTGCTTTCGTCCGATAAACACGATGTCGGCGGACAATTTTACGTCTATGATCCGGCAACCGATCAAACCCAATTCATTGCCGATTTATCGGAAGCGGTGGGCGAAAAAGGCTCCATTGCCCAAGGCAAGAGTCATGTCGAATTTTATGAATGCAATGGCAAATTATATTTCGCAACCCACATCGGTTACTATGAAATGATCGACGGAGCGGAATGTTTGCCCGTCAATGCTCCGGCGGGCTACAAACTCTATTCCGGCGGACATTTTATCTCCTACGACATGAAGAGCGGAAAATTGGAAAGTTTGGCGTTGGCACCTCACGGAGAGGGTATTCTTACGATGACAATGGACCAACAACGGGGACATTTGTACGGTATTACTTGGCCCAAGGGCTATCTGGTGCATTATGATCTCAATACGAAAAAGTTGAAAGATATTGGGTTGGTCAATGGACAAGGCGAAAGCGGTGTCATCGGTAAGGATTATCGTGTGATTTGCCGTTCCATGGTGGTGGATCCACGTGACGGAAATGTCTATTATTCCACTGCTGAAGGGGATATATTTTTTTACCGACCGGGAATGTCCGCTCCCGAAAAATTAGACGGGGTTGATTTGAAAATTGATTACTTCGGCAGTTACGATTACACCGGAGCGGGCAGCATGGCGTATAACTGGCGGAAAATTTTCTGGTACGAACCGGAAAATGTTGCTTACGGAGTGCATGGGAATTCGGGATATTTGTTCCGCTTCGATCCCAAGGCAAAGAAAATCGAACTCGTGGAACGTATTGTATCGGAGCCGTCGAAAAAAAGCGGTATGTACGATCAGTTCAGTTACGGTTATCTCGGATTCATGCTGGGGAAAAACAACACCATTTATTACCTCACCGGCGGTCCGATTTACAAGGATGGTCAACGTGTGAAGGGTGTTGACAAAATAGCGATGGGAGCCGCACGAGGCAAGGAAAACCTGCATTTGGTAACGTATAACATTCCCAAAAACGAATATAAAGACCACGGTGCAATTTTCTACTCAAACGGCGATTTCCCGACTT
>Ga0082212_10013945_pt1 | contig 10032 bp, 10 predicted proteins | sample TergutNt197P3_FD_71548 | JGI IMG/M metagenome (GOLD analysis project Ga0082212, IMG submission 71548) | Neocapritermes taracua P3 segment gut microbial communities from Petit-Saut dam, French Guiana - Nt197 P3 | ecosystem: Host-associated > Arthropoda: Insects > Digestive system > Gut ... | reverse complement strand
ATAGTCCGCTTGACAGCCTTATACACGCGACAGCATTTAAAAATAACGGTTTGGACTGGACGAACGCTCACAGAATATCGTTATATGAAACACGCACATACGCAAGTTTCGAGAGCTTTTACAAGTTTCTGCGTGAAAATCCGCAGATTAAAGAAGCTGTTTTGTGCGTTCCGACAGATAAAAATGCACACTCACAATTTACAAGCACATATTTTCAGACTATCCGTGATGATAAAAATAGGGATTTAGATAAACAGGATTCTGTTTATATACCTTTATCGTTTATGGATAGGCTTGATGATGATGTAAAAAGGTATAAAGAAATAGAGGGCGATAAATCCCCTGCGGAAAAAGATAAAACACCGGGAGAAAAATCCGATTTACCTAAAGATGTAAACGAAAAATCAGACGACAAAACCGAAGATTTAAAAAATCCCGTCAATGCAGAGGAAAATATTGACGACGAAATAGAGCCGGAATAAAAATTTTGAAAGGAGGCTAAATGGAATTAAATAGATTTTATATATCAGATTCAGTTAAATTTATGAAAGAAAATATATTAAATGATTTTGTTGATTTAACAATTACAAGTCCCCCGTATGATGATTTGAGAAGATACAAAGGTTATACATTCGATTTTGAAAGTATGGCAAAGGAATTATATCGTATAACCAAACAGGGCGGCATAGTAGTTTGGATTGTCGGAGATAAAACAGAAAAAGGGAGCGAAACGGGAACGAGTTTCAAACAGGCATTATATTTTAAAGATATTGGATTTAATTTGCATGACACAATGATATATCAAAAAGATGGTTGCCCTTTTCCTGAAACGAATAGGTATTATCCGTCATTTGAATATATGTTTGTATTTAGCAAAGGCAAGCCTAAAACTGCAAATTTAATTATGGATAAGCCGAATAAAAGTTATGGAGATAAAATAACAGGCACGTTCAGACAACAAGACGGCACATTAAAGTCAAAAAATTATAAAGGCAGGACTATTAAAAAGTATGGTATTCGCACGAATATATGGCTTTATTATATTGGATATTGTAAAACGACAACGGACGATATTGCGTTTAAACACCCTGCTATATTTCCTGAAAAGTTAGCGCAAGACCATATATTAACTTGGAGTAATGAAAAAGATATAATTTTTGACCCCATGTGCGGAAGCGGAACGACGTGTAAAATGGCAAAAATAAATAACAGATATTATATAGGCATTGATATAAGCGAGGACTATATTAATAATATCTGCATACCGAGAATGGCGCAATTATGAGTATAAATCAACTTCTGCACAAGTTGTGCAGAAGTTCCAAACCTCTCATTCTTACTGGCATTTGAGGGATTTTTTATATTTTTTCTCTATGAATTGGAGGCGAGAATATCATATAAAAGCAATAAATAATTATTAAAATATTTATAATATTGGAGATAGGATTATGTCAAAAATTTTTTATACAAGCGCAGAATATGAAGCCGCTAAAAAACAAAATATCGTGCAGTTCTTACAACAGATAGGATATGAATTAGTTCCCGATAAAAACGATTATCGCGGCAAAATTCATAACAGCCTTGTGATACGCGGAAATGGCGGTTGGTATTGGAACAGTTTAAACGTCGGAGGAAATTCACCGATTGAATTATATAAACATATACTCATGCGGGACTATGGTTACAACGACGAAAAAGAAGCGGCAACAATCGCAGTCAAACGGCTTGCGGGTGCTATTTTTGAACATGAGGATATTATATTGCGTGAACCCGAAAAGAAAGCGCGTTCACCTGATGAACCGTTAAAATTGCCCGAAAGAAATATCAACAATGACAGGGTTATAAATTACCTGACAGAAACACGGAAACTTGACCGGGCTATAGTGGACGGGCTTATTAAATATAATAAAATATATGAAGAAAAACAGTATCATAACGCAGTATTTGTTTCATACGATAAAGATAAAAAACCGCAAAACGCATTTTTACGCGGGACTTTGCCGGACAAACCGTTTAAAAAAGACGTAGAATCATCTGATAAAAGTTATGTATTTACCCTGCTTGGTTATCCAAAATCAAGCAGGGTATTTTGTTTTGAGGCGGCAATAGACGCAATCAGTCACGCGACTATAAAGAAACTGAATAACGAGGACTGGCGGGACGGTCATAGAATATCGACGGGCGGCGTGAGTTCGGGCGGCTTGAAAAGGTTTTTGCAGGATAATCCTCAAATAACTGAAATTGTTCTTTGCTATGACAATGACGCGACAGGCAATAGAAAGTGCGAAAAATTAACGGAAGAATTAAAAGATAAATATATGGTTACGAGAGATAAACCGCAAACAAAAGATTTTAACAAAGATTTAGTAAGCAGATATGAGAATAACGACGAAATTCTTGAAGATACTGCGGAAATTGACGACGAGTTAGAGCCGTAAGGTTACGCGGGGGATTTCCTCCCCCATCAACTGCGGTTGCCCCCTCCGACAACTTTTCTCTCTGAAAATTACACGTTTTTCTGCGGAAAAACGCTATTTTCACGAAAAAAGATTTTGACGGCAGGAATAAGCGTCGGACACAGTTTGTCGGCAAAGCCTACAACAGACCATTTTACGCCAAATTATATAAAAAAAGCTGTCAGACAAACGGCGTTATCGTCGGACAAACGTCGGACGGCGAAAATGTTACGAAAAAAGGAGGTTTTTGTGAAAAACAATCAAGACAATCAGGAAAGCAGACGGTTTACTATTAGATTAAAAGAAAGCGAATATCAAATGTTATATGGGTTAGCGGCTGAAAAAGGTTTTACCATGTCTGAAATTATTAGGGAGTTAATCTATAAGCAGCTTGGCATTGACGGAGCAAACGACGGTTTAGATATTATACGCAGTATGTTTCGGGAGGAAATAAAAATCCAATTAAAAGTGCAGATAGAGCGATTAATTAAAATCATAATAAAAATCGGCATGATAGAGGTGAGTTCGTTTTTTTACGAGAAAGCGTTATTGAAGCTCACGAATCCCGCGCTTGAGGAAGAATTACGAGAACAGGCGTTAAAAGAAGCGGCGGCATATTTAGGCATGAGAAACAGCCGTGCGGCAGAGGAAGCGTACAAAGAGTTTACAGAAAATTATTCAATCGACTTTGAAGAATACGAGGGGGAGTGATACGGCTTGAAATTTATAGATTTATTTGCGGGTATAGGAGGATTTCGCACAGGACTTGAACAAGCCGGTATGACTTGCGTAGGCTGGTGCGAAAAAGATAAATTCGCGCAGAAAAGTTATATAGCAATAAATGAAAAAACAGAAACGGAGTGGTTCAGAAGTGACATTACAACAATCAAAAGCGAAGAAATACCAAAAGCAGACGGTTGGACTGCCGGATTCCCCTGCACAGATATTTCCTTGTCTAACAGAAACAGAAACGGACTTGCGGGAGAACGAAGCGGACTATTTTTTGAAATTATTAGACTGCTCAAAGGCAGAAATCCCGAAGATAGACCCGCATGGATTCTGCTTGAAAATGTTAAGGCAGTTTTATCAATCAACAGAGGTTTTGACTTTGCGGAAATTCTGTATCAAATGGGGGAAGTCGGGTATAGCTGCGAATGGGATTGTATCAATTCAAAGTCATACATACCCCAAAATCGAGAACGGGTATATATTATCGGACATATTAGAGCCGATTGTTGCGGAAAAGTATTTCCTATCGGAGGAACAAACGAAAAAACTATTAAACAAATCATAGGTGGGAAACAAGCAAACAGGGTTTATGACCCTCACGGATTAAGTGTTACTTTAAAATCGGGGCATGGCGGCGGCGGTAGAATAACCGGACTTTATTTTATAGATTTGAATGAGGACGCTAAAATCACCGATACCGCAAGATGTATAAGAGCGAGATATACAAGCGGCGTGGGGAATCACAAATGCGAGACTTTTGGCGTTTTAATAGACAACTGCCGTATTCGTAAACTTACGCCTTTAGAAACTTTCCGTCTGCAAGGATTTAACGACGAGCAGTTTTATAGAGCAAGAGCCGTTAATTCAGATAATCAACTTTATAAACAGGCAGGTAACAGTATAACAGTTCCGGTAGTGCGTGATATAGGACTGAAGTTAATGCAGATTTATGGAGGTGGTGACTTACGAAAATAGGGCTTGTTGACGTTGATAGTCACAACTTCCCGAACTTGCCTTTAATGAAATTGAGTGCCTATCACAAAAGCAAAGGCGATAATGTTGTTTGGGCGAACGCGCTTGAATATTACGATAAATTATATATTAGTAAAATTTTTACGTTCACGCCGGATTATCAGCATTATTATCATGCCGACGAAATTATCAAAGGCGGGACGGGATATAATTTAAAAAATAAATTGCCGGACGAAATTGAGCATATATCTCCCGACTATAATTTATATCCGCAATTTCCCGAAGCCTATGGATTTTTGACAAGAGGTTGTCCGCGAAACTGCGGATTTTGTATTATCGGAGGAAAAGAGGGCTGCCGTTCAATTCAAGTTGCGGAACTCAGCGAATTTTGGCGGGGACAAAAAATAATAAAACTGCTTGACCCGAATTTGTTAGCCTGTTCTGACCGCGAAAAAATATTGCGGTCATTAATTGATAGCAGAGCATGGGTTGACTTCACGCAGGGTTTGGATATTCGTTTGACAGATAAATATATTGCGGAAATGCTGAAAAAAATTAAAATAAAATATCTGCATTTTGCATGGGACAATCCGAACGAGGATTTAATCGGGCAATTTGAAATGGTGAAAAAAGTCACAGGGTTAGAGTGTAGAAAAATAGCGGCGTATGTTTTAACTAATTATAACAGCAGTCACAAGCAGGATTTATATAGGGTTTGTAAGTTACGGGAAATCGGCGTTGACCCGTATGTTATGATTTACGATAAAGAAAATGCGCCGCGAGAAACGCGCAGACTGCAAGGCTGGGTAAACAACAAGCGGATTTGGCGTAAGTGTGAAAGATTTGAAGATTATACAAGATAGTATTTCATTGTTAAATTTAACTTTGCACAAGTTGTGCAAAAGCTCTAACTCTCGCATTTTACCTGATGTTTGAGGAATTTTTCTGCGTTTTTTGTATCAAATATTTTACGAATTTTAGGAGGGCTAAATGCAAGAAAAATATAATATTGTACTCGCTGACCCGGCATGGTCATATCGGGTATGGAGTAAAAAAGGGCTTGGACGGAGTGCAGAAAAGCATTACCCGACTATGGCTTTAAATGATATATGCGCGTTGCCTGTTGCCGATATAGCGGCGAAAGACAGCGCGTTATTTTTATGGGCGATTTATCCTAATCTGCAAGAAGCCTTTGATGTTATCAAAGCATGGGGTTTCACTTATAAAACTGTTGCGTTCACATGGATTAAGCGCAATAGAAAATCGTCCGGCTGGTTTGTAGGGTGCGGCTATTGGACGAGGGCAAACGCTGAAATATGCTTGTTTGCTACAAAAGGCAATCCGAAACGCATATCAAAAAGCGTCCGTCAGATAATCGACTCACCTATAGGACGGCACAGCGCAAAACCCGCCGAAACGCGGGAGCGCATAATTGAGCTTATGGGCGATTTACCCCGAATAGAACTGTTCGCCCGTGAAAAACCGGAGGGTTGGAATGTATGGGGCAATGAAGTTGATTCAGATATTATATTAGCGCACAAGTAGAGTTATTTATTTTTTATAACTTAAATAACTCTATTTACTTTAATAAATTTTAAATACGAAAGCGGTGATTTTATGGACGTAAAGAAAAAAGAAACAGAATATAAATATACAAAAGAAGATTTGAAAACAATGCAAGCATGGAGCTTTGAGCGTAAAATTCAGGTAACACAAGCAAAAGTAATTCAATTTTACGAGCATTTCAAAGGAAATTGTTACGTCTCATTTTCAGGTGGAAAAGACAGTTTATGCTTGTTGAATTTAGCGCGGCGGTGTTATCCTGATATAGAAGCGGTTTATGTTGATACGGGGCTTGAATTTCCCGAAGTGAGAAAATTTGCGCTGTCTCATAAAAACGTAACGGTGCTGAAGCCTGAAATGCGTTTTGACGAAGTTATAAAAGAGCATGGCTGGTGTTATCCGTCAAAAGATGTTGCGTCAGCCATCTATTATTATAGGAAAGGTTCAAAATGGGCGAAAAGAAATTTACAAGGACTGAACAAGGACGGCACTACGAGTAAATACAGGCAAGACCATTATACAAAATGGGATTTTTTATTTAACAGTTCGATTAAAATATCTGATAAATGCTGTGCGGTTATGAAAGAAAAGCCTTTAAATAAATATGAGAAAGAAAGCGGGAAGCACCCGATTATCGGAACGCTTGCAAGCGAAAGTCATAGACGTAAAGTGTCATGGTATCAAACGGGCTGTAATGCTTTTGAATCAAAACGGCAATTATCAAAGCCAATATCTTTTTGGACGGAACAAGATATTTTGAGATATTTACGCGATTTTAATATACCGTATGCAAGCGTTTACGGCGATATTATCAAAGAAAAAGGCAGATTGCAGACAACAGGAGAATCACTGACTGGCTGCATATTTTGCCCGGTGGGTTGCCATTTAGACAAAGTAAACAGATTTCAGCGTTTGCAAATAACGCACCCGAAGTTATACGATTATGTTATAAATACGTTAAATTTGCGCGAACTGCTTGATTTTATCGGCGTGAATTACAGAGCGGAGAGTGACGGCACATGACGAAAAATGAATTATTAACATGGATAAAAAATAATATCAGCAAATATCCTGCCTTGAAAGAAGTTTGCGAAAAAACAATCGACGGCATGGCTTTTTTTATTTTCCCGCGAAAACGCGGCGCGTATGAGGGATTATATTTATATTATTATGATGATAAAAATAAGGATTTATACAAGCCGTCAGTCATTGACAGATTGCGTGAAAAAAATGCAGTCGGGATTTTGACAGATTATAAGGACGCACGGGTTCTGCTTTTAGACTGCGCTCAATTTGTTAATAGGTTGGAAGAAGATAATAAAAGGATAGAACGAGAAAAGCTGAAACAAAAACAGGAAGAACGGCGGTGATAAAAAATGTCGGGCGTGATGTTCAAACTCCGAGTAGTGAATCCGCGTGTTCAAAATGCTCCTATGTGGAATCAATCGCACATGGAATATATAGGACGCAGACAAGGCGTTACGCTCAACGACGGCATGAAGCACGGACTTTTCGGAGAGATTGACGGAGCAAAATGCGAGGAAACCGATAATATTTACGATATGAGCCGCAAAATATCAAAAGCGACGAAAAACGGCGCGATTGTATATAAATCAATTATTTCGCTTGCAGAAGTGGACGCGGTAAGGCTTGGTTATGACGACCCTGAAAAATGGCGGGATTTTATAAAAGAGAAGTTACCGGATATATGCGCGAAACTCGGACTTTCTATGAATAATATAAATTATGCCGCCGCAGTCCACCCCGAAGCCGGACACCCTCACGCGCATATTATATTTTGGGAAAAATCGTCCAAAGTGAGCATAAAAAAACGAGCGTTTGTCACGCCGAAAACAGCAAATGATATACGGATAGATTTAACAAAACACGTTTTTGCCGACGAAATGCGGAATTTACAATTAATGAAAAATGCGGCGCGGACTGCCGCCGTCAATAATATGGGCGGGATTTTAGGCGGCATTGCCGATAAATTTTCTAAAATGTCACCGAAAGACTATGACGAATCGACGGTAAAACTGAAACTTGACGGAATGTTTGCGACGGGGAGATTAATTCATAACCGTTTTAAAACGCCGGATATACGCGAGTTTGCCGCCGATTTATTGAAAATCTGCGATAAAATCCCTAAAACCGGACGTATTGAAATGAAGTTTATGCCGCCCGACGTAAAAGATGATATTCAAAATTTAGTCAAGAAAATACTTGCGAAAAATGTTCATTGTAAAAGTGAATTTGATAAATATATAAATGCCGCCGAAGCTCTGGCGAAGTTTTATTCAAACGACCCTGCTAAACATTCGCAAGCGCGGAAAAAAGCGGAGAAAGAGGCATTAGGCAGATTATCGAGCGTAGTATTAAAAGCGGCGAAAAAATTAAATCAGATTGAACGTGACAACGCATACGAAGCAAAAAATCAAGCGCGGCGGCAAATGGCGGCAGAAAATCTTGTGAGAGAAATATTTTCTGTTTTGTCGGGACTTTCTTACAGAGAACATGACAGATTATCTCATGCGACACGCACAGGCGAATTATCGAAACAGGCAAGAAAGGAGCTTGCTATTGAGCTTGAAAATTCAAGCGGTTATGATTGGGACAGATAAATTTACAAAAAATATTTATGTTCGTCTTAAATCTGATATATAATAATTAACAGAGTAAAAAAGTTATCTGCGTCGGCGGTGCTGTTGACGCAGAGGACGGGAAAATTTATATTATGAACGAAAAGGTGATTGAGTATGGCTGGAAAATGTTCACAAGGTTCGTTTGTCGTAATATCCGAGAAAAATAAAATATTACTTGTACGGCGTGCCGATTTTCCTGTATGGGATTTGCCGGGCGGTCATATTGAAAAAAATGAAACGGAAGAACAGGCGGCAATAAGAGAGACTCAAGAAGAAACAGGACTAACCGTTGAAATTCAGTATAAAATCGGCACATATTTAAGACCCGAAAAAAATGATACTCAGCATATATTTAATGCGATAATATGCGGAGGCACATTAATTTTAAAAGGTGATGAAACATCTAAAACAAAATGGTTTTCGGTAAATATGTTACCGTTATTAGTAGTTCCTCACCGAAAAAGACAAATTAAAGACTATATCAAGAGAATAAAAGACGGAAAGTTTATTTTAAAAGAGCCATTTATAACTAAAATCATTAAAAGATAACATACCTCTAATAATAAGCATTTTCTACAGTGGTAAATTTCCACATTTTCATTGTAAATAGAAAAAAAGCGGCAAGGCGCGAAACCTTACCGCTTTTATATTTTTTTATTTTGTAACCAAACTGATAACCCGCGCGTCTGCGTCCCACTTCACATCGCCATACGCCTTGAGGTGGTCGAACTTGATAATCGTCTTACCGCTGATGTTGAAACCCTCGACCTCAACGCCGTTCACGTAGGTCACGATGTCCGTCGCTACATAGCTGAACCGAACTGCTCCAACAGGCAAATCAACAGCTTCGGCAGGTTGAGGCGTGACAGTCTTGCCCGCGTCGTAGCCGTTCACCGAAAGAGTGCGAGCAGTGCCGTTCAACGCAATATCAAAACCGTAGAAACGCAAATCCTCGACGATAACCATTGTATAGCCGCCGATATTAAACGAGGGAATCACTTGCCCGTTAATTTTCGCAACTACGTCTGTGCTGAGCACGTTGCCGAGCGCGGCATTGCCGGAGCTTGCGGGCGGTGTCGGTGTAGCTGGTTCTGGAGTAGTTGGTGCGGCTGGCGTTGATGAAGTGCTCGCGACAAAATTTATATCGTTTTCTTTCGCGTATCTTTCCGCTTCCGACCCTGTTTCGCCGTAGATTGTCACGTTTGGGCATTCGCTGAACGCGCTTCTTCCAATAAAAGTAACAGAACCCGGTATCGTTATGCTTGTTAGGTTCTCACAGCCGAAAAATGCGCCTATCCAAATAAAAGTAACAGAATCCGGCAGAATTACGTTCGTTAAACTTATACAGCTTTGAAAAGCACCGCCCCCAATAAAAGTAACAGAATCCGGTATAGTCACGCTTGTTAGATTTATGCAGCCGTGAAACGCGCCTTCCCCAATACTTGTGACAGAATCAGAAATTATTACGCTCGTTAGGGTTTCGCAATCCGCAAACGCGGCAAATTCAATACCAGTAACGCCATCGGGGATAACTACCGCGCCGCCTGCACCTTTGTATTCTATTAACACACCATCTTCTATCTCGAAATCGTCCGCCGCACTCACCACACCCATAGGTACAAGCGCAAGCATTAAAACAGCCGCGAGCGTAAGGCTGATGTATCTTCTTA
>Ga0082212_10013944_pt1 | contig 10032 bp, 8 predicted proteins | sample TergutNt197P3_FD_71548 | JGI IMG/M metagenome (GOLD analysis project Ga0082212, IMG submission 71548) | Neocapritermes taracua P3 segment gut microbial communities from Petit-Saut dam, French Guiana - Nt197 P3 | ecosystem: Host-associated > Arthropoda: Insects > Digestive system > Gut ... | reverse complement strand
CGGCGACGACGACGGCGAGCTACCGTTCTGACTCAGAGGAAGCGCGGAGGGAGAGGCTATTCTCCCTCCGCCGCTCCGTAATAACTAATGAGAGGGGGATCGAAATGATGTGGAAATACCGATCAGCCGGCGATGTGCTTAATTCAGACATCTTTACCCGAATCGTACCGCCGGATCCCGAGGCTCTTGAGCGCGTACTCAAATCCACGCGCTTGGAGGACGCCATATACGGCGACCTGCGCTCCGAATCGGACAATCAGCTTGATGAACTTGAGGACGCCGGGGTGCAAAAGCTGTCCACTTTCAAGGGACTGAGCCGCGACGTTTTTCAGGCCATGTACGCGCTGAACCCACGGCATAACGACGAAAACGAACTGTCCACACTGACGCGGAAGTTCAACCGCCATATAATCAACGACATGATGGGCGGCGATACATATCCTGCCCTGAAGGCGTTGTGCGAGGGGCGTGAGCTTCCGGCCTACGAGGCGGCAAGGGAGTTTATCGAAAACATCAGCGGCCGTCTTGACGAATTGCTGCAAGCCGCGGGCGGTGATAAAAAATCGCTTGACGTGCTTGAAAAGCTGGAAGCCAAACAGGAACAGCTTGTCAGTGAGCTTCACGACCTCGCAGAACGGAAACGGCGCGACGGCGGGCAGGATAACCCCGTATTGGACAAAAAGCTGTCCGATGTCGCTAACAAAGCCGAGAGCAAGGCGAATCAAATAGCCGTGCTGAACCAGATGGTGGACGACAATCTGCGGAAAAACAAGGCTGCCGTCAGCGCCGCCATCCAATCAGCAACTCAGGCGGCGCAGGAAAAGGCAGAGGAGGTCACCAATATCCTCCTATCGTGGGGCGACGATGCCGGGGACCCGATGGGACGCACGGCGCTCAATCAAGAGGTGCTTCGGAAAGTACAGGGGAACAAGAAGCTGTTAGATATTGCGAAACACCTCGGGCGTTTCCGTGAGATACTCACGGCGCTCCGCAAAAACTCCTACGCTTTCGGGCGTGGTGAGAAGTATTCGCTGGAACTGGGCAACGACCTCCGGCGCGTGATTACCTCCGAGTTCGCTATGCTGGCCGCGCCGGAAACAATGCCGCTGTTCCTCAAAAAGTATCAGCGCAAAGGCTTGAAGCAATATCAGCGGCGGGAGGCGGTCAGCAAAGGGCATGGCGATATTATCGTCTGTCTTGACGAGAGCGGCAGTATGATAGGCGAACCAATCGCGTGGGGGAAAGCGTTGGCTTTCTCGCTGTTGGAGGTTGCCAAGCAAAACGGACGCTGTTTTGCGTTAATCCATTTTTCGGGGAAAGGCAGCGTAAAGACCGACATATTCAAAGAATACTCATTTGAGAGCGTCACGGCGGCCGCCGAAACTTTCCTTGGCGGCGGCACGGATTACGAGACGCCGCTGACCGAGGCACTGCGCTTGATTGGGGACGGTTTCCAAAACGCCGACGTCGTGTTCATCACGGACGGCGAGTGCGCTGTGTCCGAACAGTTTAGTGACAGTTTCCGCGAAGCGAAAGCCGAGCGCAAGTTCACCGTGACCGGCTTGCTGATGGACAAAGGCTCACCGGGCTTTGCGTTCAGCCTGACGCCGTTCTGTGAAAAGGTGTACAGGACAAGCGAACTTGTGGACGATGAAATCGCGCGGGCGATTCTAAACGATAGCATATAGCAAAACGCGCCGCGGGGGATTGCCCGCGGCGCGTTTTTTTATTATCGCACGTGTCAACGCGGCTATATGCGCGAAATATAATGTGAGCAAACGCGATGATTTATCTTGACAAAATGTGTTTAATGCAGTAAAATAATGTTCAGATAATGTGAGGTGGTTGGCTTATGAAACGTCTTTTAATGGATGATTTAATCAAGTGGAAAAACAAAAAGAACCGGCTGCCGTTGATTTTGAAGGGTGCGCGTCAGGTCGGCAAAACATGGCTCTTAAACGAGTTTGGCAAAACGGCATTTGATGATGTGCTGTATATAAATTTTGAAAACGCCCCGGGGTTGAAAGAAGCCTTTGACGGCGATATTTCACCGCAAAGGATTATAGACTTGCTCGGAGCGTTGCACGGTAAACGGCCCAAGCCGCAGGAAACGCTTATGTTCTTTGACGAGGTGCAGGAAATCCCACGTGCCTTGACCGCCTTGAAATACTTTGCGGAAACCGCGCCGGAATACGCCGTATGCTGCGCCGGTTCTCTGCTTGGCGTCGCCCTGCACAGCGGTACGTCGTTCCCTGTCGGCAAGGTAGATTTCCTTACGTTGCAGCCACTTAATTTTGAAGAATTTTTATTGGCGAACGGCGAAGAAGAACTGCTCCGGTTTGTGAGAGGCGAAGGTATACGCGAGTTCCCAAAGGCGCTCGCCGACAAGCTCACCGATTATTTGAAGCTGTACTTTGTCATAGGCGGTATGCCGTCGGCGGTTGATACATGGTTAGGCACGCGGGATTTTTCTTTAGTTGAAGAACGGCAGCGCGACATATTGGAAACCTATGAAAATGACTTTTCCAAACACGCGCCGAAGAACATTGTGCCGAAACTGCGCCATTTATGGAACAGCGTACCGTCGCAGCTTGCGAAAGAAAACAAGAAGTTCATTTACGGGCTTGTACGCGAGGGGGCGCGGGCGCGTGATTATGAAGAAGCGATGCTGTGGCTCTTGGACAGCGGGCTTTTACGCAAGGTCGGCCGGCTCACGAAAGCCGCGGCGCCGCTAAAAGCCTATGAGGATTTGAAAGCGTTTAAGCTGTATCATCTTGATGTGGGCTTGCTCCGTGTTATGAGCGAACTGTCGCCGGACACGATTCTTGACGGCATTAAGCTTTTCGAGGAATTTAAGGGCGCATTGACAGAACAGTTTGTGCTATCGGAGCTTGCGGGAAAGGATTTTATCCGCAATATCTACTACTGGACTTCGGAAGCGACGGCGGAGGTTGATTTTGTATTTGCGGACAACAGGGACATTTACCCCATTGAAGTCAAAGCGGGGAAAAACTTGCGGGCCAGAAGTTTACGAGTGTACCGTGAGCGGTATAGTCCTAAACTTGCAATCCGCACATCGCTGTCAAACTTGCGGATTGACGGCGGGCTGCTCAATGTTCCGCTGTTTGCCCTGTTCAACCTCGAAAGTTACCTAAACTAAAATTCTTAGAGTTTGCTAACGCACAAACTCCTCTATTTTTTTGACGAGCCGTTCTGCGGAGCTGAACCTTAACAGATATTTTATCTGCGAATTTGTCATATCCCATATATCGTCAGCGATATAGTAAGACCGAAGTATGGCGTCTATGCGTGAGCAGTCAAACCTTTCACACAACTGACGCACCCTTTCGGGAACAGGGGCTATAACGCCGCTGCCTGCCGAGTATGCCAAGGCGGCTACCGCCGCCACTGAGCCGCCTTCGGACAAAACGAATTGCCGCAGGGCCGCTACAGAGCCGCCTTGCGTAACGATGTCGTCTACAAGGATATAGTTTTCGCCTTTCAGTATTGAACCGTGAAATTTAGGTTTATGCAGCAGCCTCTCCATAGCGCATAATTCTTTTCTGGTAAGCGTATGTACCTCACGGACGCCCAGATGAACCTTGAGGCCTATCCTCCGTGCAAACGCTTCCGGCAACCTGTTTTTACTCCCTACAGGCAGAAGAATCGCCGCCGGATACCTCGCGCGCAATTCTTCTATGCGTTGGGGTTTAACGGAGATATTGGCCACAAACAACGCGGCGCGAAGATTCCCGTGCTTCGCGGCGTCAAAACCGGGGCAGCGTTTAAGATATGATACGGATGTGTGGTTGTACACAGGCGGGAAATCTCTGTCCCATGAATAACCATTTGAAATCTCAACAGCGTCCATACACTCACCTCGTTATGCGGTGATTTAATTATACCTACCTATCGTTAGGTAGATGGTGTAGTGGACAACGGTATTTTTATGATGTTTTGCCCTGTAATAGGTTTGTGACCGCTCCCTACGTAGCAGTTGCGGAAGCTGAGACACAAGCTGGCCTCCTAAGTTGTACCCTTTACAACTGGATTCCCCCGCTTCCCCCATGCTATACTCAACCCCGTAATGTTCAAGTCGGGTCATGGATTCCAATAAGGATTGTCATGGCGAGTTTAAGGTGATGATGTCAACGGGGCAAGTGCGCCCAAAATAAACAACCCACGGTATGCGAAGGCCGAGTAATCTCTTTTTGAGACTGCTCCGGCCTTTTTTGCATATACAAACCAAAAACGAAAGGAAGAACCTAAAATGAACGAGCAGGAAACCAATATCTTCGGAACAGACGCGGCCATCGACCTCGGCAGCAGTAGCGGCCCGTCGCAGGACTTCGACCCATTCAGCGACATCCCCGAAACGTCAACACAAGCGTCGCTCGAACCCCAACCGCAAGCGGAACCGCCCACAACCCTCGCACCTCCAATGCCAAGCACCGCAACGGATAACCCGTTGGCGCAGGCGATGACGGTCGCGGAGGACAAGGAAACCGGCGCCGCCAAAGACAACTTGATCTCCCGCGCGCCCCAATTCGTCTACGCGGGCGCCACGGAGGACATCACGGACATCAGCAAGACTTTCGAGGACTTGCGCCGTGAAAAAGAAACGGACTTCCCCGAACTGGAGGATGCCAAAAAAGTAACATGGAACGTAGAGTACGGGAAGATCACCAAACCCGTCACAGACCCCAAGGGTACATCGGTAGGCAAAATGAAATCTCAAATCGAAACCTCGAAGGAGTTCCTTGATTCCCTGAAAAAGATGAAGCCCGCGGACCGTGACGGCGTGGTATGCAAAGTAAAACCCGTTATCACAGCCCAGAAGAAAGGCGAACGCGCGGCCTTGACCGCTTGCCGAATCGACGAGGGGTTCTTCCCTCCGTATAAGGCGCTGTTCCTCGATACGGATACCGCCGAAGCGTCGGGCAAGGCAATCAGCCTGATTCCCGCCCGCGACGGCAAGTTGTATGAGTTACGCAAAAATGAGGTCGGCACATTTATTACCCCCGCGAAAAATGTGACGGAGCTGCCGGAGGTGTCGGCCGGGTTTACCCCGGCCCTCCCCCTTGTCCCTTCCGCGCTGCTGAACGAAATCGTCTGCTTCTTCCGTTCTCTTACGAACAGGGATACGCAGTTCGAGGCATTGGTTCATGTGCTGTGGGATAAGGAATCCAAGGAATACCGTGTCAAAGTGCCGCGGCAAACCGTTACGTCACGGGACGCAACGGCAGCGGGAAATCCGGTATCGCCGACGCCGTGGCGTTCGCCGTGACCGTCACGTTAGACGGCTATACCGTCCGTCAAGCCGACCTTAACGAGATATTCGGGGAACGGGATGTATTCTTATCCATCTTCAACCCGCTGTATTTCATAGAGGAGTTGGCCGACGGCGGCAAAACGCTGTTAGGGAAACTGCTGCCGCCTGTATCCCATGAGCGGACGCTGGCGGCGCTCGGCAGCCATGACAGGACGCTTCTTGAAACTGAGAAACTGCCGTCGCCGCAAATGTATCTGCAAAACCGCAGGGCGGAGATACACGAACTTGAGGAGACGCTAATCTACTCGCAAGGGCAGGCAGACCTGCTCAAACAGCAGGAACAGGAGCGCGCCTCTACTATATCAGACGCGCGGGCGCGGTTGGAGGCTATCGAGTCACAAATGGCAGACTACACATCCATACGCGACGGCAACCGTGACACCGAAAAGGCCAAGGAACGTGTGAACGAACTCACGCTGCGTCTTGAGGAACAGCGGAACGCCGCCCCGCAGCGGCAAGAAATACAAACGCTCCTTGACCGGATACGCGACAAGGAACAGACTGTCGCCAACCGACAGGCGGCTGTTTACGAGTCGCAATATATAACAACCGCCGCCGGACTGGAAGCCGAGTTGAAGCAGTTGTACGCCGTCCACGAAAAGACGGTAAGATTAGCAAACGACGTAAAACCCGGCGTGAAATGCCCGTCATGCTTACGCGCCGTCACGGCGGAGAACCTTGACGCTGTGAAAAACGAGATATTAGCCGGGTTGCCTGAAATCGTAGCCAACGGGAAAGAGCTGAAAACACGGTTGGCCGAAGTGAAAGAACTGGAAGAAAAAGCAAAACAGGTATTCCTACAGTTCCAAGCCGACGACTTGGCAAAGCTCAACGGCGAGTTGGACGCCCTTAAAGAGAGTCTTAAAACCGTTGAGATGGAAAATGCTATGGCTGACGCGGCGTATACCGATGCGCTCCGCGACGCCGAGACTCGGCTGCGTCAGGCACAGACGGAGCTGGCATACGGAAACCTTACGCAGCAGCAAGCGGACGAATTCGCCAAGCTGTGCGAAATCAGCCGCGAGTTGAAAGAGACAATGCTTTCGGCGCCGATTGAGATTGAGGGCATGTCTGAATCCATCGTTAATATCCGGGAAGCCATCGAAACCAAGAAAGCGCTTGCGCGCGCGGCGTCAAATTATATCGCCAAACGCGCGGAGCTTACCTTCGAGGGCGTAAAGATGAACCGCGTCAGTATCTCGCTGTTTGATGTGGTAAAGTCCACCGGGGAAGTGAAGGATACCTTCAAGTTCACCTATGACGGCCGCTCATACCGCTGGCTGTCCCTTTCCGAAAAGATAAAGGCCGGGCTTGAGGTGTCCGGGCTGATTAAAAACCTGACCGGGCGCGATTATCCCGTATATATCGACAACGGGGAAAGCGTCACGGCGATTGACAATATCCGGCCAACCGGGCAAATCATCTACTCAAGGGTGGTTGGCGGCGCGCCGCTCACGGTTACGGCGAAGGTGTCAAGCGCGTCTCAAGCGGCGTAATAGGGGGGTATCGTGTATGTCCGGCTTTATCGAGATACCCATATTGGAGGCGGCCAAGCGGGTGGGACTGCGTTTGCGGTTCTGTTCTGCGGGGTATGTGGAGGTTTTGGCGCACTGCCCTTTTTGTGAGGATACCCATTACCATCTCAGTCTCAACACACGGAAGAACCTGTTCCGCTGTAACCGCTGCAAGGAGTCCGGCAACAGCGTTACCCTGTACGCCAAGCTGATGAATGTGGACAACGCCGCAGCCTACCGCGAGCTTGCCGAGGGCAAACTTTACGCCATACGGCCCGTGCCGGAACCGAAACCAAACGACGAACAGGAACCCAAACCGCTCCACATACGGCATGATATATACTACGACTTCCTGAGCCTGTTGGAGTTAAGCGTCGAACACCGCGAGAACCTGTTGGCGCGCGGGCTTTCCGAAGAACGCATAGCCCGGAACATGTACCGCAGCATTCCGGCAGACGGCGCATGTGAAGTCCTAAACACATTATCCGAACGCTATGACCTGACAGTCATACCCGGTTTTTACACGGATAACGGCAAATGGGTCATGTATCGCAACTCCGGATTCCTGATACCCGTCTGCACGGCTGAGGGTTACATACAAGGGTTGCAAATCAGACTTGATGGAAATGAACACCGAAAATACAGGTGGTTTTCCTCCCGTTATCAGGAGAACGGCACGCGCGCCTACCCGTGGATACACGTTACCGGGAAAGTCTCCAACAAAACCGCGTGTGTCACCGAGGGCGCGCTCAAGGCCGACGTGGCAAGCTCGCTCTCACAAGACGCGCTGTTTGTGGCCGTACCGGGCATCAACTGCCTGAACGGGCTGTCCGACGTGCTGAAAGGCATGGGGGTCCGTAAGGTGGTTGAGGCGTTCGATATGGACAAACACCGCAACCCCCATGTGGCGAGGGCTGTGGAGGAGATTGAGGGTATTGTCCTGAATCTTGGGCTGGAGTATCAGTCCTGCAACTGGAATTCGTCGTACAAAGGAATCGACGATTACTTACTGAGCCGCACCGCCGGCTGAATAATAACAAAGGAGTAACCGACAATGACAAATTTTATGGCCGTCCAAAACGACGGCAGCGGGGTGCTTGGCAAGCTGCTGTATTTCTCGCTTGGCAACGTACTCATCGACAGGGATACGTTTAATCAGATCGGGCAGGATATGGCTCTGCCCAAAGCGCAGGTTATGCGTATCGGCGTCGCCGACGCATTCAAATCGGCCACTGGCGATTTATATGACAGGCAGGTGGTCAAGGCTTCGGACGGCACCAAAATCGTTAAGGTGTATTGCCGCGACAACGACCGCTCCGATGAAAATGTCTTGCGGCGTGAGCTGGTGCTTGAGACGCTGGGTACGGAAACCAACAGGTACACCAAGATGGCAAACCTGTGTCTTGAAAAAGACAGCGGGCGGTTTGATTACGACGCGCAATACGCCTACCTGCCCGACACCGCGGGACTCGGCAAGAGCGCCTATGAATACTGCGAACACGCCGCCGAGTTGTATGAGCTGTACCGCGCCTGTGTAAAACGCGGGCAGGTGGAGACGGTACTCGGGCATCAACTTGCCAGAATGCAGGCCACCAAGGTGAGTCACGGCAAGATATACTTTTGCCCGAGGAGCCATATGCAGTATTTAGACGTCTTTGAGCAGTATATCGACGAGCTGTGCCGCGTGAACAGGAATCCCAAGAGTACCGTCACCATCAACAGTCTATACGTCGTTGACGACGAAAAACAGCGTGAGAAGATGGCAGGCGAGTTTTACGGGGCGATCAGGAAGGAAATCGAGCTGTACATGGAAAAGATAGACTACCTGATCAGTTCCGGGAGTCAGAGCCCGTCCATTATGAACCGCTGGATACTAAAGGTGAACGAGTTGGAGGGCAAGAAGCGGAACTACGAAAGCATCCTGCAACGCGACTTTGATAACCTGAGCGGCGACTTTGACATGCTGCGCTTACAGGCGCAGGAGTTGGCTATCCGCGTTAAGAAGATTGGTTCGTGCGCGTAAACGCGCCGCCGACATGCCAGAAAAGCCCTGTAGCTGTAATAGCTGCGGGGCTTTGTTTTGCGGCAGAAGCGAGTTTTTGCTTCTGTTAACCACGCTTTACAATGTGTGAAAATGGATAAAGTCAAAGTAAAATGTTGATGTTGAATTCCTGTAATGATTAGAGTATAATATAGCTATGAATGGGGGCAGTGAAATTTGGAAGGAGCGGATTAACTATGCAAGCACAATCTTATCAAGGCTACTATACGGCGGGAAACTTTCGCACACTCGATGGAATCCCGGTGCCACGCCAAGGAGATGCTGTTTTGGTATTCATCGACCGTACGCCGCTTAAAGACAATAACGAGCAATTAGCCGCCTTTGACGAGTTCATGGCCTCCATACACGGCAGCGGAGAGGAAGTGCCGGAGTTTGAGCGCGCCCGGCTTCATCGTGAGGTGGACTTGTGACCACCTATGCGTTAGACACCAACATCATTTCACATCTGTTGAAAGAGAACCCCGTTGTGAAGTCCAACATCAGGGACGCTTTGACCGCGCGAAATGAACTAATCATACCGCCGCTGGTCTATTATGAAGTGCGCCGGGGGCTGTTCTCAAAGGAAACCCCTGTGCAAACTGCGTCCTTTGACCGCTTTTGCCAACGGATTCCGGTAGGTGAACATTCAAAAGAAGCTTTGGACGTAGCGGCGAGGATTTATGCCACGCTCCGAGGTAAAGGCAACCTAATTGAAGACGCCGACATTCTGATTGCCGCTTTTTGCATGGATGGCGGGTACACACTGGTATCCGACAATACGCGCCACTTTGACCGGGTGGAAGGGTTGCGGTTAGTCAATTGGGTCGAATAATTTACGCCCGCTCCCGGACAGTGACCATAACGCGCATCAGATAGTCGCCGTCATCGTGGACGCATATTTCATTCAAAGGGTACTCCTCATACGCCGGGCCGCAGACTTCAAAACCGTTCGCGTCTATGTAATCAAGCAGCCGTTCATATAAATCATGGCTCTGCCCGTACCCGCCGCGCTTGTACCCAACGGCGTACAATGCGGCGGGCTTTTTGTCGTGCCCTTCGGGATTGTAGAAATAATACCTGTCCGGCCATACCCAGTCCCGGCTCTTGATCCGCTCTTCCGAAAACATGCCCCACGCGGGATAATT
>Ga0082212_10013943_pt1 | contig 10032 bp, 9 predicted proteins | sample TergutNt197P3_FD_71548 | JGI IMG/M metagenome (GOLD analysis project Ga0082212, IMG submission 71548) | Neocapritermes taracua P3 segment gut microbial communities from Petit-Saut dam, French Guiana - Nt197 P3 | ecosystem: Host-associated > Arthropoda: Insects > Digestive system > Gut ... | reverse complement strand
TAATACATTACAAACCGGCTATGAAAACGCGGATGATCACCGCTATCTTCATTCCGTTGCCCGAAAGTACGGTATATACTGCTCTAAACCGGGAAACGGCATCTGCCATCAGGTTCATCTGGAGCGATACGGCGTGCCGGGAAAAACACTGCTCGGTTCCGACAGTCATACGCCTACCTGCGGCGCGCTGGGGATGCTCGCCATGGGCGCGGGCGGGCTGGACGTCGCGGTGGCCATGAGCGGCGGCGCTTATTGGCTGACCTGCCCGGAAGTGATTAACATCCGGCTGACAGGAAAACTCTCATACGGTGTCGCGGCAAAAGATATTATCCTGGAGTTGCTGCGCAGGCTGACGGTTAAAGGCGGGGTCGGGCGCGTATTGGAATACACCGGGGACGGCGTGCTGAACTTATCCGTTCCGGAACGGGCAACGATTGCCAATATGGGCGCGGAGTTAGGCGCCACGACATCGGTTTTTCAAAGCGATAAGAATACCCTCGCATTTTTAAGGGCGCAGGGCAGGGAGAGCGATTATTCGTCCTGGGAGGCGGATCCGGGCGCGCTCTATGATATGACTATCACCCTCGATCTGTCCGAACTGGCGCCGCTGGCGGCCAAGCCGCATATGCCGGATCAAGTCGACTCAGTGGCAAACATCGGGCCCATACGGGTCGATCAGGTATGCATCGGTTCCTGCACCAACTCCTCCTATCAGGACTTAATGCGCGCAGCCGCGATACTAAAAGGAAAAAGCCTTCCGACTTCCGTCTCGCTGGTCGTAGCGCCCGGTTCCAGACAGGTTCTGACGATGCTCGCCCGAAACGGAGCGCTGGCGGATTTGATTGCCGCCGGCGCGCGCATCGCGGAATCAGCCTGCGGTTACTGTATCGGCATGGGGCAGAGCCCCGGCACGGACGGAATCTCTGTACGGACCAGCAACCGCAACTTTCCGGCGCGTTCCGGAACCGCTTCGGCAAAAGTATACTTGACCTCGGTAGAGACGGCGGCGGCCACCGCGCTGACGGGCGTATTGACTGATCCGCGCCATGCGGGCGTATCTCTGGACATTCCCATGCCGGACGCATTTATCATTAACGATAATTTGATAGCCGAACCCGCAGGGGAAGATGAAGAAACCGTCATCGTCAGGGGCCCGAATATCCAGCCTTTCCCGACAAACGGACCGATGGGCGCGACGATTTCAGGCCCGGCACTGTGTAAACTGGGGGATCATATCACAACAGATCATATCATGCCTTCCAACGCGAAATTGCTGCCGTTCCGCTCCAACATCCCTTACTTAAGCGATTATTGCCTGACACCCGTTGATGAATCCTTTCCTGTGCGGGCAAAAGAAGCGCGCGGCGGCTTTATTATCGCCGGACAGAATTACGGGCAGGGATCCAGCCGCGAACATGCGGCGCTGGTACCTGTATACCTGCAGATAAAAGGCGTTATCGCACTGTCGTTCGCGCGCATACACCGGGACAATCTGGTGAACAACGGCATCCTGCCCCTCGTATTTACCAAGGAAGCCGATTATCATAAAATCAAGAGAGACGACAGGATCGTTATTCCGGATGCCGTCAGGCAGATCGGGAACGATATCGTTACCCTGCGCAACGATACGCAGGATATTCTCTTTACCGCAAGGCTCATTCTCTCCGCGCGGCAAAAAAGAATCCTCCTGGCGGGCGGGCTCGTTAATCTCGCGAAACAGGCGGCGTCCTGATCGCTGTTGAGAACCTCAGAACCTCTCCGCGTGCAAGCTTGAATAATCAAACTTGATTTGGTATGCTGTCGCGGAAAGGATCGTGGCGTGATGATGAGAAAACTTGCGGCGCTGACAGCGGTATTGCTATTGACCACCCTGCCCGCGGCGGCGTTACAGGTGTATAAGCAAGGCGACCCGAAGGTTCCGCGTATCGCGATTACCGTAGACGATTGCTTTGATATAGACATTCTGATCAGGATGCTGGATCTGTTTGAACAGGAATCCGCCCGCGTAACCATATTCCCCATCGGTTCCCGCATCCGGCCGGAGGACAGGGATGTCTGGCGGCGCGTATTGGCCGACGGGCACGAGATCGGTAATCATTCACAGGGACACAGAAACTTTAACAACCTGACCAGGCGGCAGATTTATGACGAACTGACAAGAGCGCAGAGCAGGCTGGACGACGCGTTGGGCTATGCGTATCTGATGACGCTCATGCGGCCTCCTTACGGCAGCTTCAACGCGGAACACACCCTAAGCTATATTCGCGCCGCCGGGTACGATAAGGTCATTTTCTGGTCTGTCAGCCAGACGAACCCCGAAGCGGCCATGGACGCCATACGCGCCGGCAGCGTATGCCTGTTTCATACGAACGCGAGAGACCTGCGCTGCCTGGCGGAAATCATACCTCAGCTGAAGGAAAAGGGTTTTGAGCTGGTCACTGTCTCAGAGCTGTTCGGATTTGCCGAACCGGAATAAAGCAAACATCCGGGCGGGCGCGGTATATGCTAGTCGGTGATCAGCGTATTCAGACTGCGCTGCGCTATAATCAACAGCACATGCTCCGCGCCTTCGCGCACGGCGAAGTCCGCATCCATACGCATATCGCGCGAAAAAACCATCCGCTCCAAATGATTCGCCAGATAAGGGAATAACGCTTCACCGAAGGAATCGCGCTGAACAAGCACATTCCATCCGTTTGAAGGCCCGATCGTTTCGATACGCATATCCGAAACGGAACGCATCACGCCCGCGACACGGTAACGGATGCGTATCACAGGCGCGCTGTCTGTCTCCGCGGCAGCCGTTTGTCCCGGCCGGTACAGGCGCACCAGGTCGCCTTGAAACGGCACCTCCGCCCATTCAAACGCGTCCGTTTCCGGTACAATGCCCAGGCGGGACAACACTTCGTTCGCGACCAGATAAGCGCCTCGTGCGTTCCAATGCGTATCGGCCGCGTGATAGACCGGCGCTGTTTCTTTCGCGGCGGCGAGCAGCGCATAGGCGTCCACGGTGTCAACGCCTAAATCGTTAAGGCGGCGCGTCAGTTCCGGCAGCATCACTGCGCCTTGTAAGGCATAATAGGGCATCCGCTCCGGATAGACGCTGTTTTTGTTCGGCGCGCAGATGAATGTAAAACCTATGCCGCGCTCCGCCAGCGCGTCCCGATACGCGCCGATCACGCGCGCAACAGCATCCGTGTCCGCGCCGCGGCCGTAATAATCTTCCATCGTATCGCTGAAGAACAGATATCCGTCTCTGCCTATCATCACCTGATCGCTGCCGGAATCCCATAACGCGCGGCGAATGAACGCGTTTGCGCCGATCAGCGCGTTGCGGAAAGCCCCGTCCGCTTGCAAAAGTCCGGCGATCGCGGGAGACGCAAGCATCAGCAGCATGAAACCGATAAACACCTTTCGCAGCCGGCCCATCTTCGCGCCTCCTAAAACCTGAAGTAAATAAACGGATGATATCCCGAACCTTCCAACGTCATCAGGCAAAGCGCAGCGAGCCCCAGCGCGGCGGCCATCCTCATCACGGTCGGCGCTTTATCCTTGTACGGAGCCCGGGAAGAGACGACCGCGCCGGCGAGCAGCGCGGCGATACCTACCGGTGAAAGCTGCGCCATAAAGCGAACGGCCTGTTCCGGGCGTAGCGGCGCAAATATAAACATGCGCTTCAAGTACTCCGCCGCATGAGCGATGCTGTCGGAACGGAAAAATACGAACCCCGTCATCACGGCCATACTCATATAAACACGGCCCGCGGCGCGGGGCCACCTGCTTTGCCGGTGCGCGAACGTCCGTTCCAGCATGACAAACAGCCCGTTGTACAATCCCCAGATCACCATCGTCCACGAAGCGCCGTGCCAAAGCCCCGTCAGCGCGAAGACCACCATGATATTGCGGCAGGTCTTCACTTTCCCTGCCCGGCTGCCGCCCAGGGGGATGTACACATACTCCTTGAACCAAGCAGTCAGCGTGATATGCCAGTCACGCCAAAAAGCACGCATGGACGCCGCGCGAAACGGGCTGCGAAAATTTTCCGGTAAGGCGAAGCCTAACATTTGCCCCATGCCCAGCGCCATATCCGAATATCCCGAGAAATCCAGATAGATTTGCAATGTATAAGCTGCCGTGCCCAGCCAGGCCAACGCCCAGGACAACTCGCCGGGCGGACACGAAAAAGCCGCATCCGCACATTTGGCAAGCATGTCCGCCAACAGCACCTTTTTGGCAAGCCCCCGTGAAAAGCGTATCAATCCGCGTGCGCACGCGTCGGCAGTGAGGGTTCTATGCTTTAGTGGTTCGCGTATATCATTCCATCGAACAATCGGCCCGGCTACCAGCTGAGGGAATAGGCTGAGGTAAAGCAGCGTATCCGCGAAGGATGCCGGGCGCGTCCCGGGATGGCGGCGGATATCCAGCACATAGGACAGCGCTTGAAAAGTAAAGAAGGATATGCCGATAGGCAAGGCTAAAACAGGCACATAAAAATCCGCGCCCAACAGCGCATTCACGCTTTGAACCGCAAACCCCGCATACTTGTATACCGCCAAAAGGCCCAGGCTGAACACCGCCGACGCCGCCGCGAACAGATTCCGGCCCCTATGACCGGCGCATCGACGGATCCCCTTCGCGCACAGATGGGTGACCAGAGCGCAGGAAAGGAGCAGCGCGATGCGGACCGCATCGCCGTACGCATAAAAAATGAGGCTGGCCGCCAGCAACAATCCGTTCATCCAGCGGGTGCTTTTCCGAAGTGCGGCGCACAGGATAAGCACCGGCGGCAGGAACCATGCCAGAAAGGTTACGGACGAAAAAACCATAAAATCAATAGCTGTTACGGTACAGGTAGTAACATGTCACGGTATCCGAATCCAAATCCAGCATAAACACAAGCATCGGCCCTGTCTCGCCATCCGGCAGATAGGTCATGCGGTCATAATCCATAGAAAACCCTTCCCCGTAAGCCGCAGCGGTTTCCTCACGCGACATTCCGACACATATGCCCCTGGACGCGGGATAATCGGGCGCAAAGACCATGATCATCTCTATAGCATCGCTGCCGCCCGGACCGGCGGGGCAAGTACCCACCACGATCGGGCCGTAATCAAATTCCTTATCCTTGCCGGAAAAGAGGCAGCTGTCGGCTTCCAGGACGACCGGGTCTCCGAGGGCATCCTGAAGCGCCGCGAGCAGCGGCCCGGCGGCATCGCCCGTCGCGAAGGCATTTTCCCCGAAGGCGAAGATCAGATCCCGCTTCTCCAGCGCTTCCGCGCAGCCGCTTACCAGCCACAGGAAAAGCATGAACGCGGCGAATCGTCTGCGCATGTCCTCATCCTCCCTAAATGCCGTTTACGATCTCCACCGTCGTGTTGTTTTCGTTGCAGTGACAGTAAATCCATAGGATATCCTCATAAGGCATACGTACGCAGCCGCCCGTAGCCATCGTGCCGAAATCCTTCAGTCTGGCGCGGTTGAGCGCGTTTTCACCGGCCGAGTAATAGAGCGGCCCATGCAGGTAACGGCCCGGCGCGTAATATATCGCGAACGGCGCGTAAGACGGGCCGAAATAGTGCCACCGTTCCCGCTTGCCCAGGGTAAATGTCCCCGTCGGCGTCGGTGTCGTGCGCTTTCCCAGCGCGACCGTCGCCTTGCGAATCGCCTCGCCCGTCTTGCTGCCGTCAGGAGACGCGGCATAAACGGATAACAGGAATGTGGATTTATCGATAAAAATGATATACCTATCCAACGCCTTATCCGCGAACAGCGCGTCCAGGGAACACAGCGCGCTGAGCGGCGCGTAACCCTTGGAGGAGCCGTAAGCGACATAAGCGTAACCGCCCACATGAACAGACGTCTTAACCAGCGAGTTCCCCGGAATCATGGCAACGCGGCGGCCCGAACGTTCCGACGGAAAATCCAGAAGATAAACGGCGCTGTCCGCGTATGCCTCATACGTGCGGACGGACTGGCTGACACCGACGGTTTGCAGCGTATCGGCGTCTATATAGCCCGAAAAACCGTCAGCCGTCAGCGCGGCATACCCGCCCAGGGTGGCCGACAGCCACAGGGGCGTATCGCCGGCCAGCGCCGTCAACGTCTGCGACGTGGCGAAAGGCGCCGCTTTGAGCGGCGTTCCCTTCAGCGCGTAAGCGGCGACGGGTGCGGCAAGCCGGGTCTCCTTCAGTGTTTTTACGCCGTTTCGCTTCACATAACCCCATTCACCGTCCACCTTCACCAGATAGTATCCGCCGGACGCGGACCAGCGGATCTCCACGGGCGCCTTGGCAGGCAGCGCGGTATCCGACGGGACGCTCTTTAAGCCGGTGGACAGATAAACAGGCTGATCCTCCTCCCAATAGCCGTAAAACGCATTCAGCGGCGACACACTCAACTTGGACAGCAGTTCCGTTTGCACATATGCGTCCAGATCCGGCAAAAACGCATAGGCGCCGCTGACCGTTTCCACGCTGACAATGGATCCTCTGGGCAGATACTCGTCCAAATAAGCGAACTTGTTGGGCGACGTGTAGAGCACCGCGTTCACCCTGGCGGAAGCCAGCATGGTCTGGCGCGTTTCCCGCAGAGCCCCCGTCAGTTTCGCCGCTTCCACATAACCGCCGATATCCTCATAAGTGATCGCCGCGTAGATACCGTTTAGCGCATGGCGGGTCACCAGCGCGCCCATCGGCAGGATCGCGACGACCGGCGAACCTTCCGCGGGAACAGCCAGCACAACGGATGCTTCGTCCAAAAACAACTGCGTTTCGGCAAGAAGCGTATCCTCTTTAACCGCTTTCAGCGCGCGCAGCGGAACATACCGGTTCTCGCCGTCCGCGCCGGTCACGGCGAACTCCCCGTTATGACTGTGAATCAAGATGGCCGAGCCTGCGGGATAAACCGCCGCAAACGCCCCGGAAAAACAGGGCATAGCATATGCATACTCGGCGGAAGCGTTGGTCGCCCAGTAAGGTTCAACCGGCGTATCCGGCCAATGGACTTCCTCCGCGTCCGGGTAAAAGACATAACCGTAAATCCCCTCATAAGAAGTGGCTGCGTAATCGGCGTTTACGGGCGTTAAGTGAATCCTGCTGCCCTTAGGCACCCGCACCTGAAACTCCGTATTCGGCGCGGGTTCCGCGCGGATGGTGCGATCCACCTGATACACGCCGATAAACGGTTCAGGCAGCGGTACAGCCGCCGCATCTTCGGCCATGATGATCCGGAGCGGCTGTATAGCCATGACCGCCGCAGCCAGCAAAAACAAGTGTGATTTCTTCATTATCTGCTCCGTTCCGGGATCTCCCTCTGGATACGAGGATTATATACCCGCCAAAGCGCCGGCGCAAGCGTACCGGCGCGCCGCACGGCGGACGGGCAGCGATGGCCTTCGGATATTCTTTATCGCAAAGCATCCATCACCGCATCCAGCAGCGCGGCTGTTTGCCGCCAATCCGCCGCCTCGGGCGAGCGGTATTCCACCAGCATGGACGGGATCAAAAGCCCGTCGGCCCAGTAACCCAGAAACCCGCCGTGAGACGCCGACCATGGCGTCGATTCGCGTAAACCGAGACAACCGACGGCCAGTCTGCACAGCGTTTCATCCCCGATGGTCTTGCCGGCCCAACCGTGAAAGTCGATCAGGGCCGACGGCTGTATCTCCCTGATAAGCGCAGCCAGCGCTTTGGACTCCGGAGCGGAGAGCGGCGAGGGCGATTTATTCCGCCCGTCGGCGCGCGGCATATGGCCGCGCGGAAAATCACGGTTCAGGTCGATGCCCATGGAAACCTGGCAGCGTCCCGGACCGTAGCGCGTCCAGCCGTCCAGAGCGCCATCCGGATTGGCGCACGGAATGATCATCAGGCAAAAATCCTTAAGTGCGGCCCGGCTTTCGGAGGCGCCGTAATACGCCAGCAGGCTGTCCGCCGCATCCGTCAGTTTCCGCCCGTCACGGTCATACGCGTCTTCAAACCCATGCAGGGCGAAGACGCATAAAAGCGTAGCGGTGCTGTCCGGGCTGCCGACCCTGTAACAGATCAGCTCGCGCCCTTTGCCTGAAAAGCCGTATATCTCCTTTTCTATGGCCGCCCGACGCTCCGCGGCGTCCGCTTGCCGAAAAACGGCGAAAACATCGTCGGAAAGCGGCGGACCGCCCGACAGCAGCGCAATGCTTTGCAGCTGTGCGTCCCAAACCGACGAATACCCCAGCGCGGACGCGACGGGAGCGGCAGGCAGCATCAAAACGCCATCCCGAAAAACAGGCGGCGCGTTTATCAGCTTTACGGACCCGTTCACGCTGATGAGCGGCGCGTAAGCGGTCAGACGGAGCATGACGCCTTGTTCACGCCGCGTGAGCGTCGCCTCCATACGCGACGGGTCCCATTCCGTCCCGCAGCCCAAAAGCCTGCCCAGCTCCGCCGCGGAAACCATCAGCTGACCATCGTTCATAAACGGCGCGGATGCCAGTGTAACGGAGACGCCGTCCGCCCAACAAGCCATGTTCCCCGCCTGCAGCAATATGAGCTCATGCCCGCTGAGCGATGCGTCAGACGAAGCCATGCCTGGCAAAGGCAGTGCGGACGCTATAACAGCAAGGAAAAGAAAAACCGCGCGCCTCACGAAAGATAACCTCTCTCAATGTTCATGTGTTCGCGTAGCGGCTGTTCTTCACAAAGTTCTCCGAATGAATCGCCGGAACGGAAGAGCGATTGAAATGTTTTATGCTTCGTGTGATGATATATTGCGCGCTTATTTTTTTAGCGCATACGGATACCAAAGCATCTTCAAAATCGACCATATCGGTTTCCAGAGCTTTATTACAGTCCGCGTGATCGACACCTGCAATATGAAATACGCTTAACAACTTTACAATGACTTGCTTAGCGGCGCCCGTATCACCAAGTGCTTTGCGTGACAAATAATAAATATCTGTCACAGTACTGGCTGTCAGCCAAATCTTCGTGTTATCGGCCGCCAGCTTTTCCAGACAATCCGCTGATATCAAATAAAAAGGTTCTCGTTTCAAGATATAGTCCAGTATCACGTTCGTGTCAATCAGCACATTCATAGCGTTTGTTCCTTTCCTCATACAGCACACCATTAAACTGATCGTCTGTCATACCGGACAACATGCTTTCCGCGAGGATTCCGAATAACGAGCGCATGTCGGTAAGCATATCATCTTCTTCTTTGACCAGTTTGGCTATTTTTCGGCCGTTTTTAGTGATGATAATGTCTTCAGCTCCTAATCGCTTAAGATATTCCCCAAGATGGGTCTTCAATTCTGTAGAGGAAATCTGCATAACACCGCGCCCTTTCCGCCATATAAGTATGAACATTATATGCAAAATATGATTGTACGGTCTATATGAATAAACTGTTCGAGAAAGTAGACGGTTGATAACTAATCATTCGATCAATTATTTTGAACAATATATTTCCCGGGTAACCGCCTTGCCAACACGTAATTATTTTATATCAAATGCGCCGGGAGTAGAAAAGCGGCGGCTTTGACAAACTTGATGAATGCCGACTCGTCTTGAATGTTCAGCACATCCTTGATGTCTTTTTCTATATAGGTTTGAAAATAGGAACTGTAATAATCCGCCCAATCGTGCAAATCGCTTTCTGTTTCATATAATTCCGGGAAAAAGCCCTTGTGTATACACTCCGCCAGTTTACCGGAATCATAACCTGGGGGTTCTTTCGCCACCTCTGATGCGGTTTATTTGTTTCAAAAAACAGAGAGGGATTTTCCTTAGCACTTTTCTTTTCGTCTATTATGGAATCAGATTCCATAATAGACGAACAAAGGACATTTATCAACGTTAAGCGGACACCGCCGCGGAGCATCTGATAAAATTCGCCCGTAAGATCGACACGGATAAGGTATAGGCGCCGGCCGCGCAGACGGTGATCACCGGCAATGGTTTCGCATACAGCTGCCCGGGTGGCGTTTATGCCGTTCCGCTTTCGATGTTAACCCGATAAGGTCGGGACGGCAACACTGAGGTCGCGGGGCAGTATATG
>Ga0082212_10013942_pt1 | contig 10033 bp, 7 predicted proteins | sample TergutNt197P3_FD_71548 | JGI IMG/M metagenome (GOLD analysis project Ga0082212, IMG submission 71548) | Neocapritermes taracua P3 segment gut microbial communities from Petit-Saut dam, French Guiana - Nt197 P3 | ecosystem: Host-associated > Arthropoda: Insects > Digestive system > Gut ... | reverse complement strand
AAAATCCGAACAGGGTTAGTGTTGTCAAGAGAGGAAGCAAGTGAGGGTATGTCAATCTCCGATAACGATTTTTTCTCAATGCCAATTCCCGTCCCACCGCTCGCCGAACAACAAGCAATAGCAAAAATCCTCACCACCACTAACCGTGAAATCGATTTGCTGACGCGGGAACTTGAAGAGCAAAAGCTCATCAAGAAATACCTTATGCAACAGCTTCTGACGGGCAAAACACGGGTAAAGGGGGCGAGCGCGGTATGAAAGAGTTCCTGTATAAGCCCAAATACACAATAACAGATGAAATCGTCACACTTGTTGCGGACATCGCCGCCAAAGCGGAAGCTCTGACGATTCATAGCGGCATGGAGCAAAACCCTAAACTGCGCCGCATCAACCGTGTGAAGTCCATTCAATCATCACTGGCGATTGAGAACAATACGCTGACTGTAGAACAAGTCACAGCACTCATAGACGGCAAACGCGTACTTGCGCCACCGCAAGACATTCTGGAGGCACAGAACGCGATACAGGCTTATAACAAACTGCTCGACTGGAATCCGTATGACGTTGACGATATGCTCTCCGCTCACCGAATATTGATGAAAGGTTTGATAGTGGAAGCAGGGCAATTCCGCAGCGGTTTTGTCGGCATCGCTCGCGGTAAGGATATTATCCATATCGCACCGCCCGCTGTCGATGTGTCAGGTCTTATGGCGGATTTGTTTTTATGGGTCAAAGAAGCTGCCGTTCACCCTCTCATCAAGAGCTGCATATTCCACTATGAGTTTGAGTTCGTTCACCCATTCCAAGACGGCAACGGAAGAATGGGCAGAATGTGGCAGACGCTCTTGCTGTCGCAATGGAAACAAATTTTCGCATGGCTGCCTGTTGAGAGCATTGTGCGCGACCGTCAACAGGAATACTACGCCGCGCTGTCTCGCTCCAACGATATTATGGACTCCACGGAGTTTATCGTGTTTATGCTGAACGCGATAAAGGACACCACAGACGGTTACACCGACCAAGATAGCGACCAAGCAACCGACCAAGTTAAACGATTGCTTGATGTTCTCGGCACAAGCGCATTATCTGCCACTGAGATAATGAGTTTGCTTGACTTAAAGCACCGTCCAACATTCAGACAAAATTATCTGCGCCCAGCGCTTGAAGCAGGTTTGATAGAAATGACATTGCCGGACACACCGAACTCACGTAATCAACGTTATCGGCGTAAAAGCAATTATCCACATGCATAAACACACCAAACGTGGTTTACATAATCTAGTGCGGCACTACACCTGCAACTAAAAACCTTGCATGGGATGCATAGCGTCATCGAGTTGCAATAACTATTACACTTATTCGAGGTTCGTTTGCTATGTTCATTTTTTCAAATGCCGCGAAGAACGTCCGCCGCCATATACGCAAGTCAGCCATATACTTTTTTGTATGCGCTTTGGCAACGCTGACTCTTCAAGTCTACATTGCAAGTATTGACAGGACGCAGCGACAACTGGACGATCTTCCGGCTGCAATGCCCATATCGGCGCGCGTTGCAAACCTGAACGGACAGCGTTTTGATGGGCTGCAGATCAGCGCGGTGACAGTTGACGGGTTGCTGGAGTCAGCTTTTGTGCGTGACCTTAAATTTACTGTGATGCTTCATATGAGCTTTTTTGAAAAATCATCAGATATCGCTAATATGAGCGAAAATGAACTTCGCAAAGCCAGACAACGCTACTCTGCTGTCGGCGTCAGTGCAATCGAAGCGTTTGAAGGTCTAACTGCGGACAGTGTCTCCTGGCTTCCGGGGTATGGTCCGGAACTCTTTGATGGGGCTGAGAACGCTTGCATTATCGATAAAACCGCTATGGAACAAAGCGGTTACATGATAGGCGATAACATCGATCTTTATGTTTTTGCTAAGAACGTATACGGAAGAGACAATGAGATTACATACGAGCTTCTGGACCCAATCATGCTACGCATTGTCGGTGTTGCGGACATGAGATGCGGATGCGCACAATACAGCTCCATGCGTTGTCAGCAGCGAGTTCGCTTTAGCAAACGACCTTGGTGTTGGCGATACGATCACAATGGAGCTCGGCTCAATACTTTTTGAGCAATATATCAACCTCGGCGCCATAGCAGGCACGCCTAACAGATATGAGCAGCCTTCAATCATAACCGAGCTTGAGATAGTGGGCGTCTATAAAAATAACGACAGCTTGCTGGCAAGAAGTAAGGATCCGCACTGGGGCTACTCGGTAAACACGATATTTGTTCCCAGGCCGCTGCTGCCTGTGGCTGACGCTCGCTATAGCGATTGCCATGCTGCGCCGCATCGGCGCTATGTCGCCGCTGGCTTTGCTGCACGGCGCTGGCGCGACTCGCCGTAAGCGAGTAGCGCGGCGCGATGCTGCGCCGCTAGGAACTAGGAAAGAGGATATAGGAAATAGTAGGACGGGGGACGATGCAGCGCAGTTTGCGCTGCAAGGAACCAGGAAAAAGGATATAGGATTTAGTGGGACAGGGGAAGCCAACAGCCTCCGTCATTCCGGGCTTGAACCGGAATCTCCAGCAACTAAACCCTCGCGCAAGCGCAGCGTCAGCTTCGTGGCGCAATACATAAGCAAGCATATACGCCGCTCGGCGGTGAAGTCAGCGCTTGCGGCGCTATTGGCTGCGCTGCTGTTTTTCGCAGTAGGGTGGATATCGGAGCTCAAAGCTTCATATACGGACTTGCTCGCGCAAACAGCCAACACAGCGCACTTCGTCGGGACTATACCGCTCCAACTCATTTACAGGCTGACAATACCCGGATACATATCGGGTAAATACTATGAGGGGCAAAGCAACTCAGCCTGCATATACTACAAAGGCAAGGAAAGCGGTGCTATGACAATGACAGTGACAAACGACATCAACCGCTGTTATGGCAAAGCCGTAGAAATCACATATGATGGGATACATGACGAATCGTCGATGAATTACTTAGGCAGAGTCCTCGTCGCAAGCAGGGGCTTTGCGGATATGCTGGGCATAGAGGCCGGCGATTCAGTGGCTGTTATCCCCGAAGGGATAAATGATAAGCTGTTCCCATTCAATGTGATTGGCATTATCGAAAACGAGCCTGATGTGCTTGTATACACTCCCGGCGCGTACAAACCCGGAGACGAGGATGACAGTCTCCTATTCAAGCCGATTGAAGAGTTGGAGGTCACTTTATTGGACGACTCCTATGTTGATGAGTTCCGAACAAGTTCACGATCAGAGATAGGCGAGATCGGAGAGAAAGTGACGCTGGTAATGAACACAGCCAATCTTGAGAACTTGAAGAACGCTCAAAGACTGACCGAGATGTTATACCCAATGGCAATTGTGGCTGCGCTGCTCATAGGAGGTTTCCTGTGCTGCCTGCTAATACTGCAATCATCGAAGGAAGCGGCGATCATGCGCGTTCTCGGCACGACAAAGAGGAAGACACGCGCTATGCTTGCTGCTGAGCAAACGTTTCTCAGCCTCTTAGGACTCATAGCCGGGATGCTGGTCGTTCTTGCGTACAAAGAGTTTAATCCTGACGCCTTTCCGGATCAGATACTTCTTTTCGCAGCTCTATACTCCGTAGTGATCCTCGTATGCGGCGTGGTCTGCTCTTCGCTCGCGACACGCCGACCCCCACTGGAGCTTTTGCAAGTTAAAGAGTGACCAGAGAGAATATATTACTGGCTCTCGCTTCGTTCAGAAAAAATCAATACACATAATGGACGTGGGACGTTGAATATGTTATTCTTTCCCCATCATGTTGAAATGAGGAATGGTCATGCTTTCAAAACTGACAAAACGAGCGCTGCCGCTGCTTTTAGCGTTGGTTGTCCTCTCATCTGTTCTTATCATCGGAACGGATATGAGCGCAACTGCAAGCAGCGAATTTGTGCCTGTTACAAATATAACAGATCTACCGTTTTTGATGTCGTTGAAGGATACGCTCATACTCAACGGTACGGTCAACCCGCCAAATGCAACGAAAAAAGAGATTACTTGGAGGGTATTTTCTATCGGATCAAGAGGACCAGGGGTATCTGTCACACTAAACGGTAATGACCTAATCTCAAATTCTACAGACATAGGTCATGTTGAAATCAGAGCGACCATAACTGACGGCATAGCAGCCGGAAAAGACTACACCAAGACTTTTCTTGTCCTTATTACAAACGACGGCAAATATGTTCCGGTAACGAATATAACCAATTTGCCTACTTCAGCCCCAGTCGGCGCTGAGTTGCCGTTGACCTGTACCGTAAACCCGGCAAATGCGTCATACAAGGAGTGGGTAACTTATTTTATAGTTGATGCCGGTACGACAGGAGCGTCAATTATTTATGATGTTCCCGGAGGCCGCGCGTTGAAAGCGAGTGCAGATGGTACGGCCATTGTACGGGCAGCAATAGCTAACGGCATAGCTCCCGGCGTGAATTATGAACAGGATTTTGTAGTAACGGTAGGTTCCGGACCTGCCAGTCATGTGCCAGTAACAAGCATTACAGGAGTGCCGTCTACAGTCACGGCAAAGACTCCGCTGACGCTGAGCGGCGCTGTGAACCCGTCGAACGCAACGAACAAGACGATTGCATGGAGCATCGTGAGCGCTGGAACGACGGGCGCGACGATCAGTGGGAACACGCTGAACACGACAGCTGCTGGGACAGTGACGGTCCGAGCGACGATAACCAACGGCGCAAGCGCCAGCACGAATTATACGCAGAATTTCAGTATTACGGTGGACCCCGCGCCTGTGGCGCATACGCCGGTGACAAGCATAACGGGTGTTCCTACAGCAGCTACGGCAAAGACTCCGCTGACTCTGAGCGGCGCTGTGAATCCGGCGGATGCGACGAACAAGACGATTACATGGAGCATCGTGAGCGCTGGAACGACGGGCGCGACGATCAGTGGGAACACGCTGAATACGACAGCGGCAGGCACGGTGACAGTTCGGGCGACGATAGTGAACGGCGCGACGGCAAGCACTAACTATACGCAAAACTTCAACATCACGGTCAGCGCCGCACATGTACCGGTGACGAGCATAACGGGAGTGCTGACGGCTGCGACGGCAAAGACTCCGCTGACGCTCAACGGAACGGTGAATCCTGCGGATGCGACGAATAAAACGATAACATGGAGCGTTGCGAGCGCAGGGACGGCCGGCGCGACAATCAGCGGGAGCACACTGAACACTACGGCAGCCGGGATTGTGACAGTCAGGGCAACGATCGCTAACGGTAAAACAGAGGATACGGACTATACGCAGGACTTTGCGATAACCGTAAGTGTCGCCGCATATTTTGACCCGAAAATTGACGGATACAGTTTCGTAAACACACGCTCGTCGTTCGGGTATCCATCCGTCTACAAAATACCCCTGGAAGTATATGTTTCCGTCTATGGGCCGGTTGAGGGTAAGTTCCGGCACGACAACGCTGGGAACTGGGGCGGCAGCTGTTTCGGCTTTTCCGCAACATCCATCTTGTTCAACCAAAAAAGCCTTCTGCCCGCAACCTACTCGCCCGGCGCCGCCACGACTTATGCCATCCCCACGCCTGGCAACCCCAACCACAGCGTAACAAAGCTGATAGAGCAGTATCAAGCGTCCTGGTATAAATACTCGGAAGCCTCAAAGAATTGGGGCAACGTCAGCGGGCTGATAGCAGCAGTGCAGTCCTTCAAGGCCACGGGGAAGGATCCTGTATTAGTGAATTTCTATGACCAGCTCACAGGCCCTTGGGCTGGCGGCGGGCACGCGGTCGTGGCATATGACATACAAGAGGAATCAGGCAGATATGTCTTATCGCTGTATGACAACTGGGATAATGGCAAGACCTCGTACATGTACATTCCGAAAAGCCTGAAAATAGACGAAATCAGATTGACGAACCAACCCAATATAGTCCCGCGGCAGATCGGTTTCATAAGAGAAAGCACATTCCGGGAGGTGTTTCTGGCCACTGAGCCGGGTAATAATATGATGATTGCTGTAAATAGCGAAAACGTTGAAATCGTCAACTCAGCCGGAACTCCGTTATCGCGCATAAACGGCGCTTATGAGGTTATCAGCGGACCTGATATGACGCCGGAGTCAAAAATATACAGCGTCCCGAAAGGCCGGTACACTATAAAACCTTCGGTCGGCAGCGCGTCGAACACTAACGAACCTATAGAGATTGGTGTATCCGATTCGGAGAACTATATCTCCATAGAGATAGAAAACTCCGCTGAAGAAGTCATCGTTCAACTCGGGGACACACCGAGCGTAGAGATGAAGAACGTATCCGGCGAAGTGGACGTCCAACTCACGACTACATCCAGGAGGCACACAGACAGGGGGGCCAGGGCAAGGCGGGGGTCGGGCAGAAACTCCTTTACAATAGAGTTCATCCCCGACGATGCGCCGCTTGCGAGCGCGGGCGACGTCATTGTGGACGAAAGCTCGACGATACCCGACGAGTTCGGGGCGGTCGAAGTCAGCCTGTCGTTCTCTACAACCGGGCAGACAGGTGACGTAGAAACTTCGTCATGGGCAGAAAAAGAAGTGAATGGCGCAGTTAGCAACAAGTTTGTGCCAATATCGCTAAGGTCCAAGTACCGGCAGGCGATAACGCGCGCCGAGTTCTCATCCCTCGCGGTGGCGCTGTATGAGTCGTACACAGGCAAGGAGATCACAGGGCGCGTAGAGTTCACCGACACGGACGACATAAACGTCCAAAAGGCGGCGGCTATCGGCGTCGTTAACGGAGTTGGCGATAATAAATTCGACCCGGACGCTAAACTTACCCGCGAGCAGGCGGCTACGATGCTCTCGCGGCTGGCCAATGCCATCGGTAAACCGCTGCCGGGGCGCAGTGCGACATTCGCCGATAAAGGCAGCATATCAAGCTACGCAGCTGACGCTGTTGGGCAGATGCAGGAGACGGGGATCATGAGCGGCGTTGGCGACAACTCGTTTTCTCCCAAAGGCGAGTACACGCGGGAGCAGAGCATCGTAACGATCATGCGACTGTTCGAGAATCTGAAGTGATCAGCATTCATTTAAAAGGCGGCTCTGATAACACTTCGTTTATTGCTTTTTCTTCAGTATCAAAAATACTGAGGATATGCTGTTCAACGGGACCCCAATAACCATGCAATCCATCATACAGATACTTTAATTCTTCATCGTCATACGGATAAAGCCTCTCATAAGTTACCGTGTATGTCATATCTGATTTTTGCAAGATTACTGCCCTCTCTGATTTATCATCTGAATATATTACTCTAACGACAGGATGAGCAAACTCCAGTCCCTTGTCATAGCACTCGCTGACGATCTCATGCCAGGGGATTTTTGCTAATGGAGTATGCTCAGCCTGTTTTTTATTTTTGAAACGGTTAAAAATGTTTATCATAACAAAACAATTGTAATATGACATAGTTCGCCCTGTCAATCTGAAACGGCGCCACACTATTGACGTTGCAGTATGGATACAGAGGTTAGTGATCAAAATGACCACAAACCTCCCGATTCGTGTGCGGTTACTATGGCTGAAATAAATCGTCAAGTGTTATTTCAGCCTGGATTTCGTTACGGTATGCGTTGTGAGCCAGGCTGTTCGCGGTGATCATCGTCATATGGATCGTCTTTTTCGTGCCGGTTTCACGAAGGAAGACGTCTTTTTTCCGTTCAAGGTCCGCTGCGTCTTTTTCTGTGAGCGTATACGGCGCGTTTGAATACTTGCATTCGCAAAGATTGATAGTATCGTCGCGGCGGTCGATCACCAGATCGATCTGCGCTCCGCCTTTTTGCTGCGATCTGCGGAACGCATATGTGTTTGTAATAACTCCTGATATGCCAAGCCTTTGCTTGATTTGACCGATGTGCGCCATGCAAAGCCTTTCAAATGCGTATCCGCACCAGGATCTGTGCGCGGGATCGGAAAGGTAGTTTGTCCAAAAACGCGGGTCAGTGTTTCTGAGGTTTTTTAGATACTTGAAGTAAAACAATGAGTAGAAATCGACAAGTTTATAATAGTCGCTGTTCCTCTTTTTTCGTATATCAAGGCTCCGCGCAACCAGCCCGCAGGATTCCAGTTCAGCCAAAACTTTAGTGAGCCCGCCCCCGTCCGAGACCCCGCTCGCTGCGGAGAGCTCCTGGCGGGTCATGCCTGCGCCGCTTTTAGCCAATGTTTCTACGATACTGATATGGTTATCCGCATTGCGAAAAAGTGAATGGTACAGTCTTGAAAACTCAGCCGCGAGCTTTGCGTTTTTCTCAAACAGCAGCAGGTCGATGTTCTGATTTAGTCCAAGCATCTTGTCCATAGCGTCCATGTAGTAGGGAATACCGCCGAGTATCATGTATGCTTCCGCAGTCTGACGCCTGTTGAAGGCAATGCCGCGGCTTCGGAAGAACGCCTCGCAGTCATGGAGTTGATATGGTTCAACAACTATCGTCTCAGTCACCCTATTATGCAGACCGCCATAATTATCTATCAGGTTATTGATCATCCATGAGGCAGCAGACCCGCAGACGATGAGCAGTATATCAGCGCGCCGTGAGGCAAACGCGTTCCAGAAATGTTCCAGCGCAGGCAGAAAGCCGGACTTATGCGTATCGAGCCATGGCAGTTCGTCAATGAAAAGCACCTTTTTACCGAGCGTCGGGTCACGGGTGATTCGCTCTTCGAGCATGGCAAACGCCTCATGCCAGTCTCGCGGCGGCGGGGCGTCACCCTGATAATGCTTCATAAGCGATGAGCCAAACTCGCGAAGCTGCTCTTTCATGCTCCCTCCGGAAATGCCTGTTAGGGAAAACGCAAACTTGTTGCCGAAATGCTCCGTGATTAGATAGGTCTTTCCAACCCTGCGGCGCCCATACACAGCCACGAACTCAGGCTTTCCCGACTGTTCGCAGCGCGTCAAAGTATGCCGTTCCTTTTTTCTTCCAATTATTTCCATACCGCCACCTCTTTGCCTGACAAGCGTCATCAATGCGGGTCTACGGAGTAAAAGACTGCACTCCATTCATGTTATTGCTCGCTGCTAGATAGTGTAATCCGTGTGTTCCAGCGAGCAATAATCGTATTATACAGAACAATTTCACTTAAATCAATGCCTAATCGAAATTATTGCTCGCTGCGAACCGATGTATTAGAACTGTTCCAGCGAGTAATAATTTGACGATAGAGGGAGCTAGGCGAGATCCGGCTCCGGCGGCTTTTCCCAGTAATCGCCGAGCCGCGCCATTTGCCGGCCCTGTAGTTTAGGAGGCTAATGACACTTCCCACGACCATAGTGCAAAGCATGGAAAGGAAAATCGGGCTTGGATGTCCATTCGGATGCCCTTCTGACCGTGTGAAGTAAGCGAACATATAGGTCAGCGGGATGCGGATGATCACGTTGTTGCTATTCATTATCTAGTCTGTTAAACTGGCTACAGTTCCATGCATACCGGGAGGTTGGTTATGTTTGACACTACTGATGAGTTATTGAAACAAATCCGTTTAGGCGAGGATTCGTCGCTTGAGTTGAAGGATCTCCGTTATAAAGGGGACAAAGTCAACGAGCCCCACAGCAACAGCATGGCTGACGAACTGGCCGCTGTGGCAAACACCGCAAACGGAGTATTTGTCCTTGGCGTTGACGATAAGACCAGATCGATAACCGGGATACCTGCGGATAAACTGGATATCGTCGAAATGTGGATCAGGAATATATGCAACGGGCTCATCAAGCCGCAACTGTTTTTCAGGCTTCGGAAGCTTGCAGTTACCACGGATGACGGTACAGAGAAAAACATCATCCGAATTGACGTGCCTAAGAGTTTGTTTGTGCATCAAAGCCCCGGCGGTTATTATGAACGCATCGGCTCAGAGAAGCGCCAGATGGCGCCCGACAGGCTGGCGCGCCTGTTTCAGCAACGCAGCCAGGCGCGGATGATTTACTTTGACGAGCAAGCGGTGACGAATGCGCCTGTTGGCGCTCTGGATAAAAGCCTATG
>Ga0082212_10013941_pt1 | contig 10033 bp, 9 predicted proteins | sample TergutNt197P3_FD_71548 | JGI IMG/M metagenome (GOLD analysis project Ga0082212, IMG submission 71548) | Neocapritermes taracua P3 segment gut microbial communities from Petit-Saut dam, French Guiana - Nt197 P3 | ecosystem: Host-associated > Arthropoda: Insects > Digestive system > Gut ... | reverse complement strand
GCTGCGGCAATGAAAAAGCTTGAACACACCGCAGCGCCGGAAGAAATTACCGGCATAGAAAAAGATATTCAGCGGATAACAGAAAAAAAGACCGCCATGGTTAGTACGCAGAATTATGAACTTGCTGCATCGCTGCGGGATCAGGTGCGTCATCTAAGGCTGCGGCTGGAACAGGTGCGCCTTTCCTGGGAAAGCAGGGAAAAGCCCGTGCTGGTAGAAGAAGCGGACATACGCCGTGTTGTTTCGGAAATTACCGGCATACCGCTTTCGCGTCTTGACGAAGGGGAATCCCGGCGGCTTCTTCATATAGAAGAAGAAATCCACAAGACCGTTATCGGCCAGGACGAGGCAGTACGAAAGGTAAGTCAGGCAGTGCGCCGTTCACGGGCAGGGATCGCTTCTCCTTCCAGGCCGCTGGGTTCCTTTATTTTTCTGGGACCCACCGGAGTCGGAAAAACCCTTCTTGCCAAAGCATTGGCGGAATACCTGTTCGGTTCTGTTGATGCCCTGGAGCGCATCGATATGTCGGACTATATGGAAAAACATAACGCATCGCGGCTTACCGGTTCGCCTCCCGGCTATGTGGGATATGAAGAAGGGGGCGTTTTAACCGAACGCATCAGGCGCAATCCGTACCGTGTGGTTCTTTTTGATGAAATTGAAAAAGCACATAAGGATGTCTTTAACCTGCTGCTGCAGGTACTGGAAGAAGGTGAGCTAAAAGATAACCTGGGCCATGCGGTAAGTTTTAAAAACACCGTAATTATTATGACCAGTAATGCAGGGGTTAGGGAAATTTCCCGTGATTCGCGTCTGGGTTTTTCCGCTAATTCCGGCCTTATGAGCAGTGAAGAAATAGAAGCTGCCGCACTCTCGGAACTTCGCCGGCTCTTTAATCCCGAATTTATAAACAGGGTCGATGATATTATTGTCTTTGGTTCCCTTTCGCAAAAAGAAATTGAAGCAATTCTTGATCTGCAGCTTGCCGCTCTTTCGGCGCGGCTTTCCGAACAGGGTTTTTCGATACTGGTAAATCCTGCCGCCCGGCGCATCCTTTTAGAAAAAGGCTGGGATCCCAAGTACGGCGGACGGCCGTTGCGCCGTGCTGTTCAGAAAGAGCTGGAAGACCCGTTGGCAATAATGATCCTGGAAGGGGAATATCCGGCAGAAACAGTTTTTATTGCCGATGGAAGAAACTGCAAAATCAACTTAAAAGCAAGACCTGGGAAACAAGCCGGCATACAAGCCGAACCGCAAAATACAGAGGAAGCAGCGGCGCCTTCTGAAGCGGTGCTTAGCGATATTTCTGTAAAATCGTTCTAAAGAGCTTCAGGGTAATCTGGTAATGTTTGTACTTCTGCCATAGATAATTCCTTGCCAAGTGGTGAAGCTACGCGTCTTTGTGTGAAGTTTCAGAAATAAATTCTATATTACCGTGCCCGGGTACAGCAGTGTGTTTTTAGGTATAACGATAATCCCGTTTTTAATATGGTAGTGGCCGTAGTCGCCGTCTTCGCGGCTTTTATTGTCGATGCCGATGCGGCAGCCTTCACCTATGCAGGCATTCTTGTCGATAATTGCCCCTTTGATGATCGCACCTTTGCCAATGCCCAGATTGGGAACACGTTTTTCTTCGTTGAGTTTTTTTTGTTCTTCTGTTTCGTAGGTGTCTGCTCCCATGCAGATAACGCCGTTCAGGCTTGCCCCCGATTCAATGGTAGTTCTGACTCCGACAATGGAATTGGAAATAGAGGCGTTGGTAATAATGCAGCCTTCTGCGGCAATGGACTGATTCATATTGCTGAAATTCATCTTCGAAGGAGGCAGGGCGCGCATGCGGGAATAAATCGGCATGGTTTCGTCGTAGATATCAAAACGGGGCCGCACCGAGGTCAGTTCCAAATTCGCCTCGTAAAAACTTCTGATCGTTCCTATATCTTCCCAATAACCATCGAAAACATATGCATTTACTTTAAGCTTATTGATTGACTGCGGTATTATTTCCTTACCAAAGTCGGTAAATTCATTGTTCAGGCATTCTTCCATGGCGGCGGCATTAAACACATAGATACCCATGGAAGCCAGGTATTCATCTTTGCCGTTTTTGCCTTTTTTAAGTTCTGAAGGGACTTTATAGCTCTGAATATCCCGGTCCGGCCCGGGTTTTTCCAGAAATTCGGTAATATTTGAGTTTTTATTTACTTTAAGTATCCCCAACTGGCTTGCGTCTTCCCTTGATACCGTGGTAGCGGCAATAGTTATTGCGGCGCCGGATTCTGCGTGTTTTTTGACGAACTTCCGAAAATCCATCCGGTACAGCTGATCACCTGAAAGTATCAGATAATGAGTCGGATTTTGTGTCCTGAAATGAATAAAATTTTTCCGTATGGCATCGGCGGTGCCTTCGAACCAGCTGGAATGTTCAAAAGTCTGTTCCGCCGCAAGAATTTCGACAAAACCCTTGGAAAAAGTATCAAAAACGTAGGTTTGGTTAATGTGCAGGTTAAGGGAGGCTGAGTTAAATTGGGTTAAAACATAGATTTGGCGGAAATTGGCGTTAATACAGTTGGAAATGGGGATATCAACAAGCCGGTATTTGCCCCCAAAGGGGACGGCCGGCTTTGCCCTGGCTTGGGTTAAAGGAAACAGGCGGGTACCCTTTCCTCCTCCCAATACAATAGACAATACTTCAGCCATGGCATCCTCTCTTTTTACAAATACTTCTTAATTAATTTCTATACTTTGCTTAATTATACCACGAGTTTTTTGTTTTGTCGAGGAGATTGTTTCAGAATACCCCCTGTCTCAGCCCCGATGAGGAAATTTTGAAGAATTTTCACGCGGAGGCACAGAGGACGCAGAGAGGAGATAAAATATTTTTAATTCTTCACTTGGCGTTCTTTGCGTCTTTGCGTGAGGAATTGGGGATAGGAGAAAATAATGTAAAGGGTAAAATAGTAGTTGAATTTGGTATATTATTTGGGTATAATTTTGTATATTATATGCTCAGTAGGAGTCTTAAAATGAATCCCATAATAAAGCCTTCCAGCGAACTGCGGAAAAATTATTCCTCTGTAGCGGAAATTTGCCGTACCCGGAAAGTCCCGGTTTTTTTAACGAAAAACGGAGAAGGCGATATGGTGCTTATGGATATTCAGACCTATAGCCAGAGGGAAGAAGATTTGGCTTTGGCCCAACGACTGTCGGCAATCGAGCTGGCACGTCTGTCAGGCACAAGGGATTTTAGTATAGAAGGATTCAGGCAAAATATGCTGGAAGCAATTGACCAGGGGAACACGGATAAACAGAAAAAATGAAAAAACACCATGTTTTTGTGTCTCCGTCAGCAAATGATCGGATGTACGATCATTTCCGGTTTCTCGCCCGGGTCAGCGAAAAAGCTTCCCGCAGTCTTCTTACACAGCTTATAAAAGACATAAAATCTCTGGAATATATGCCCCAAAGAAACCCGCATTTTGACCGGCCATATCTGGAGCAGGGAAAATACCGGTATATGCTCTCTTACCGCCGTTACCGAATTGTATATCAAGTCATCAGGGACAATGTTTTTATTGAAGATATTCAGGACTGCCGGCAGGATGATGATAAAAATTTACTATGATAATATGGTATTCATATTGATTTTGAAAGGATTAAATTTATGGAACAGGCAAATCAAACTCTTTTTCCGTTTCTGACATTTCATGGAAATGCAGAAGAAGCTATGAATTTCTACGCTTCGGTTTTGCCCGGAGCAAAAATCGAATCCATTGCCCATTTTGAAAAAGGGCAGCGTGGTGATGCGGGAAAAGTAATAAGCGGGAAATTGTCATTTATGGGGATGCACATAATATTTATGGATATGAATGCCGAATACGATTGCCCGCCGTTTAGCTGGTCAACATCGTTCTACGCTGCCTGCAGAGACGAAATTGAATTCGACAGCATGTTTAACGGATTAGCCCAGGGCGGTGTTGTTATGATGAAAGAAGAGCCGTTTATGCAATTTCGCAAGGTTGCATGGGTTACTGACAAATACGGCGTTACCTGGCAGCCGGTTTTGGAATGAAATTAATGAGCGTACCCAAAGAGGGGAACTTTAATATAGCTCGACTTTTTTAGCCGGGCAAGCTACCATTAGCCTGGTGGCGTGTGCATGAGCGGATTAAAACCTGAATACGAAGAAAATTCCCCGCAAGAAGCATTTAATCGCATTATTGCCAGCCCGGAATTTGCCCCGCATATCGTGGTAAACCGGCTGATTCCCTCTGTCGAGGCTTCTTATGCACCTTTTCCGCAAGGCTTGCACCCTGAGATCGCCGCCGCACTTCGTTCCAGAGGCATCGGCGAACTTTATACCCACCAGGCGGAAGTCTGGGAAAAGGTCAGGAGCAATCGGAATGTCATCGTCGTTACGCCCACAGCTTCGGGAAAGACCCTGTGTTACAACCTGCCGGTGCTTCAATCCCTGCTGGAAGACAGCGAAGGGCGGGCGCTGTACCTCTTTCCCACCAAGGCGCTTTCCCAGGATCAGCAGTCGGAGCTGAACGAAGTGGTGGGTTCCGGTCTGCCGGTAAAAGTGGTTACCTACGACGGTGATACACCGGACAGCCTGCGCATTGCGGCAAGGGATACGGGGCGGATTGTGATCAGCAACCCAGATATGCTGCATGCGGGAATACTGCCCAATCATCCTAAATGGATTAAGTTTTTTTCAAGTCTAAAGTTTATTGTAATCGACGAGGCCCATGCGTACCGCGGTGTGCTGGGAAGCCATGTAGCAAATGTGATAAGACGTCTCCGCCGCATCGCTCAATTTTACGGTTCCTCTCCGCGCTTTATTTTGTGTTCCGCTACTATCGGCAACCCGCAGGAACTGGGCGCGTCGCTCATTGGAGATGATGACCTTGCCCTGGTGGACAAAAACGGCGCCCCCCGCGGCGAAAAGCGGGTGATTCTTTACAATCCGCCTGTTGTCGATCCTGTCCAGGGGATCAGAAAAGCTTCGATGACCGAAGGCCGCCGGTGGATGGTTGCCCTGCTTCGCGGCGGAATCAAGACGATACTCTTTGCCCATTCCCGAATAAAGACCGAAGTTGCCGCATCTTATGTGAACGAAGACATTGCAAACCTGTACACAGAAAACAGCGGTATACGGGTGGAGCCGTACCGCGGCGGCCTGCTTCCCGGCGAACGGCGCGAGATTGAGCGCGGCCTGCGTGAGGGGACGATTCAGGGGGTGGTAAGCACCAACGCGCTGGAACTGGGAATCGACATCGGGGGGCTGGACGCTTCGGTGGTGGCGGGTTTCCCCGGTTCCTTTAACAGCTTCTGGCAGCAGTCCGGCCGGGCAGGACGGCGCGGCGGTACATCGGTTTCGGTTTTTGTCGCCTCTTCCAGTCCGGTGGATCAATTCATTATGAACGACAGCGAATGGTTCTTTGGCAAGGGCGCTGAAGAAGCCCGCCTCGATCCGGACAACCCCTATATACTTACCGATCATGTTAAATGCGCCTGTTTCGAGTTACCCTTCCGCGACAGTGAAATTGCCGGAGACGACGGGGGTGATCGGGTTCCAATAGAACCTTTTGGTGAAGAAGTAACCGATGTGCTTTCTTACCTGGAAGAGGACGGTATCGTCCGGCATACTTCCGGACGTTGGCACTGGTCGGATCGTTCTTTTCCCGCCGAAGGGATCAGCCTCCGTTCCGCAACGGCGGACAATGTGGTAATTATCGATAAAACTGACGGCAGAAATGCCGTAATAGGCGAAATGGACAGGCCCAGTGCCAAGGAGATGATTTTTAAAAACGCCGTTTACATTCATCTTGGGCGGCAGTATCTGGTAGAAGACCTGGACATTCCAAACCGTAAATGCTATGTGCGGGAAGCCGATGTAAATTATTTTACCGACGGGCTTGTTAAAACTGATGTTAAGGTTTTAAGCGAAGACGAGACTTCCCGCGGGAATTCTTTTGTCCATGTAGTGGGCGATGTGCTGGTACGTTCGCAAATTTCCAAATTTAAAAAGATCCGTTTTCACAGCCACGAAAACATCGGTTACGGCGACATCGATCTTGCCGAAGAAGAAATGCAAACAAGGGCATTAATGCTTCTTTTTCCAAAAGAAAGCGTTGCCGGTAACATTCTTGCCGCGCTTGATGAAGAAGCGGCAGGTGCAGTTTTGTCCGGCGCGGGAACCCTTGTAAGGCACATCGCTCCGGTGTACCTGCTTTGCGATCCGCGGGATCTGGGGATTGCGGAACGCGTTCGCGATCCTCACTTTGCCGTTCCGGCGCTGTTTGTCTACGATAAATACCCCGGCGGCACGGGCCTTTCGGAAGCTCTGTCATGGAAAATTGAAAACGTGCTTGCTGCTGCCCTCAAAGCCGTAACTGACTGTCCCTGCAAATCGGGCTGTCCTTCCTGCGTGGGTCCGGGCGGTAACAAGCCGGGAACGAAAAAACTGCTGGGAGCAGTGTAGTTATTCCTGAATCTCTCCGGTAATAGACAAGGTAAAAACCTGTAATGGCAGATTTTTGCCGGACTGTTCAATTGCATTCGTAACAGCATGTTCAATTCCGCCGCAGCAGGGTACTTCCATCCTTGCCACCGTAATAGACATGACGTTGTTTTTTTCCAGGATTTCGGTAAGCTTTTTGCTGTAATCAATATCGTCCAGCTTTGGACAGCCGATGAAGGTGATTTTATCTTTCATAAACCTGTCGTGAAAACTTCCGCAAGCGTAAGCAGTGCAATCTGCGGCAATCAATACATGAGCATTGTCAAAATAGGGTGCATGAACCGGAACCATCTTAAGTTGTACCGGCCATTGGTGCAGCTCACTTGCCGGACAATTTATTGCTGCCTTATCGTCCGGCGCCGTATCGCGTTCTTCAAACGAAATGGCTCCGGCCGGACAAACCGGCAGACAATTCCCCAAACCGTCACAGTGATCTTCACGGAGAACTTTGGCCTTGCCCTCTACAATGGCAATGGCTCCTTCGTGGCAGGCATCTGCGCAAAGACCGCAGCCGCTGCATATATCAGTGTCTATTTTAATGTTCTTGCGTACCATTCTTGTACCCCTTTCTGCTATTATAATTTTATTGTACTGTATTAATAAAGAGCTTGCTGAGGTTATTTATGAATAATATTGTTTTTTATTTTTCCGGAACCGGAAATAGTTTAAAAGCTGCAAAATCTGTTATAGCCGGACTTGGGGGCGGGGAAATCGTCTCGATGGCAAAACCGCAAGGGCATATCCTGGCAAAACAATACGATACGATAGGCTTTGTCTACCCGACATATTATTGGGGTCTGCCAAAAATAGTAATTGAATTCGTTAATACAATAAAGATAAGCAACAACGAGAACACCTACTTTTATGCAATTGCAACATATGGCAGTAATGAATCCGGCGCGATAACGCGATTGAACGAGTTGTTGCTGAAAAACCACAATATTAAATTAAACTCCGGTCATGGAATAAAGATGTTTTCAAACTATGTCCTTCTGTACAATATGAGGAAACAAGTAGAGAAGATCACAAAAGAATCCGGCGAAAGACTTATTCCAATACTTAATTCTATTAAGAACAAGGAAAACAACACAATAAAAAAATCCAATAAATTTTTTATTGCCATTAATAATGAATTTGTAAAAAAAGTGTCGAAAACAGCAAAAGACTACAAAGTAAGCAATGACTGTTCCGGTTGCGGTATTTGTAAAGAAGTGTGCCCGGTAAAAAATATTCAAATGGTAAACGATAAGCCGCAATTCAGTAACAACTGTGAACAATGTGTTGCGTGTATTCAATATTGTCCTAAAAAGGCACTAAACTACAAAGATAAAACACAAAAAAGAAGAAGGTATACTCATCCGGAAATCGGTTACAAAGAGTTGGCAGAGAGCAATTCAAAATAATGCCGCAAAATCTCCGGGCCAGGCTTGAACGCATACGTGAAACGAAAAAACCAAACAACACTCTTAACATTCCCGTAACGCAGTGCAGGGATTCAGAAAAAGCACCTCCTGCAAAGGCATCGCTTAGTAACCGAAAACACAAAGAATGTTCTGAGTGGAAAGAAGTTGGCTGCAAAACACTATGCCGCACCCTTACCCTTCCATTAGCGCTGCCGGTGATTTTACCGGAAACCCTTCCCCGGCTGCTTCCCGATTTATCGAAAAATCATTCAGATGTTTGTGGTGAATTGCCGCAACCGGATCGTTTTTTATTCTTTGATCTGGAAACTACCGGTTTATCCGGCGGCGCCGGGACAGTTGCTTTTCTTGCCGCTTTTGGGCGTTTTGTCCGTAAAAAGAATACGCAGAAGCGCTATGATAATCTTGAAATAACACAGTTTCTGTTGCTGGATTATCCCGGCGAAAATGATTTTTTGGAAAACGTTCTTTCGGTAATTTCCAATTACGATAAGCCGTTCTTTCTTGTTACGTACAATGGAAAAGCATTTGATACTCCGTTGTTAAGGACACGATGTCTGATGAATGGTTTAATGTTTCCGCAAGTTTTACAGCTTGACCTTCTTCATCCTTCCCGGCGGCTTTGGAAGCGGATTATCTCCGGCTGCTCACAGGCTAATGTCGAAGCTCAGGTACTGGGGCTGGACCGTACCGGTGATACGCCGGGCGCTATGGCGCCTGATATTTGGTTTAACTTTTTACGAAGCGGCGAAGAATTGGAATCCTGCCGGGAGTTGCTTGGAATTTGCGATCACAATGTTAAAGACATTTTCGGCCTTGCTTCGCTGTTCAGGGCTTTTATTGAAATTGCCGTATCTCCCCTGGACGCGGCGGCACGTTTTCGATGTGACGAAGAAAATCTTGCCATGTGTTTCCGGCGCTATGCGGCTGATGAAAAAACGGCCAATCTGTTGCTTGAAGCTGCGGCTAAAGGATATCCCCGTTCATGCCTCAGGCTTGGTTTTGATCTTTTCCGTCAGGGACGTTATGAAGAGGGAAGGGCTGCGTTAAAGCGGCTTACGGAACCTGCTGCTTCGTGGAAGGTTCCCTGTTCAATTACCGTGCAGGCTTTGGTGCTGCGTTCTTTGGCAATCGATGCAGATCGTCGGCTGGGGCAGAAAGATACTGCGTTGAAATATATTGAAATGGCAATGTCCTTGCCGCAATTGCCCGGTGGGTTAAAAGCAGATTTGGAAAGACGGCGGGGGAAATTGGGAGTGGGCAATGAGTAGTCGGCAATACAACAGTAAACATATGTATTTCATCGATGGATTTATCTTTCCATATATTTCTATGCCATTCTATATAGTCAAAATAATTATTTTTTTATACTGCATGGATGCGGCATATGTTTTTTATTCTATTTTAGAAATTATTATTAAACATACAACAGCACCAGCTATTAAACCCAGTAATATACTCCAAAAACCTCCAATTATGTAACCTGATAAAATAGGCATCAGGAAAACAACAGAAAATGCAGAAGCACCTAAAAAATAGCTAATATTCTGGCAGCATAAAGAAACAATAAGAAAATCAATTAATGTACCAATACATAATCCTGTAATAAATGACCATAAACCAAACATATAAAAAGGGTCTATTTCCATATAGACAATTATTGAAAGAATCGGAATTATAATTAAAAAAGGAACACAGGCAAGGATAGCATTATTTTCTGAAATGCCACCTATAATAAAATCAAGAATAGTTCCCAAAAGAAAACCTAAAAATGTAATTTCGAATATGTAACCAAAAATCATGCAAACAATAGGTAGTATAAAATATAATGGAATTAAATAATTTTTTCCGTCTTTTCCGGTATAGAGAATACAGATTGGTATTGCACCTATTCCAATACCTGTAACAATTACGAAAAAGATATGTAAATACGGACTTAAATATGCAATACTGAACAAAACACCATAAATCATAAAACACATAAAAAATACATCTATAAAACAAATTAGCGGCTTCATTTTCTTTCTAAAAATGCTTTTTAAAACAGAATAAATAAAACCAATGCATAAAACCAATGTCAATGCAGCTA
>Ga0082212_10013938_pt1 | contig 10035 bp, 8 predicted proteins | sample TergutNt197P3_FD_71548 | JGI IMG/M metagenome (GOLD analysis project Ga0082212, IMG submission 71548) | Neocapritermes taracua P3 segment gut microbial communities from Petit-Saut dam, French Guiana - Nt197 P3 | ecosystem: Host-associated > Arthropoda: Insects > Digestive system > Gut ... | reverse complement strand
TGGCAAGAGCATTTCTCCGCCCGGTAAATAGATATTGACAAACTGCCCCGCTGTCGCGGCTCGCGCGATTTCCGGGGCTTCAAAGCAAATTTTATATATACCGGAACCGATTTCCTCATTCTTCGTTATTCTGTATTCTCCGCGTTCCGCTTTTTTCATATTCGAGTGAACCCCTGCTCCTTAAAATTCCTACCTGCAACAACCTTCTTCCACTAACACCGGCCTAAAAACACTCTGGTAACCTCACAACGCGGAGCCGATTTCATCCCGCATCTGTACCGCCACCTTATATGCTGACTCTCCGATGCTACATGCTCCCTTACCGCTCATTTTCCACGCGCCAATGATACCCCTTGAGGAATTAACTATCGCTCCCCTTCCATTTGAGTCAAAAAACCGGCGAATATCTTTCGCTCCCGCGCCCTGCGCGCCGTAGCCCGGCACAAGGAAAAATGTATGCGGCATGAGGTCACGCAGCCTGGCTCCGGTCTCAGGATGAGTAGCGCCTACGACCGCGCCTACCTTGCTGTATCCCTGCAGCCCCATCATCCCCTGAGCCTTGCCCCATTCACTCACGAGGGCGGCAACATGTTCGTAGAGAGGAATCGCCTGCAAATCCTGGCCATCACCGGGTATTACCTTCAGATCCTGAATATCAGCGCTTCCCGGATTACTCGTTTTGACCAGAATAAAAACACCCTTTTCACGCTCTTTTATAGCATCCAGAAAAGGGCTAATGCTGTCTGTACCGAGATAAGGGTTTAACGTAACCGCGTCTTCATCCCAGATTTCATATTCTCTTCCGAACAAAGCCGCCGATCCCAGATGCCCCGCGTACGCGGCCGCGGTCGAGCCAATATCACCTCTCTTTATATCCCCTATCACCATCAGGCCCTTGTCGGCCGCGTATCTGGCCGTCATTATATACGCGCGTATCCCGTCAAGTCCGTACCTCTCATAAAAAGCGATATTTGGTTTCACAGCAGGCACTATTCCGGCTACCGCATCGATGATTTCACAGTTAAACCGAAATAGCGCAAACGCCCCCGCCTGCACAGTCTCGCCTTTGCTTTTCGCCGCTTCAAAAAAGAACTCCTCGGGTACTACGTCCGGCGTCGGGTCAAGGCCGACCAAAATAGGCGCTTTCAAACTTTCGATTTTCTTTATCAGCCTGTCAATCATCCTCACCCTCTCCTACGTTATCGTAAGTATCTATCATAATAAAATACTATTTCAAATATCATTTTTAACTTTTTTCACGATCCTGCCGTACACCCGCATTCCGTCAAACGGAGTGTTACGGGCCTTTGACCGGAACTTTGACACGTCTATCGCATAAGGAGTTTCTAAATCGAGTTCTATGAAAGCATCCTCCCGGGGAAGCCCGATAATCTCCGCCGGCCTGATGCTCATTAATTCAACGAACCGTTCCAAAGAAATCAGCTCGCTTTTAACAAGCACCGTGTAGGAAATCGGTAACGCTGTTTCAAGACCAATGACTCCGTTTGCCGCCTCTTCGAAAGGCAGGTCTTTCGCCGCCGGTTCATGCGGCGCGTGATCAGTCGCGATACAGTCGATCGTTCCGTCGATCAGCCCGCCGATTACAGCCAGCCGATCTTTTTCTGTTCTGAGCGGAGGATTCATCTTCGCGTTTGCCGCTTTTAGCTCCACGTCAGCCTCAGTCAATGTAAAGTAGTGCGGCGCGGTCTCGCATGTGACAGGCAGTCCCTCCGCTTTAGCGCCTCTTATCAATGAGAGGCTCTCAGCAAGGCTGATATGTTGGAAGTGAAATCTCGCGTTTGTTTTTCTCGCGAGCCCGATATCCCTGCGTACTATATCTGCTTCCGGCTCGGCATGGCTCATGACCGGCAGCCCAAGCCGAACAGCCGCTTCGCAAACTTTTTCCATAAGTCCGTAATCGTACAGAGTTTTTCCATCCTCGGTGATTCCGCAGACACCATGCCCTGTCAGTTCGCGGCAAAGCGTGTCAGTCCTGTCCAGCGCGTCGAAATCAACGAGCTCTTTTCCGGCCTGACCGATCGTCATGGCCGACGCCGCGAAAACGTACACGCCGGATTTCTTCGTCGCGGCTTCGTCGTCTTTGACTCCTCGCTGTCCGCTACGCGGAGCACCGCCGCGCTCCCGCCCTATCCGGTCGATCGCGAGCAAAGTTTCGTCATTGTCTATCGCCGGCCGGGTATTCGGCATCATGCATACCGCGCGGTATCCGCTTTCGGCAGCCGCCCTAACGCCGCTTTCTATATCTTCTTTTTCCGGGAATCCCGGCTCGCGAAAATGCACATGCAGATCCACAAAAGCCGGTATTCGCGCAAAATGCCCCACTGGAATGAAAACCCCCTAAAACATCACGATCTCATCGCAGTATTTACAACGGTATTCTTCCATCATCGGATCAACCAGCAGAAAAATATGCGGTATCTCAGGTTCGACGGAAGTCACGCAGCGTGGATTTTTGCACTTAATAACATTCGTCACTTCAGTAGGCAAATTCAGTTTCACCTTTTTCACAAGCTCTCCGTTTTCGATATAGTTGACCGTCGCCCCGCAGTCGATCAATCCGAGCGCCGCCAAATCCACATTTGATAAATTGTCAAATTTGATGACGTCTTTTCGTCCGAGCTTGTTACTTTGCGCGTTCATGATCAAAGCGACCATATCGCCTTTTTTATCGGCGTTCAGATATGTCAGCACCTTCAGGCCCGTCCCGGCGCGCAGGTGATCTATCACTATTCCGTTTTCTATCGCGTTGACTTCCATGTACAGTCCTCCATTTTTGTTTTACATCTGGATTGCTTCGCTTCGCTCGCAATGACATCTTTCAGTATCTATCTTTCCCTGTATATCTCTCAGTATCTCTCTGTACATTTCTGTACATTTCTGCACATTTTTTCCGTACACATCTTTCCACACTACTCAAACATCAATTCCGAGGAGAGCTAGAATCAGAGCCATGCGAATATACATACCGTTCTTCGCCTGTTTGAAATACATGGCTCTCGGATCCTTATCCACCTCATAAGCTATTTCATTTACGCGCGGCAGCGGATGCATGACAATCATATCTGAGCGCGCCGGCCGCATTTTTACAGCGTCCAGTATATAGCTGTCTTTCAGCCTGATATAATCCTCCTCGTTGAAAAACCGTTCCTTCTGGACCCTTGTCATATACAGGACGTCAAGCCGGTCGATAGCGCCGCCAAGCGTGCGCGTTTCCACATAAGAGCAGTTTTTCCCCGCGTCTATATCGTGAATCACGTATGAAGGCACGCGCAGTTCCTCCGGTGAGATCAGATAAAACTCTATATCATCATAGGAGCTCATAGCCTTGATCAGCGAGTGCACCGTCCGGCCGAATTTTAAATCGCCGCAAAGGCCGACCTTGAGACGGTCAAGCCTCCCTTTTTCACGCCTGATCGTCATCAGGTCCGTCAATGTCTGGGTCGGGTGATGATGCCCTCCGTCGCCGGCATTTATCACAGGGACGTCCGAAACCTGCGCCGCCACAAGGCAGCTGCCCTCTTTCGGATGCCTTATCACGGTAAGATCCGCATAACATCCCACCGTCCTGACCGTATCCGCAATGCTTTCCCCTTTCGCCGACGAACTGCTCTGCGCTTCGGAAAACCCGATACACTGCCCGCCAAGTTTCAGCATAGCCGCTTCAAACGACAATCGCGTCCTGGTGCTTGGCTCAAAGAAAAGCGTGGCGAGTATCTTTCCCGCGGCTTTGCCTTTCATCTTTTCAGGATCGTCCGAAATCATATCAGCCATATCGAACAGCGACTGCTGCTCCTGAACCGAGAAGTCACAGGGTTCCAGCAGGTTTCGCCCCTTTAGATCTTTTAGCGCTTTTGTATCATTGTCTCCCATCAATACCTCCTGAATCCCTTTCCGCGCAAAAAAAATCTCCCTTGCGGGAGATTTTCACTATATTTACTGCAAATACTCTGTCCATTTCAAGATATTGTACCAGATATTGAGTGTCCGTCAATAGCTTCTTTCATTTTTTTATCGTCTTTTTAACTGATTTTTATCGGTCTCCGTACATTTTTTCATAATAATCCTGATATTCGCCGCTTACGATCCTTTCCCACCAGGTCTTATTATCGAGATACCATTCGATCGTCATTTTGATCCCGTCCGCGAACATCGTTTCAGGAGCCCATCCGAGCTCCGCCGTGATTTTTGCCGGCTCGATCGCGTATCTCATATCGTGGCCTTTCCTGTCGGTCACATAGGTTATTAACGATTCGGGTTTGCCGAGATACGACAGTATGAGCTTCACTATTTCTATATTTTTCATCTCATTATGGCCGCCGATGTTGTAAACCTCGCCGATCCTGTCCGAACGCGCGACCATATCGACGGCCTTGCAATGGTCGTCGACATAGAGCCAGTCTCGGACATTGAGCCCCTCACCGTAGACCGGAAGCTGCTTTTCGGCGAGGCAGTTCGCTATCATCAGCGGTATCAGTTTTTCCGGGAACTGATACGGCCCGTAATTGTTCGAACAGCGTGATATCGTAGCGGGCATACCGAATGTACGGATATACGCCTGTACCAACAGGTCCGCTGCCGCCTTTGAAGCCGAGTACGGTGAACTTGTATGTATCGGCGTCTCTTCCGTAAACAGAAGGTCGGGCCTGTCCAAAGGCAGATCACCGTAAACTTCATCCGTGCTTACCTGATGAAAACGCGGCACAGAGAATTTTCTGGAAGCGTCCATAAGCGTCTGGGTTCCAAGGATATTAGTCCTTAGGAATATGCCAGGGTCTTCGATCGACCGGTCGACATGGGATTCTGCCGCAAAGTTGATAACTATGTCAAATTTCTCTTTCTCAAAAAGCTTTTCGACCGCTTCCCTGTCGGTGATGTCAGCTTTGACAAAGCGAAACCTGCCGTCCTCAAGCGCTTCTTCAAGCGTTTCCAGATTGCCGGCATAGGTCAGAGAATCCAGCCCGACGATTTCATCGTCAGGGTATTTCGCCAGTTCGTAATATACAAAGTTCGCGCCGATGAAGCCGGCGGCTCCCGTTACAAGAATTTTCATAGGTTTATATTCTCCAATCCTAAAGCGGCGGCGGTTAATCAGTCTTCAAGCAGCGATAAAATATATTGTCCATACTCGGTCATGGATAGCTCTTCACCCACCGCCCTGAGGCCTTCGTCGTTTACAAAGCCTTTGCGCCAGGCGATCTCCTCGAGGCAAGCCACGTAAAGGCCCTGCCTTGACTGTACCGCCTCTACAAATTCAGAAGCTTTGAGAAGCCCGACCGGCGAGCCCGTATCCAGCCATGCCATACCGCGTCCCAGCAGCTCCACCTTCAGCAGCCCGCGGCTCAGATATTCATTGTTGACCGATGTGATCTCGATCTCGCCTCTGGCGGAAGGCTTTACTTCCTTCGCGATTTTTACCACATCGTTGTCGTAGAAATACAGCCCCGGTACAGCGTATTTCGATTTCGGATTCGCGGGTTTCTCCTCTATGGAAATGACATTATTATTATCGTCAAACTCGACCACGCCGAATTCACGCGCGTCCGCTACCGGATACCCGAAAACCGTAGCCCCCTCATCCCTGGCTACCGCGCGTTCGAGTACGCTTGACAGCGACTGCCCGTAAAACACGTTATCGCCAAGCAAAAGGCAGACCCGGTCGTCTCCTATATGTTCTTCGCCCAGAATGAAAGCGTCCGCAAGCCCTCTGGGGGCTGTCTGTATTTTGTATGAAAACCTGACGCCGATTTTAGCCCCGTCGCCTAGAAGCTTTTCATACTGCCCGATATCTTCAGGGGTCGATATGATCAGGATATCCTTGATGCCCGCCAGCATTAAAACCGATAGCGGATAATAAATGAGAGGTTTGTCAAAGACGGGAAGCAGCTGCTTTGATACCGCTTTCGTCATAGGGTAAAGACGGGTGCCTTTACCTCCTGCAAGTACAATGCCCTTTATGTTTTTCAATAGCGCCTCCTTATGCTGATTTTTGGACAATATCGCGGAAATCCGCTGTTAATCATTTGTCTGCGGCCCATCCGTGCCAGTTGTGTCCGCCGTGTCCGCGCTCTCAGGCTTCGGGACGTCAGGCTTGGTCGCGGACAGATAGTCTGTATGAACCCAGCCGCCGCCATCTTCAAGCAATACGAAAGCCCAATCGTCATTTCCTGAAACCGAGCCGATCTGCCAGACCGAAGTCCCTACGGGGATCGTCCCGTAAGACTTATAGTCCGTGTCGGGACCGCATCTCACATTAAGTTCGTCAGTGTTATAAAACAATACCGCGTTATCGAGAAAACTATCGGGAACGACAGAGTTTGATGACTTGCTCTCATCGGGATCAAACGGGATCGTACCGAATAGGAAGGGGCTTGGATTGCCGTTTCCGCCAACTGTTTGATTCAGCATCACGATAAAGGCTCCCGCCTGCACAACCGTATAGCCCTCGGTATCTATGCCGGCGCCGACCGCCCTGACAGCGAACGACTTCGCGTCACTGCCGAAAACCCTAAAAGTCATCATCAAAGCCGTCGTAGCTTCATCGCGGCCGCCGTCAGTCCATTCATCCATTATGAAGCCTTCGCCGTAATCTACTTCTCTTGACTGGCCCTGATACAGATCCAGTATGACCTCCCTGCCGTCCTCGCCGCCCCAGACGTATTCTCCGAAATATCTGGGCCCGAACATATCAGAAGGATAGACAGCCGGCTGCAGCTCACACTTGCCGTCGGCCGTGAACCTGAGCATCAGGTATTCGCTGTCGTTGTAGATGCCGAACCAGTCCCCTATGATACGAAACGCAGCGGGTACTACGACCGGAGCGGGTTCTTCCGCCGATGCTGTATCTTCAGGGCTTTCGCCTGTAATGCCCTCTTTTACCAGGGAACATCCGGGCAGTCCGAAAGCCAAAATTGCCGCGATTAGAAAAGCTATCTTTTTCATGAGACCATTCTACTATATATTCGTGCGCAATAGCTATATCTTTAGAGTGCTTCTTTTGTACCCGATCCTGCCGATAATGTATTCGGCGCCGTTTCTCGCGCCGTCGCCCAGGTTGTAGATATTCTTTTCCACGATTTCCGTGATGCGCCCTGCCCACTCGTCTTTTTCGCGCATCAGCCTATCGCAGATGTCTCCGATACCGCTCAGGTCAGAGACATCAACCGATACGCCGATTTCATCCCTTAGGGATATATCAAGCGGAACCAGAGGGATTTTCTTGTAGTTGGGGTTCATGACCTTCATCGGCGTATTGACAAAGAGCGACGGTTTTTTCGTGGTATAGCTGTACTCCTGAGCGACCGTTGACCAGTCGGTCACTACGATATCCGATGTATATATCGATTCATTTGATGAAAAATCCGTCTCGAGTTCGATATCCTTTCCCAGTCGGCTCCCGTAAAGCTCTTTAATCCTGTCTATCTTGTTCGGAAAGCGTTTTACGAATTCCGGATGGGGCCTTATGATGATATCCCAGCCCCTGCCCGAGAGCCCGTCAATCAGTTCCACAAGAGAATAGTCGAGCAGGTTATCCCTCTGCCATGAAGGCGCGATGAGAATCTTCTTCCTGGCATTTTCTTTTTGCGTCGTCTTTTTCACCCGTTCGCTCAACTCGTCGAGCAAAGCGTATCCAGTCTCAACCAACGTCTTTTGCGGCAAGCCGTATACGTATTCCGTCTGCCTTATCTCTTCCAGCCGATTCGGCCCGCTCAGAAAAACTGTATCGAAGCGGTCGATCGCGCCCTCCCGCAGCACCAGGTGCAGCGAAGTCATGTGGTGGTCGGTATATATATATTCTGTGTCCTTTCGCACAAGGGAACGCACGAGGTGATACTTATCGAGGTCGGGCGTCGTCATCACGAAAACGTCGGCGTCCATCTTCATAAACAGCGCCACCAGGTCTTTTTCATTGGCGTAATACGCTCTGATTCTTTCTTCTTCCGATTTGAATATCTTATCGTCCGGGTCGCTCGTAATATAATGAACAACGATATCGCTGTTTTTTATAATGTACTCGATATACCCTTTGAAATACTTGTAAAACCCGCTCGCTTCGGAATAGAATACGAGTTCATGTTTGTTATCCTTTGCGAAAAACCTTCTCATATCTTCTTTCGATCTTTCCGCCAAGAGTCTTTTCCTGATACGTGCTGCTCTTTTCTCTTCGGGCGTTTCCCTGCGCATCTCTTCTAATGCATCATAGTCCACATATTTTTTGGGATTGTATATCAGATTACAGATACCCAGGACAGGGATTGAAAGGAGATTGCTCGCTGTCCAGTAGAGACCGAGACCGCCTGGCAGTACGGAAGCGAAATACGCCGAGAAAGCTACCAGAAAAATTGCCATCCCCCACTTCCCCGCAAAGCCGGTATTTTGCTGCAGGACATTGAACTTGTTTTGTACCAGGGAAAGCAGCAGCGCGCTTACAGCGGACATAATGGGGATGATTACGGAAACGCTTGCGATAGACGGAGCGACCGACAGGTTGATACCGAAAAAGTCCATGTTTAGAGCCAGGGCTGCCTGAACAGCCGGCTCAGCGCCCGGGACGTCCGCGAAAGCTTCGGGGACCCTTCTCATCTCCTCAAGCGTCAGCATCTGGCCCGCAAACCCCAGATCCTGTCCCGCCATTCCCAAAAGTTCCGCTGCCCGGTCAGCGAGGGAAGATATCATCTGCGAATTAAGATGAAGCAAATGCTGAAGCGGATTGTAAATAACATTAATAAGCCCCAGAATAATCGGAATCTGCACAAGCAGCGGCAGCATTCCCGCGACAGTGCTGTATTTTTCCCGTTTATACAGTATACGGATTTCTTGTGCAATCAACTCGCCATTGCCGCTGTTATACCTTTTAATATCGTCAAGTTCAGGCGCCATCCGTACCATTTTGATTGAGTTCTTCTGCGCAATTACAGAGAGCGGAAAAAGGATGATCTTTGTCAAAAGTGTGAATAAAATGACGGCTGCTCCGTAACTGCCGACCCATATATAGCACCAGTACATGAGATATCCGAGAGGAATGCCAATCAAGTCATTAATTATACTCATCCGCTGTAAAAATCCCTTTCTTCCTACAAAATTCTCCCGAATATTTTAACACACTATCACCGTATAAGCCTTAACCGGAATATTACAAGTTAAAACCAAAAACAGGCTTCTACTCTCTGTATCATATTCGGTTGCGCTCGTATGATATAATTCCGTGCATGGTATTCAGTTCCGTAGTATTTTTATTCATATTCCTTCCGCTTGTGCTGCTCGTTTATTATGTTCTGCCCGGCAGGAAGGCAAAAAACATCGTCCTGGTAGCGGCGAGCCTGATTTTCTATTTCTGGGGTGAGGATAAACTGCTGGTTATCCTTCTCGCTTCGGTTTTGATTAACTACCTCAGCGGACTGCTTATTTCAAGAACTAAAGACTCAATAATATATTGCCGCCTATCGCTTACTCTTGGCATATTACTTAATCTCGCTTTACTCGGGTATTTTAAGTATTTCGACTTCGTAATTCAGATTTTTAACTCTACTCTTAATACCGGCATCCCGCTTAGAAACATCATCCTCCCGATCGGAATCTCTTTCTTTACCTTTCAAGGTATGACTTATATCATAGACTTGTATAACAGGAAATTTGAGGTACAGAAAAACCTGCTCAAACTCTGTCTTTATATCGCAATTTTTCCGCCGCTTATCGCCGGCCCTATACTCAGGTACGCTGATGTGAATGAGATGATTGACGGGAGGCGTGAATCCGTTTCGTTGTTCACTGAAGGTATATCACGGTTCGTCTGCGGCCTTGCGAAAAAAGTTCTGATTGCCAATAACGTCGCCCTCATATGCGACGCAGTATTCAGCGCGCCGGTTGAAGCACACAGCGCCGCTTCCCTTTGGATTGGAGCTTTAGCATATACCTTTCAAATATACTTTGACTTCTCAGGCTACAGCGATATGGCGATAGGCCTCGGCCTGATGTTCGGTTTCCGCTTCAAGGAGAATTTCGAACATCCTTATGAAT
>Ga0082212_10013937_pt1 | contig 10035 bp, 10 predicted proteins | sample TergutNt197P3_FD_71548 | JGI IMG/M metagenome (GOLD analysis project Ga0082212, IMG submission 71548) | Neocapritermes taracua P3 segment gut microbial communities from Petit-Saut dam, French Guiana - Nt197 P3 | ecosystem: Host-associated > Arthropoda: Insects > Digestive system > Gut ... | reverse complement strand
AAACGCAAAAAAAAAAGTGATTCGCATTTTTTTCTGTACCGGGCGACAGCGCTTTAAAAATCTACATCTTCGAAATGGTCGACGACGATTACAATGTGGTTGAAATAATCGAAGGGGTCGGCACAGCGTTCGAAAGCGTCAGGTATGCGGACATGGACGGCAACGGCGTCCTCGAGATCATTGTCGGCTGGCAGATGAGCGCGGGGCTCAAGCATATGTCGATTTTTTCGCTTAGGGATTTTCACAATATTTTACTGGCGAACGCGGAGTTTTCATGGCTTACTGTTTGTGATATGACAGGGGACGGCAGCGATGACGTCGTCGTACTGAGGCTTCCATCGGTAGAGACGGGCGCCGTAGCGGAGATATTCCACCTGATGCCGGACGGCGAGCTTGTAAGAGCGGAAACAAGATTGTCAAGCGGTATTGATACAATATCGCGCGTTTTAACAGGCAGGCTGATCGACGGAGTCCCGGCTCTGTTCATTGAAAGCGAAGGCAGATTTGACGAGGGCGGGCTCGTTACAGACGTCTGCGTTTATTTCGACGGCAATTTCACGAACATTTCCATTCATGGAGCAAGCGGAATCAGCGAAGAGACGGTCCGGACGCATATGCTCAGCACAGATATAAATGAAGACGGTATTATTAAGGTACCGATACCGAGGCTTCTCAAAGCGCAATCGGAGACGCCGTATTACGCAATCGACTGGTATGTTTTCGACAGTACGGGGGACAGTCGGCTTTCGCTTACTACGTACCACAATATAAATGACGGGTGGTTCCTGATACTGCCGTTTGACTGGCGCGGAAAGGTCTCGCTGAGGAGGGACGATGCGGTAGCGGGCGAAAGGTCGATAATATTTTCGTTCATAGCCGGAGACGACGGCCCGTATGAGGATTTTCTCAAGATATATAAACTGTCAGGCGGCCAGGCTGAAGACCGGGCGATGCAGCCGGGGCGGGTCATGATACTGTCCGAAGGTTCGGCGGTATACGCGTTTGAGCTGCTCGCCGCTCCAAACAGTTTCGGATTGACTATAAATGAGACGCTGATAAAAGAGAATTTCAGGCTTATCTATTCCGACTGGCTTACAGGATAGCCATTACTGATTCCACTGCAACAACTTAGGATTGAGAGGTTTGTTCAATGAAAAAGATACTGGTACTTGAGGATGAGACGAGCATACGCAGCTTTGTAGTGATCAATCTCAACCGGGCGGGATACGAAGTGATCGAGGCCGGGACGGGCGCGGAAGCGTTTGAACAGCTTCGGATACACCCTGACATAAAAGTCGCTATACTCGATATCATGCTGCCGGATGTGGACGGTTTTGAAGTATGCCGGAAAATCCGCGCCGCCGATCCGCATATCGGCATCATCATGCTCACCGCGAGGACACAGGAGATGGACAAGGTCACGGGGCTGATGACGGGAGCTGACGACTACGTGACAAAACCGTTTTCCCCCGCCGAGCTTACAGCCCGCATAGACGCTCTGTTCCGCAGGACAGGGGCGGCGGGGCTTGCGGAGACCGGCGAGATAGTCCAGGGGCCTTTCCGCCTCAACACGCGCAACAGGACCCTGGAAAAAAACAGCGTCCGTATAAAACTCACGCAAGTAGAGTATTCGATCATGAAGATGTTTATGGACAATCCCGGCAAAGCCCTGTCCCGCGAAGACATACTCAACACAGTGTGGGGGCGCGACTATTTCGGCGAACTGAAGATCGCCGACGTTAACATAAGGCGCCTTCGCATAAAGATAGAGGATGACCCGACGAACCCGATATATATAACGACAGTCTGGGGATACGGCTACAAATGGGGGCTTTAATCAATTAACATTACTTCTTCGGGTAAGGGGAGCGCATACTTGGGAAGGTTTTTCAGGGTATTCAGAGGGGGGCTGAGACAGCGGTGGCTGAGAGGCACGATGCTGATCGTGCTCACAGCAGTAGCGCTGGCGGTCATATTGCTCTCGGTAGTAATATACAGCTACTACTACTCGACTATACGCACAGGGCTTGAAGCGAAAGCGAAGACCGCGACGGACTTTTTCGCCAACTACGTCGACAGGTCTTACGCTGATTATTACAACAGCGCTTACAAGTACACAGAAACGTTCAAGGAAAACGACAAGCTTGAACTGCAATTTTTAAACGCCGACGGAAGTATCATGATATCCTCGTTTACCATAACGTCGGGAACGGTGCCGGACACGCCGGACGTTACGGAAGCGATAGAAATGCGCAGGATATCCTCATGGGTAGGCAGGCGCTCATCTACCGGCGAACGCGTGATGGCAGCCTCTGCGCCGATGATTTACGCGGACGGAGAGGTCATAGGCGTCATGCGCTATGTCACAAGCCTCCGCCGGGTCGACATGCAGGTGTTTCTGAACCTTCTCGCCGTGATAGGCGTCGGAGCGCTGTTCCTCCTGCTCGTATTATCGCTGAACCTTATATTTATCCGGTCGGTCATCACGCCGGTCAGCGAAATCACTAAAATGTCAAAACGCATAGCCGAGGGCAGCTACGGCGTTCAGATAGGCAATAACTACCGCGATGAGATAGGGGAGATGGTCGAGTCGATCAACGAGATGTCTCTTAAGATAGCGCAGACGGAAAAAATCCAGACAGAGTTCATTTCATCGATATCGCACGAACTCAGGACGCCACTGACCGCAATAACAGGCTGGGGCGAAACGCTGACATATAACGAGCAGCTCGACGACGAATCGAAACGCGGCATAGCGATAATGCTCAAAGAAGCGCGGCGCCTCACAAAAATGGTCGAGGAGCTGCTTGAGTTCACCCGTATGGAAGACGGGCGTTTTACTCTGAACATCGAGATGATAGACGTCGCCGCCGAGCTCGAGGACGCTATTTTCACTTTCCGCGAGGTGCTGCACCAGGACGAGCTCGAGTTCGATTATGAGTCGGACATGTCGGATGAAGCCCCGCTTATACCGGGAGACCCGAACAGGCTCAAGCAAGTGTTCCTGAACCTGTTTGATAACGCCCTTAAATACGGGCGCGAAGGGAAACGGATCGAAGTCACAATAACAATGAGCGGCGAGTTCGTAAAAATAGGTATCCGCGATTACGGTCCGGGCGCGCCGGTCGACGAACTTGAGATTCTGAAGATGAAGTTTTATAAAGGCAGCAACGCTAAAGAACGCGGCAGCGGCATCGGGCTCGCAGTTTGCGACGAGATCATAAAGTATCATGGCGGCAGCATGGAGCTGGCTAACCCCGACAGCGGCGGTTTTCTGGTTACGATATATCTGCCGGTGAACATCGCGGCCGGCAGCGTTGATTAGGGGACGCAGACCGGCGGAGAGCGTCGCAGTCAGAAGTTCGTCCCCGCAAGCTAAGATATACATAAGCAAATATTCAGCAACGGAAAGGTAAATGATTCATAATGCCGAGAGATAAAAAAAGTAAGGATTTCCGTACCTCAATAGGGGGGCAGGCGCTCCTCGAAGGGATAATGATGCGGGGGCCGAAAAAGCAGGCAATCGTTGTAAACACTAAGGACGGGTTCGTAACTAAGACCGAGGATATAAAGTTACTTAAAGATAAGTACCCGATCGTCGGATTTGTGTTTATCAGGGGCGTGATCAACTTCGCAAGCTCGATGAGCATCGGCGTTAGGGCTATGATGTTCTCGGCGGATCAGATCCCGGAGGAGGAACAGGAGGAAGAATCGAAGTTCGACAGTTGGGTCAATAAGAAGCTGGGAAGCGAAAAAGCGGAGAAAGCGCTTGTCACTATTTCGGTAGTTCTCGGCATAGCGCTGTCGGTCGGATTATTTATACTGCTGCCGACATTCCTCGCGGGGCTGCTGTCGCGAGTTATCGAACAAAGGCTCCTGAAAAACCTGCTCGAAGGCGTTTTGCGTATAGTTATTTTCCTTGCGTATATGTGGCTGGCGACGCGCCTGAACGATATAAAACGGGTCTGGGCATATCACGGGGCGGAGCATAAGGCAATATTTTGCTATGAAAAGGGCCTCCCGCTTACTACTGATAATGTAAGGGAACAGTCAAGGCTGCACCCGCGATGCGGTACCAGCTTCCTGTTTATAGTCATGATAGTCAGTATACTGGTTTTCTCATTCACAAGCTGGAATAATGTATGGGTCCGCATAGGGCTCAGGCTCCTGCTTCTGCCTGTAGTTGTGGCGATCAGCTATGAGGTGATCAAGCTGGCAGGAAGGTATGACAACATAGTCACGAGGATAGTGTCCGCACCCGGCAAAGCTTTGCAGCGCCTGACTACGCGCGAGCCGGACGATGAAATGATCGAGACGGCGATAGAAGCGCTGAAGCTCGTAATACCCGAAGACTCCGCCGAAGCAGAGTGGTAGAATTGCAGGAGTAGGGGGCGGATTCCATATCCGCCCGACAGGTACCAGGCAATCGCTGATAAATCCGAACACGTGTCAATCTGAGCTTGCGAAGAATCTCAATCGAAGGAACGCTAAAGATGGTCATATGAATGGATACATATAACGACATATACCTCAGGGCGCGGAAGAGCCTGCGGCTGGCGGGGATCACGGCGTCCGACCTGGAAACAAGGCTCATAGTCGCGCGCGCGGCGGGGAAGACCCGCGAGGAACTTCTCGCGGCAAGCAGGCTTTATGTATCGGATAACGCCGTATCTGCCGCTGTGGACGAAATGGTGGAGCGTAGGATAGCGGGCGAACCGGTTGCGTACATTCTCGGCGAATGGGAGTTCTACAGCCTGCCTATAATCGTAAATAAAGCAGTCATGATACCGCGCGCCGATACCGAACTGCTTGCGCAAGAAGTGATAAAGCTGGTAAAACGGCGAGGCGGCCAGGCGCGATTCCTCGACCTCTGCGCGGGCAGCGGGTGCGTAGGGCTTGCGGTGGCGGCGAATGCGCCTGAATGCCGCATAGTTTTAGCGGATAACTCGGAGCAGGCCCTTTCAATATGCCGGGCAAACATGCTCAAAAACAACCTCAGCCGAAACATCACCGCCTTCGAAGCGGACGTACTGGAACCCCCGCCTGCGCTTCTCGGAGCGTTTGACGTGATCGGCAGCAACCCGCCGTATATTCCGACGCGAGATTTGGACAGCCTCGATATTTCTGTCCGCGACCATGAACCGGTCAGGGCGTTTGACGGCGGGCCGGACGGACTATATTTTTTCCGCGCGATCGCCGCGAACTGGGCGTCGCTGCTGAAAGCGGGCGGGAACCTCGCGTTTGAGTGCGGTGCGGGACAGGCGTCGGCGGTACGCGAGATCCTGTCGGACAGCGGGTTTCGCGATATAAGCGTCTTTCTTGACACGCAAGGCATAGAACGCGTCGTAGTCGGGACGATGGACAGTTGACAGTTGACAGTTGACAGTTGACAGTTGACAGTTGACAGTTGAGAGTTGAGAGTTGAGAGTTGAGAGTTGAGAATCGAGGGACGGGCTCGATTTGATATTGTGCAATAAATATAAAGAAGGGAAATAAAGAAATGGCTGAAAAGAAAAAATATATACCTGCGGAACCGGCGGACGACAAAAAGAAAGCCCTGGAGACCGCGATTTTGCAGATAGAAAAGAACCACGGCAAAGGCTCTATAATGCGCCTCGGAGACAGGCAAACCGTACACGTCGACGCTATACCTACCGGGTCGATATCGCTGGACTTCGCATTAGGCATAGGCGGCGTCCCGAAAGGCAGGATAGTAGAGATATTCGGCCCGGAATCCTCCGGGAAAACAACGCTCGCCCTGCATATCATCGCGGAAGCGCAGGCGATGGGCGGTGAAGCCGCTTTTGTCGACGTGGAACACGCGCTGGAACCTGCGTACGCCCGAGCGCTCGGGGTCGACATCGACAATCTGCTGATATCCCAGCCCGATATGGGCGACGACGCGCTGGCGATAACGGAACTTCTGGTCCGTTCAGGCGCGGTGGACGTCGTAGTGATAGACTCCGTAGCGGCGCTCGTACCGAGGAGCGAGGTGGAAGGCGACATTGGCGACGCCAGCGTCGGCGTCGTCGCGCGGCTTATGTCTCAGGCGCTGCGCAAGCTGGCAGGCTCCATATCAAAGACCAACTGCGTTGTTATATTCATCAATCAACTGCGTGAGAAGATCGGCGTCACATACGGCAACCCGGAGACGACGCCGGGCGGGCGCGCGCTGAAATACTTTGCCAGCGTACGTATAGACGTGCGCCGTTCAGAAGCCTTGAAAACAGGCACGGAAACCGTCGGCAACCGGACGAGGGCGAAGATAGTCAAAAATAAAGTCGCGCCGCCGTTCCGCGAAGCCGAGTTCGATATAATGTTCGGCGAGGGAATATCAAAATTCGGCGAACTGATAGATCTTGGCGTCAGGCTCGGGCTTATCGAAAAGGGCGGCGCCTGGTACACTCTGGGCGAAATGCGTTTTCAGGGGCGCGATAATGTGAAAGAGTATCTTAAGGAGAACCCTGAAGCAGCGGATGAACTTGAGGCGAATATCCGCCGTGACTGGTTGAAACTTATGACGCCGCAGGAAAAGGCGGCGGCGAAAGCCGCAGGCCGCCCCGTCGACATCGACGCCGAAGACTTCGAAGGCTGATGTAGGGGCGCTTATCAGTGCGTCTCCAAGACGCGTTCCGCTTGCGGGGCTGCTGTTCAGGGGGTATCCGGTAAACTGCTTTTTTGCAGCTCAAAAAGTCGTGTATTGGTATATTTACAGTCGCCACCGATCCGCTACAAAGAATCGCTTCAAAAAATCAGTTACCGGATACCCCCTGAACAGCAGCCCTGCAGGATTTCGTGTCATTCTGAGCCGCAGGCGAAGAATCTCACTAATATTAACGGTTCATCTGACAAAACAAGGGAAATCGTTAAAAAAGTAAGGATAGTAAGGAAATGAAAATCGAAAACGTGGAGAAAACGGAGAAAAGTAAGGAAATCTTCACCATAAACTTCGATAATGGAACTAATATTAAAGTTAGCACAACGCAAATAGCGGATTTCGGGCTTTATTCCGGGCGTGAGCTTACAGACGAAGAATACATTGGATTAAAAAGCGCGATTGAGCGCAGCTCTTCGAAAGCGAGAGCGCTGCGTATCCTCGGAAACAGGAGTTTGTCTGCGAAGGACATGGAAAGGCGGCTTGTAAGCAAAGGAGAATCCGCGGATACGGCGCAGGAAACGGTAGAATGGCTTGTCGAAAATAAAATGATAAACGACAGCGAGTACGCCGTGTCGATAGCACGCCATTACAAGGCGAAGGGATACGGCCCGATGCGCATTAAAGATGAACTGTACAAACGCGGCATACCGCGAGAAATGTGGGAGAGCGCTATGAACGGTACTGTCGGCGGAGCTGACGGTGACGGCGCGAACGGAGAAAAGGCGATCGGATACAACGCGAACGGAGACGACGAGTACGCGGACGCGGCGCTGGAGTTTGTACGGAAGAAACTGAAAGGCAGCAAGGAAAAGTCGGATATCCAAAATGCCGCGGCAGCGCTTTACAGGAGAGGGTTCGGGTACGAAGACGCAAGGACAGCCGTGAGAAAGTACCTTGAAAGCACAGACGGCGCGGACGGTATGGAAAATGAATGACACGAGCGGTGGGGCAGCAAAAAAAATAGGGGTGATATCGCTCGGATGCGCGAAGAACCGGGTAAACAGCGAGCAAATGATGTTTCTGATAAAAAGCGCGGGATATCAGGTAACGGGAGAAACAAAAGGCGCGGACGCCGTTGTCGTGAATACCTGCGCTTTTATCGAAAGCGCGCAATCCGAGGCGATAGATACAATACTTGAGCTCGGCGAAGAAAAGAAGAAGCAAGGCACAGGAAAGATAATCGTCGCCGGTTGCCTTGCACAGCGTTTCGCGGGCGAAATAATGCGGGAGTTGCCTGAAATCGACGCTGTGGTAGGGACAGGGAGTTTCGACAGAATAGTCGAAGCGCTCGACGGGGCGCTGAGCGGAGGGCAAAAGCCGGAGCTTTTCGGGGACATAGACAGCCCGGTAAGCGAAACGGGCAGGATCATTTCAACCTCAAATGCATGGGCCTACCTGAAAATCGCCGAGGGCTGCGACCGCCGCTGCGCCTTCTGCACGATTCCGCTCATCCGCGGGCCGTATATCAGTAAAACGCCGGAAGACATCCTCGCCGAGGCGGAAAAACTCGCCGAGACCGGCGTGAAAGAACTCATCATCATCGCGCAAGACACCACGGTTTACGGCCAAGACCTGAAAAACCCGGACGCGACTTTAGCGAAACTTTTAGAAAAGCTCTCCGAAATTGACGGCATCCGCTGGCTGCGCGTTATGTATTTATATCCGCAGCATTTTGGCGACGATTTAATCGAAGCCTTCGCCACGCTTGAAAAGGTCCTGCCGTACATCGACATTCCGCTTCAACACATCAACGACCGCGTGCTGCGCGCCATGCGCCGGGCCGCGACACGCACGATGACGGTGGAGCTTCTCGAAAAACTTTACGCCCGCATCCCGAATCTTGCCGTCCGCACCGCCTTCATCGTCGGCTTTCCCGGCGAGACGCAGGCCGAGTTCGACGAACTTTTAGCCTTCATCCGAAAGCGCAAATTCCAGCGTCTGGGCGTTTTCCAGTTCTCGCCCGAAGAGGGCACGCCCGCCGCGGAGATGGATCGCCAAGTCCCGGCCAAGACCGCCGAGAAACGCCTCGACGCCGTCATGAAAGCCCAGCGTGACATCTCCGCCGCCTGGCTGCGCAGTCTCGTCGGTAAGAAAATCGACGTCATTTTGGACACCCACGCCGGCGAAAACCTCTGGATCGGCCGCTCTATCTATGACGCCCCCGAAGTGGATGGCTGCGTTTACGTCACCGGGGAAAATCTCTGCGTGGGCGAGATCGTCACATGCGAGATCGTCGGCAGCGAGGAATACGATCTGCACGCGGTGCCGTCAGAGCACGAAGCGTAAGCGAGTGCTCTGAAATTACCACTCCAGCTGCACGGGCGAAATCCCGAACGCCGCCGCGACTTTCCGCAGCGTTTCGGCATGATTTTTCTGAGCCTTCTCAATCTGGGCAAACGCCGCCTGCGTCATATCCAGACGCCGCGCGGCCTCGGCCTGCGTCATCTTCAGATATTTCCGCCACGCCCGAATCGGCGGAATGTCCTCCAGCACGACCATCTTCACCACCGCGTGTGGAACTCCGGGATCATCGTCCTCGTCCAATTCCCCCGCATAGCTTAAAAGCTGCTGATATTTTTTGTAAGACATGACCACCGCCACCGGATGTGGATGATCATCCTGATGGATGAATTGTACTTCCTGCGTCTGCATGTTCATACCCATTCCTCTTCTTTTTAATATGTCTGTCCATTCCGTCGTCAGGCTTCCCGCACGTCGAGAATGATGACTCTATTCCAGACATCGAAAAGCACGCGGTAATTGCCAACCCACAAGCGGTACCGATCAGGATGAAACGTCAGGGGGATTACACCTAAATCCTGCCATTTCTCTCGATCCGCTAGACCTTCGACCTTTTCACAAACCTTCTTTGCTGCGTCGGCATCTTGTTTCCGTAAATTTTCAAATTGCCGTACCGCACGTGGTTTCCACTCAATTTCATATAACATCGCCTAACTCCCTGGTTTGTGTTTACACTGCAGCACTTAAATTTATTGCAAGAACATGTCCCCGTTTTGCCGTGGCGCACACCGCATGCTGTAACGGATATAGTCCACGCTCAAAATAGGATTCGAAATAGAACGTCACACGGCACACACCGCAATCCAACAAATGCTCTATTTCGCACAATAAACGTACGGAGATTCTGTAACTTAAACACACTCACTGTTCACTTCCAGTAAGCGACGATCACCAATACTTATACTATATACACTTTACAAGAAAAATCAATAGAAAATATAAGTTTTTAAAAAATTTTTGTTAAAAAAGCCTCCCCCTTTTTCCTTTTAAACCCGGCAAATAATTTTTTTTTTTCCCCCACAAAACCCGCCCCCCCCTTAAGGGCGGGCCGCGCAATAGTCCTTGCCGCGGACGGG
>Ga0082212_10013936_pt1 | contig 10035 bp, 7 predicted proteins | sample TergutNt197P3_FD_71548 | JGI IMG/M metagenome (GOLD analysis project Ga0082212, IMG submission 71548) | Neocapritermes taracua P3 segment gut microbial communities from Petit-Saut dam, French Guiana - Nt197 P3 | ecosystem: Host-associated > Arthropoda: Insects > Digestive system > Gut ... | reverse complement strand
CGAAAAGCCCTACATTGAGATGACGCTTTCCTATCTAGACGCTCATAATATTCCTTACGAAGCAAAACAAGACCTTTCGTTTTTTCGTATCCCGGGCGGCGCAAAATACAAACCCGTTAAGGGCCCGGTACCGGGAGATTTTTCGTCCGCGGCCTTTCCGGCAGCCGCAGCGCTCATTGGCGCTTCCGGCGCCGGCGGGATCACGCTAAGCGGCCTTGACCCCAACGACACTCAGGGCGACAAAGAATTTTTTAAGCACATTGAAAAAATGGGCTGCAAAGTCAGTTGGGCGCAAGGAACAGGGGTGCAGTTATCAGGAACCAGGCCTTTTTCTGCGGGGGATTTTGACCTTAACGCAACTCCAGATATGCTTCCGGTAATGGCTGTAATGGCATGCTATGCAAAAGGGGAAACCCGTCTATATAACGCAGCGCATGCCAGAATCAAGGAAACGGATCGTATTGCTGTAATGGCCCTTGAACTGGGGAAACTGGGCGCCCATGTCGAAGAACTCCCTGACGGATTGATCATTCATGGGAAGGGAACGCTTGCAGGGGGAAAAGTTGACAGCCACGGCGATCACCGGGTGGCGATGGCGCTTGCGGCCGCCGCGCTTGGAGCGGATGACGAAGTGGAGATCAGCGGGGTCGAAAGCGCGGCAGTGAGTTATCCCGGATTTTTTGATCTTTTAGCTTCTGTTTAAAGACAGCGATAAAAAACTTTTTGTCAGGACGCAGGTTTCTTCGCGGCTGTTCCGCGGTTTACAGCGACTCTTGCATCCACGGTGTTCAGCAGTGCGGAAAGACGTTCTTTTTCGATAAGGTCTATGAGCCTTGCTTCGGTATAACGTTTTGCTTCGTCGGTAAACGCTCCAACGGTTATGCAGATCCCTTTGCCGGCCTTAACTTCCTTTAGATGTGAATGAAAATCCCTGACTATTAGCTCTCCGATAGAACCGGTCGTGCGTATAAACCTGAACATGATTAAGTCTGACCATTTTGGCGTGTCAACTTCCGCCAGTATATCCGCCCATTCATTTTTGTTAACTGAAATATTGGTGATCTTGACTTTTGCTTTTTGGTAAAAACCAATTACAATCTTGCGGCAAAGAGAGACAAAATCACCGGATGGAGCCATAAGGAAGACCTGGAGATTCTTGTTTGCGTTTAACTCCTGGTACTTGTTGATCAACGGCGAGACATCCTTGTAATTGGGATTTTCTGCCTGTATCTCCCTGAGGTATCCAAGAGCTTTTCCAATTTCATTAAGCTTAAGGTAAACCTGCGCGGACCTGTACATGAGGTCGATTCGTATATCGGTTCTGATATTCTGATGACGGAGGCCGAGCTCATAATCCTGAACAGCTTTTTCATATTGGCGGCCTTCGTCGTTTATTATTCCGCAGGTAAGGCATGCGCTTGCGCCCATTACCGGATCGCCGCGCAGATGAGCGAAAATACGAAGCGCCTGTTCTGTCTGGTTTGCCTCATGGTAACATTCACCAAGGGTAAAAAGAGATTCCTTGTCATCCGGAGCAAGATCGATTGCCTTGCGGATATAAGTCATCGCTTCCTTGTTTTTTTTCATTCTGAAAAATGAATGTCCCAGGGTTCTCAGCGTTGGAGCGTGCTCTGGATCCTGGATTCTCGCCTGATTCAATATCGCGATAGCTTTTTCATAATTCTTGCGCTGGAATTCCAAAACCCCGAGATTGTAGTTTACTTCAAAATTATTCTGGTTCATATTTCTGGCGGCGCTTAAACCCCTGTAAGCGTCTTCGATCATGCCGAGCTTGAGGGCCGAAAGACCGTACCGGAAATTATTGTCAAAGCTGTTTGCACCCTGGCCTGAATCAAGCAGGGTGCCGTATGTTTTATATGCCTGCTGCCAGTCGTCTTCCCGGAAGTAAATATCACCAAGCGAAGAAAGGGCCTCGCTGTCATTCGGATTTGCCGAAAGCCTTCTTGCGGCATTCCTGATTACGCTGTCCCTTCCGGAATTACGCTGCTTTTTCCCCCCTTCCGAGCCTTCGCCTCCGCCGCCTTTAATGCGGCTCATTATGAACATAACAGCGACACCGCCTATACCAAGGGCTGCCACGGCGATCAGAACGGGGAATAATGATTCCATACCTTATTATCGGAAAAAGACCATGATTCTTCAATACAGAGGTTCAGAAAATGGCTAAATATGCCGAAAATTCCATTGGAGAGTGATGTGGCGGCTTCTACAATCGGCATTAAAATAGCAAACGGTCAATTTTATCCTCTTGTTAAGGAAGATTCCAATGTCAAAAAGCGGCTCGTCCTCACTACTGTTCATGACAAACAGGACAGCGTTCAGATAGACCTTTATAAAAGTCAGACCGCCGCAATGGGTGATGCCATTTATATAGGGAGTCTGGTTGTTGAAAAAATTAAACCACGTCCAAAAGGCGAACCTTCAATCGAAATGGTAATTACCTCGACTCCGGAAGGGAACATAAACGCTCAGGCGATTGATCTTGATTCCGGTTCCAGTGGTGAACATCACTATCTGAGCGTTTCGCTGAAGTCGCTTGAAGACCTTGACGTTAATTTTGATTTTAATGATTTGGATTTGGAGACGCATGAAGCGCATCCTCCTGTCGGTCTTTATGAAAAAGCTCGAAAGGTAAAAGATAAAAAGCGCGTTCCGCTTGCCGCCATCATAATCGCGATCGCTGTCGCTTTGCTTATTGCGGCCGCCGGAATCTGGTACTTCTTCTTTTGGGGAAAGGAACAGGCCAACTTCGCGAAAGTGCAGCAGTCAATAAGCGAATATTTTCATCAGAGGGAGCAGATAGCCGAAAAACCTCCGGCTCCTGTTTATACCCCGCCCCCTCCACCGCCAGTAGTTACTCCCGCAGCACCAGCGGTTGAGCAACCCATGGTTGAGCAACCTGAAGCTGCTCCAGAGCCGGTGATCGTTCAAACTCCTCCCGAGCCTCCCGTGATCGAAGCTCCTGTTGAAGCTCCAATTTCTCCGGTTGTTGACAGAACGAGAAACGCTCCGGTCTATTCGTATAATATTCCGGCTGTAATTCCCGGGGACGGTGTTCCATATCTGATACGATGGGGCGATACCCTTTGGGATATTTCAGAAGCATTTTACCGTACGCCATTGCTGTATCCCCGCATAGCCAGATTTAACAATATACGAAATCCGGATCGGATTATTTCGGGAACAACAATTCGTATTCCTCCAAGAGAATAGGACTTACGAGCATCCGCCTGAAAATTACATTAATCCTTTTTCCTTTGCTGATACTGAATTTTTTATCATGCAGTTACAGCCAGGAAGTTCTTGGCCTTCCCCGAAACGAAGCGGCGGCAAACCTTAAAAGCGGAAACATAAATTTTCTTTTGGAAGCAGATCTTCCTTCCGGTTTTTCAGAGGCGTTTTCGGAGCTTGGTTCTGTTGCGCGGATACATCCGGATGCTTTTTTTTATGCCGGTGTTCTTGCTGAAAATAATATTTCCTTAAACACCACCGGCGTCATTTCGCGTCACCTGCTTTTTTACACATTCGCGTTAAACAGCAACTCTGAAATAATTCGCAGGGAAGCCGCGCAAAAGCTTATTTTGCCATGCCTTAAAACTGCGGATATGGATCTTGTCCGGGAATGTTTTCGGAGGCTTGGAAACACAAAAAACACCGAAACTAACGCTTTGAGGGCTGCCTGCCTTTACCGTCTGGGAAGGTATAATGAAATTCGCAGAATAAGCATTTCACCGAATGACGATCTCTGGGCGGCTCTTTTCCCGCTTCTTGCGGATTTCAAAGAAGGAAAAGGTGACAGAGTCAATTTAAAAGAATTTTTCTACACTCTGCCTCTTGTTAATAACCAGATCGGGTTTGCGATCTGGGAATGGGCCCATGAGGAAGTAATACGCATTGAAGCCGGTTTTTTCAGCGAGGCCGAAGAAGAGCTGCTCCGGGGAAGGGCCGCCGTTACCCGGCAAAACTACGCTCAGGGACTGCGTTTTTTCCGGCAGGTTTTGGCAGAAGATCACGTTCGGGATTATTTTTTACCTTACCCGGAAAATATTTCCGCGCTCGGTAGAACTTTTCAGTATGCGGCTGGAGTACAGGCTGAAGGGATAGAGCTCTTTGAGGAATGGATTAAGGTTTGCGATCAGGGAGAATCACTTTACAGGCTGCTTTTTTATTCGGGCAGAATACAGCGTCAGAGGGAGCGATACGAAGAGTCAAGCAGGTTTTTTATAGCGGCGGCAGATTACGCTCCCGATCCGCTTCAAAAAGATACCTGCCTCTGGTATGTTTTTCGGAATTGCTTTGCCGATCAGCCGGAAAACGCAGCCGCGCTAATAATGGATTTAATCCCTTCTATGTCAGATCCTTCTTACTTTACCGATATAATGGAGCGCCTTTCACGGCAGCTTGTTTATACCGCCGACTGGGAAACAATGCATGAAATTTACACCATGCTTCCTCAGGGACATAACGAGGCCGCTGCCCAATTCGGCTATTTACTCGGCAGATCTGTTGAGGAAGGAATGTTCCAAACAGACAGAACAGCGGAATCGTTTTTTCGTTCAGTATATGAAGATAACAGAGCTTCCCTTTATTACCGCATTCTGAGCGCGAATAAGCTTGGGCTGCAGCTTGACCCTATTGCGGCACCGGCAAGAAAATCCCGTAGTAATGCGAACAGAACCAGCGGCGAAGGAAAATTCATTCTTGATTTTTTTGTGTACGGAGCGGAAAAATTTGTTCTTCCCTATTTGGCAAAATATGAAGAAATGATGTTTATCCCGGAGCTGAGGAAAATTGCCGTCTCGCTTTCTAACAGCGGCAACCATATTGAATCTATTAATTTATGCGGCAGGTATATGCAGCGCAATGATTATTCGCCGGATCGCGAAGATCTCCTGATTTATTTTCCGCGGCATTTTCAGGATGCGGTAGAAAGCAATGCGGGGAGAGAAGGGCTGCCGCCCGAGCTTTTATTCGGGCTTGTTCGTACGGAAAGCGCTTTTATGCCGGATATTGCTTCCGGCCCCGGTGCAGTCGGCCTTGGGCAGTTTATGCTTCCTACCGCTATGGATATGGCGGCCAGGATTGCCCGAAGCGAAGGAGTGGATTACAGAATTAACGGGCAAATAAACCTCAATGATCCGGAGATAAACCTTCACCTTACCGCTTTTTACCTCAGGTATCTGATTGACGAACTTGGCGGTACATTGGAAGCTGTTTTGGCCTATAACGGCGGGCTTGGGCGGGGAAGGCGCTGGAGAACCGGCGCTGCCGCATTGCCTTCGGATTTTCTGCCGGAAATGATCGAATTCCCCGAAACCCGTGAATACTGCCGCAGGGTTTTATCGTCAGCGGCGATGTACGGCTGGCTATATTATGGTGTGGGCATTGGGGAACTAATTGCCGATATATATAGATGAGGCTAGAAATGAATCAAACTGTAAATACCCCAAGTACATCCGGCCGCTGGATAGCGCTTTCCGCAGCGTTAGTTTTGGCGGCATCCGGCATGATATTGGGTTTTTCTATTACAACCGCTCTATTTGACCTTGGCGGATTTCTCTCCGGCCCCGGTTACTTTTTTACAGGTTATTACGGAATTCTCGCTTTCCTGATTCCCGCGTATCTCGTATATGCCGCCATTTTGCTAGCCGATCCACGTTATAAACCCGGAAGAATATTTGTGCTGACTCTTCTGGTAATTCCTTTTGTTACTATTTCTCTCGGTGTTTTCTGGATTAGGAATTTTGAAGTTCTTTCCCAAACCTCTCCGTTTTTCAGCAGCGCCGGACGTATTGGAATGTTTTTTATGACATTGGCAGCTACCGCAATAGAAGCCGTTTTGATTACATTTTTATACTCATTGCTTTTTGGAGCTAAAGGTTATCTGGTCAGGAAGGAAACTTTTGGAAAAGCGAAAACGGGTTCTGTTCCGCTGCTTACATGGTTCAGGCACAGTCCGCGTACCAGGTTAAACGACATATACACGGAAGCCGCCGCCGGGAGTGTTGAAGAAAATCCTCCTCCCGTCGATGAAGAAGCGCTAATCCCGATTGAAGAAAAAGAGGAACCTTCCGTCGGTGATCTTGTTCAGGCAGCTCCTGCGGCAGATGAAAATTTTTTCCCCGATGTGGAAGAAGCTCTTGCCAAAGCATCTGCCGAAGCGGAAAAAGCCGCTGCCGTAAAACATGCTGTTCATTCATCTGACAGCGACCATCCGGAAACCCACCGTAAAGGAAAAAAGAAAAACAAACCTTATTCCGTTCCTGTCGAAGGACTCCTCAATCAGTACCCTGACGGAGAATACTGGATTATAGACGACGCGACAAGAAACGCCGCGCATGTTTTAAAGGAAACGCTTAAGGAATTTAAAATACAGGCGGAAGTAACCGGAATTAAAAAAGGGCCGGTTATCACCATGTTTGAAATTCTTCCCGCTCCCGGAGTTAAACTTTCCAAGATTGTAAATCTTCAGGATAATATCGCGCTCCGTCTCGCCGCCTCTTCCGTGCGTATTGTGGCTCCGATCCCGGGAAAGCATGCCGTAGGAATTGAAGTGCCAAACGCGAAACGAAATATTGTTTCGTTCCGTGAAATTATCGAAGACGAACTCGACCGCGAAGGCAAGAAGCCGGAAATTCCTGTTATTCTCGGCAAAGATATTACAGGCGACGCGATTACTGTCGATCTCGCGGCGATGCCCCATCTTCTTATAGCGGGTGCTACAGGTTCGGGAAAATCTGTATGTGTTAACGCGATGATTCTTTCGATCCTCTATCAAAAATCTCCGGTTGACTGCCGCCTCATATTAATCGATCCGAAAATCGTAGAACTAAAACTTTACAATGGTATAGGTCATCTGCTTACTCCGGTAATAACAGAGCCAAAACGCGCGTTCCAGGCTCTGCAGTACTGCATTTATGAAATGGAACGCAGATACGCATGCCTTGACAGCATGGGAGTAAGAGATATTAGGAGTTATAATAAACGGCTGAAAGAACGTGATGTTACAGGCGAACACATGCCTTACATCGTTGTCATTATTGATGAATTCGCGGACCTCATGGCTACTACCGGAAAAGAACTTGAAAGCACTGTCGCGCGTCTTGCTGCAATGAGCCGCGCTGTCGGGATTCACCTTGTACTCGCGACACAGCGTCCTTCGATTGATATCATTACCGGATTGATTAAAGCGAATATCCCAAGCCGAATCGCGTTTATGGTAGCGGGCAGAATGAACAGTCAGATAATTATCGACAGTCCCGGCGCAGAAAAACTCCTCGGCAGGGGAGATATGCTTTACGCCGGAGTTGTAGATCCATTCCCCATCCGCATGCAGGGAGCTTTCGTTTCCGAAGAAGAAGTAGAACGTGTTGTTGATTACGTAAAGGGCCTTGGTGAACCCAACTACATCGACGAGGAAATTTTTTACGACGAAGAAGAGGAAGAAGCCGAACCGTCATTGTTCTCCGACGGTGGCGATCCTCTCTACGAAAAAGCTCTCGAAATAGTAATGCTGCAGGGTAAAGCCAGCGCCAGTTACATACAGCGCCGCTTAAAGATTGGCTACAACCGTTCGGCACGCCTGGTCGAAGAAATGGAATACAGAGGAGTTGTAGGTCCTGCTCAGGGATCGCGCCCGAGAGAAATTTTACGGCGCGGCGCGTAAGTTATTCCGGCAATGAACATTGAAATAAAGCTTCTGTCGAAAGACCTGACAGATGATTACATTGATTTTTTTGACAATGTTGCCTTCAGCGATCATAAAGAATGGTCGTATTGCTATTGCGCCGTTCCTTTTTTTGATAAAAAAGCTATTACTCAATTTATTGAAACGGGAAAAGAAAACCTGAGAGAAGAAGCCAGGGAGTTAATCAGCGCTGGTATTCTCCAGGGATATCTGGCTTATGAAAATAACAAAGTAATCGGATTTTGCAACTGTGGAGACAAATCGAATTACAAAAACTTGCGCGATGAGCTTTGGGATATAGATGATAAAAATATCAGGATAAAATCAATAGTATGCTTTATTATCGCATCAGAAATGCGCGGTAAGGGAGTTGCTACAAAACTTTTGGATCGCGTCTGCTCTGATGCCGATAATGAGGACTTTGCTTTTTTGGAAGCTTATCCGATTAAAAACGAAGGGAATAATTTTCAGCATTTTCCCGGTCCGGTTTCATTGTATGAGAAAAAAGGGTTTGTTAAGTATAGGGAATTTGAGAAGGATATGGTTTATAGGAGAAAATTACGGTGAGCGGCAGGGTAGGGCAATAAAAAATGATTATTCTAGCCTTCAGCGTGTGCAACTGTTAATTCTTTGCGAAGAATCGAAACCACTATTTCTGAAGGAGTTTTTCGGGAGGCTATCGCTTTAGCGTTAAGCATTTGAGCTGTTTTTTCATCAAGACCTATAATCTGAAAACCCTTGCGAGAAAAAAAACCGGTTCCATTTGGACCAAGAGTCGGGACAGTATCAGTTAAGCGTTTATCAAGAGCTGCATATTCTTCATCTGTCATATCGCGCATTTTCACTCCTCCTCGTTCATTTGAGCGGCTACCTTTTCACGCAAAGGCATTGCATGAAAAACCTTAATTGTTTCATCATCAATTATATTATAGAAAACCTCTATTGGGTTGGCAACAGTATCGAACCCTATAATAGCAAATATATCGTCTTCTCCTTTTAAAAGACCGTCATATATCTTTGTTTCAATAGCCCATTCTATGTCATCTTGAGTGCACCCGTGCTAAAACGCTGAAGGAACGAATCGAATAGTTTCTGCCATTACTCTTTACTGCATATGATGTCATCAAAATAAAGAAATGTCAATAAATAAGGATTCTATTACGGTTTGACTTATACGACTTGCTATACTCACCCCACCGCCACCGTTTTCCCGCTCTCGCTGCTTCGCCGAATAGCGTCAATCAACCGCAGCGAAGCCAGTCCTTCTTCCGCATGAATGTAAGCGCTGTCTTTTCCTTCCAGCGCATCGTAGAACCTTTCGATTAATACCGCGTGGCTTGAGCCGTAGACCTGCTTGCCGGCGTATTCGCCGGTGTTAACCGCAAGAAGCTCCTGTTTGCCGCTGTTTACAATAAACAGCTTGTCGTCCGACATAAGGAATTCTCCTTTTTCGCAGCGGATCGAAATATTTACAGCTTCGTCTTTGTAGTTGGCGATTGATGCGGAGAAAAATCCAACAGCGCCATTTTCGAATTCTATACGCGCGGAAGCGGTATCTTCTACTTCCAGATTGTAATCGAGAACCTGGGAAATATTTCCCTTAACACTTACAGCAGGGCTTTGCGCAAAATATTGCATGAGGTCCAGGGTATGGATGGCCTGGTTGATCATGCAGCCGCCGCCGGATTCTGCCATAATTCCGCGCCAGGGACCGGCTTCGTAGTATTCTTTAGATCTGTACCAGGCTACTGAACCGTGTATGCCGGTAACTTTTCCGTATTCTCCGCTTTGCAGTAATCTGAATAAAGCTTCCGTAGTGGTGTTGAGCCGGTTTTGAAGGCAAAGGCATATCTTAACCTTATGTTTTTTTTCCAGCTCGCAGAATTTTTCTCCTTCTTCGGCGTTAAGCGCTAATGGTTTTTCGGTAAAAATATTAATTCCGGCTTCAGCAAGTTTTTTTGCGGCAGGGTAATGTAAAAAATGCGGAAGGCATATATGAGCGGCATCAAGCTTTTCTTTTAGGATGAGTTCATCTATATCTTTATAAAAATTTACACCAACCGGAATAATATCCTTTTTTGATGCGTCGATGTCGCACGCCGCCGCCAGAACGGCGTTTTTCATTGACCTGATCGCGGAGATATGCACTCCGCCGATTACTCCCAAACCAATTACCGCTGTACGAATCATTGCCTAATGATACATCGGTTTGGTTATTCTTCACAAGTGGCGGAAAAAGGGGTATCTTTTAATCGTATGATAAAGCTTTTCCGCAGAGTAAAATTTTCTTTATTAATCCTCATCGTCCCTGTGATACTATTAACGTT